>Ga0153999_1000895_pt1 | contig 12436 bp, 13 predicted proteins | sample TSNC083MetaG_FD_104675 | JGI IMG/M metagenome (GOLD analysis project Ga0153999, IMG submission 104675) | Attine ant fungus gardens microbial communities from North Carolina, USA - TSNC083 MetaG | ecosystem: Host-associated > Fungi > Mycelium > Unclassified | place: USA: North Carolina, Lumber... | reverse complement strand
GCTTTGGAAAAGCTTTTTGCTTTATAAACCTCATAAACATACTTCTTGTGCTCGAACATATCCATCCCTCTGAAGACCTTCATTTGTAAGTAACAAAATCAATATTGACTGAAAAATAATAAAATCCCCAAAAACGCAGGATTTAAGCGGAATATAAACAACTATAAATAAAGTTTATTACAATATTTTAATTTGTAATCTAACACCTCTGATTGTACAATAAGGATATCAAAAAGTCAATCCAAGTATCGGAAAGAAAGGTCCTGTACTGAACTGACGAAAGCTATGGAAGTATTTTACAATACGGTAAAGCCTGCTGCTATAAAAAACTATATAGATTCCAATTTTCTGCCAAAGGATTGAAGAGTCGACTAAAGCTTTCCGGCCGTTGATATAATATAATGGATATGGTAAAATACTGCGTAGTCTCAGTAACCAATGCATCAGCAGTGAAAAAGCATTGTATCGCCCCAGGCTTCATCCGGGTCGGAGAAATCACGGCCGCAGGTGCAGTAGTTTGGGGTAAGAACCAAGGAGGGGGGCAATCTATAAGGACAACGTATCTGAGGCTGGTTTGAAGCAGGCCTGCCGGTATTGGAACAGAAAGGCTATTATATTACAAGGAGGGTAACAGTCAATGAAAGATAAGAAGAAAATGTCTTTGGCAACACAGATATTTATAGGATTGGTTTCCGGTATTATTGTTGGACTGTTTTTTGTATCACGTCCCGATTTCGCTATAAGCTATATTCAACCATGGGGGACTCTATTTTTAAATCTCATTAAATTTATTGTGGTTCCCATTGTACTCTTCTCCATTGCTTCAGGGGTTATATCCATGAAGGATATACGCAAAGTCGGTTCTGTCGGCTGGAAGACGATCACATATTATTTATGTACTACAGCTTGTGCTGTCGTAATTGGCCTTGTTGTTTCCAATGTATTTAAGGGTTTTTACATACTGCTTGAAACAAGCCAATTATCATTCGAAGCCACTCAGGCACCGCCAATAATGGAAACCATCATTAATATTTTTCCATCGAATGCATTTTTGCCTTTGGTAAATGCCAATATGCTTCAAGTTATCGTTATTTCTTTGTTTATCGGTTTCGGAATAATCCTGGCCGGGGAAAAAGGCGAATTCGCTGCTAATGTTGTGGAAAGCTTTAATGAAGTGTTTATGCAAATTATGATGCTCATTGTTAAATTGTCTCCTGTCGGCGTTTTTTGCCTGATAGTTCCGGTGGTTGCAACGAACGGAGCAAGTATACTGGGTTCTTTGGCGCTGGTATTATTGGTGGCATATATTTGTTATATCCTTCATGCGTCTATTATCTATTCTCTGACAGTCAAAGCAATGGCTGGAATAAGCCCGCTTGTTTTTTTCAAGGGAATGCTGCCCGCAATGATGATGGCTTTTTCAAGCGCATCCTCCGTTGGCGCCCTGCCATTGAATTTGGAATGCGTCGAAAAATTAGGCACAAAAAAGGATATTGCTGCCTTTGTGCTGCCGTTGGGGGCAACCATAAATATGGATGGAACTGCTATCTACCAGGGAGTTTGCGCGGTATTTATAGCTGCCTGCTTCGGTATTGATCTTACACTTACCCAGATGATGACCATCGTTTTGACGGCAACGCTCGCATCCATCGGCACTGCCGGAGTACCCGGAGCCGGAATGATAATGCTCGCCCTTGTATTGGAGAGTGTTGGCTTACCGGTTGCAGGGATCGCTCTTGTTGCCGGCGTTGACAGAATATTCGATATGGGACGAACAACTGTTAACATTACTGGCGATGCGGCCTGCGCTCTTATTGTGTCAAAGTTGGAATCGAAAAAAGAAATGCGTGACATGGCAACTCAAACTCAACTCCCCTGATTTCTCATTTGTGGAGGGGCGAAAATAAACAGGAAGGCGATCCGGTGTATACACTGCTGCACCGGATCGCCTTTGTCACTTATCTCATCAAAACTTCACTAAACTGTCAATCTCCACAGGCAAACCCGACGCAAATGTATATACCGATGCTTGACGGTAGTAGCACTAATGTATTAAAATATTGTTATGTCCTGGATGCCAGAATGTAGTGGTGTGTCATTTCAAGAAGAGGGGTTGAACTATGGAGTATAATTTGGTTGCGGAAAAAATACGTTCAGCAAAAGAAAATAAGGAACTTTATTACCTGATGAGAAAAGACGTTCCTGTTTTGATTTTCTCTATGGTAAAATCAGGAGACACTGTGACAGGATTGAAGGTGGAGGATGTTTTTGATAACGAAAGATTGCCCGTGCAGGCAGACTTTGTTCCGTCTGTAAGTTATTTACGTCCGAGGAGTATTCGTTAATACCAGCAAGTGCTCTATATGAAAGAGATTACACTCACTGGCTCGACAGGATAAAAGAGGGTGTTGGAGACGAAGAAATCGAGTCCATAAAAGACATGATAGCATTTGATGCCTTGGCTAATAACACTGACAGACACTTTAATAATTTTGGTGTTCTACAGAATAATGAAACTTTTGAGTTGGAAGGCCGTATATCCGTGGTGTATGATAATGGATTGTCTCTATTCTATAATGAAATGGAGAGGGATTTTACATCTGAGTATGACAGATTGCTAAACGAGACTAGTTTATTTACCCATGACACGTCTTTTGTCCAGATTTCAGAGTTCATTGGTAAACGCCAAAAAGACAAGCTGCACAAGCTTATTAATTTCAAATTTGAAAGACATCCTAAATATAACTTGCCGGAGTGGCGATTGAAAACATTAGAACGGCTGCTTCAAGAAAGGCTGCGGATAATGTTAAGCATATAAAGAGTAAAGGCAGGGTTCAATGGTGTACGAGCCATTCTACGCCTGCCTTTTTTGGTAATAATTACAGATTTCCTTCACAAAACTCCTGCAGCGCCGCCAATGCTTCCGATTCATCCTCCCCTTCGATGACAAACGAAACCACATCGCCGCATGTAATCCGCATCGTCATAACAGACATGAGCTTCTTGGAATTTTCAACACGTTCGCCCTTTTTAATACAGATCGTGCTGGAGAACTGTGAAGCTATATTACTTAGCAGTAACGCATTTCTCGCATGTATCCCTACCGAAATACGAATTTTATATTCTAGTGTTTTCACAAGCAACCCCTTTCAATGCAATATGTACTTATGATTTATACCCGCGTACATACCACACCATTTGACTCAAAATAGGAAACAATTGCTTCAAAAAATGCACTGGTTCTACGGAAGGCATAACTCCTTCTTCTGATTGGTGATGAAAAAAGAGTTATTTGCTGTGTCTGCGCTTGGGAATGCAGAAATACCTCAACCCCCATCGCCGTTACAATGCCGTGTTCCGGAACACTGCTAACCTTACAATATTTCACATCATCCAGAGAATAGAAATTTGGCAGACAATATGTTTTTGAAGCATCACTCCCACTTAAAACACAAAACTGCTTATGCACTTCATCGATCAGCATATAATTGCCAATTCGCTTTGAGAGTTCAAAATCTTCCGCCCCCTTTAGACATTCACTATGAAGGGAGCAGCGGCGGTTAATCTCCCCCAGCTCCAGCTCCCGAATTGTCTCCGTAAAATTACGGCTGGCAGTTTCATAACAGGACTTGCAGATATTGCCCGACACATAGCGAAACTTAATAAATCCCAGTTCCCTTCCGCATACATCACATAATTTCACATTCATCACCCTTATTGATAAATCGTTTTTAACGCATCATAAATCTTAAGATACTGATTATATTTATGGAAATACAAATCCGCCTGGCGAGTACGGGGTGAAATCCGATTTTTGATCTTCACCTCATTTTGAATTCCATCTGCCAATTCATTCATACAAACTGCATCTCTCGCCATGATGGCCACGCCATAGGACGCTCCCTCACCACTGTCAAGCTGTTCGATCTCCGTATCCAATACATCAGCCAGGATCTGCATCCAGATATAACTGTTTGCACCACCGCCAGTAACCTTCAGACTCGTCATTTCTTCCTGGGAAAGCCGCATCGCCTGTGACAATTGTTTCACCGCAAAACAAACGCCTTCCATAACAGCAACTGCCAGATCTTCTCTGGTATGGTTCGGATTAAGTCCGATAAAAGCACCTCTGACGGACGGATCGGCATAAATGGTCTTGTCCCCGGTAAGATGGGGGTAAAACAGCAATTCCCCTTCCCCCAATGTTGAACGATCAACGTTCTTCGTCAAATCGTCAAAATCATCCATCTGAAGTATCTTTTTCACATACCAGCCAAAACTTCCGCCGGCAGACTGCACGGCTCCCTGGACCAGATTATGAATCTGCCTGCCGTCCAGCGAAAACAAGATTCCCTTGCCCTTACTGTTTTTTGGCATCTCATCCCTTGTTAAGACCAGAATTCCAGACGTCCCCATTGACAAAACCGGGTACCGGTAACGCAAACAGCCTGTCGCAACCGCCGCCGCCGGATTATCTCCGGTGCCGGCAATAATCCTGACATTGGCGGGCAAACCGAATTCGCTCTGCAGTTCAGCCCGCAGGGTACCGACAATCTCCCGGCTCCCCCGCACCGGGGGATAGACAGAATCGGAAAGTCCAATCAGCTTTTGCATCGACGCAGACCAACATCGTTTGTCCGTATCATATAACGAGGACGTGGAAGCTTCACAGTAATCCGTACTGTACTGTCCCGAGAAAAAGTAAACCAGGTAATCCGGGCCAATCAGGAACTTGCCAAGCTTATTAAAATGATCTTCCTCATTACCTTTTAACCATAACAGATTCACGGCCGGACTACCCGTTGAGATGATTTTCAAAATCCCAACGGTATCCTCCTGTGTTAACATCCTCTTCATGGTGGGGATATAGTCTTTTGTCCTCATGTCATTCCACATGATGGCGGGTCTGATGGTCTGGCCTTGCTGATCAAGAAAAACGGTCGTATGCATCTGACCTGTAAAGCCAATCGATTTCACCGCTGCGCGGTTCAGATTCAAAAGCAGCTCGCCAAGCCCGGATCTGACCGCATCCAGCCAGACCGCCGGCCAGATTTCTCTCCACCCTGGTTCTGGTTCTGAATATTGATACTCCCTTTCACAACGGTAAACCACATCTCCGGATTCATTGATCGCAATCAGCTTTGCCGCCGAGGTTCCAATATCAATACCAATATAATAGTCCATTATAATTCTCCAAATTTAAGAATCACTTTGTAGCTTTCTGTCTTCATGGCACAGGCAATCGCCTGATCAAACTCCGTATCATCATAAACCGCTTCAATTAACGGTGTCGGATCCAGAAGCCCCTTACCAAGCAGTTGAACCGCCTGATTGTATGCCTTTATCGTCGGGCTGACAGCACCGGTGATGGTCACCTGACAGGAATGAATCCTGCCCATGTTTACTGGCACCGGATCATTGGGATGCAGGGAACTGAACATCACGCAGATCCCGCCGGGGGCAGTCATCTCCACCGTATCCGCCGCAACCTTAGGCGATGCCGTTGTATTGAATACCGCCGTGGCTCCCCTTCCACCGGTCAGTTTCCGGACTGCCGCCACGGCATCCTCATTCATGGGGTCAATCACCGCATCACAGCCTAAACCAAAGCCTTTTTGCCGACGTTCGGCCAGCGGTTCACTTAAAATCACCCGTGCCCCTTTCATCTTGAGCGCCATAACATGCAAGAGTCCCATTGCGCCGCCGCCGATCACCACGACATCATCACCAAACTGGATCTCCGTGCGGTTAATGCTGTTAAGAACACAGGCCAGCGGCTCGGTAAAAGCAATTATTTCAAATGGAACCTCATTGGGAAATACAAAAATATCATTTGCCTTGGCAATCACAAACTCAGCAAACCCTCCATATCCCGAAATCCCATCCGGATTCTGGAATACTTTGGTCTGGGGAAGACCTTCACAGATATTCTCCTCCCCCCGTTTACAATAGTGGCATATTTTACAGTCATCGATGATATAGGTAACTGCTCTCTGGCCCTTTTTAAAGTATTTGTCCGTGACACCACTTCCGACCGCTTCAATGGTTCCGCAATACTCATGGCCACCGATGCGCGGATAACTGTAATTACACTCCCCGTTAAAATCACGGACATCATTGGTACATATTCCGGAAGCCTTTACGCGAAGCAGCACTTCATCTTCTTTTAATGCCGGCAATTCAATGTCTGCATATGTCACATTTTTGGGCTCATTCAAAATAATTGCTTTCATATTTTCACCTTTCAATCCTTTGAATCAAACATTTTAGAATGTTAAAATTCCGGTTAAGCCCCCAAGAACACCAATTGCAATAATCAGAATGATAATCTTGATGGATGACCAGCGTTTTTTCAGCAGCGCATATATCCCCATCGTCACTCCCAGCGGTAAAATATTCGGCATAACTACATCAAAGAAATCTTTCTGGATGCTGAATACGGATGTTGAACTCACTACTTCAATGCCGCAAATACATTTGACATAGTTAACGATCAGTCCGCCCATAACCATACATCCCATTACTGATGCCCCTTTTAGAAGCTTCTTCAGTGCCCCCTTTTCCAGGAAATCAATAATCGCATCACTGCCGGCCCGGTATCCAAACATAAAGTTCATGTAACTTAGGATATGGGCTCCGGCTACAATCAGCACTGCATATAAAATGGAACCCCAGATATTTCCCTGCCCGGTTCTGGTAATATCAATACAAATTGCCAGCAATATGGGGATTACAACGCCCTGCCAGACGGTGTCTCCGACACCTGCCAAAGGTCCCATTAACGAAGTCTTAATATTGGTAATAAACTCCGGCGGAATATCCTCACCCATCGCCTTCTGTTCTTCCATCGCAATCGCCATACCCAGAATACAGGCACCAAATTCAATATGAACATTAAAAAATTCAACCTCACGCTTCATTACTTCTTTGCGTTTTTCCGGCTTATCCTTATAAAAATACTTGATAATCGGCGCAAACACATGCGCCACTGCCTGACCCATCATTCGCTCATAATTGTAACAGGTCTGTGGGAAGGATTCCCAGATCAGCCAGGAGCGGATCAATGCTTTTTTCGGAATTAAACTCTTTTTCTCTTCTGCCATATCAATCATCCTCCTCTGCAAATGCCGGTACCTGTGAAGAACTCACCTGTACATAAATGATAGCAACAATTAAAGCAATGACACCCAGAGTCATCAGCCCCAGGCCGGAATAGACGGCTAAAATAAAGCCCAGGAAAAAGAAGATAATGGATTCCCCTTTGAAAATATACATCAGCGTAATGCCAATACCAAGTGCCGGCATCAACCCGCCGATGATCTGAAATATGGTCAGCACCTTTCCGCTGAGCAGGGCCAGAAAACCATTGATGTAAGATGCTCCGAAATAAGCGGCCAGCGTACACGGAATAACGGTTATGATAAATGCAAATATCTGCGGATATAATACATTGGCTTTCCAGATTTTGTGATATTCTTCTTTTTCGATAAACCGATCAGCCATATGTACGAACACGGAATCAACAGTCATCCGTGCATACCATACGATGGTTCCCAGAATTCCAATCGGTACTGCCAGTGCCAAAGCGGTTTCTGCATCCAGACCGCCAACAATTGCATAAGCAGTTCCCAGAATCCCGGCTAATCCCATATCGGCCGGCATACTGCCACCGGCTGACATAAAACCAAGATACACCAGGTTGATGGTACCGCCAACCACGGCTCCCTGAACCGGATCGCCAAGGATGATTCCCGCAATCAATCCACAAACCAGCGGCCTCTGCAATGACCACAACCCGACAAACGGTAAATTACCGACTGCCAGCCAATAAGTAACCCCTAAAAGTACAGCCTGTACTAACGACATCGTCATACCCAAATACCTCCTTGTTTTTTTCTTATTTCACATAACTGTCCGCTTCGATCATCTGCTGTTCCGGTACCAGCTGATAATACACGCGGACACCTTGATCCATCATTTTCTTAATCGAATCTCTTTCATCGGGGCTGCATGCTACATTCTTGATAAAAGGTGTTCTCTCATCACGAATACCCATTCCACCCAGATTCACCTCCTTAATATCCAGCCCATTTTCGACCATTCGCAGGAACGTAATCGGGGTTTTTGCCAAAATCATGACCCGCTCACCCTTCTGTCCTTCCGTTTTCATTTTTTCACTTGCTTCGTCAACCGTATAGACATTCACCTTCACGCCTGCCGGAGCCAGTACCTTCAATACTTTGCTGTTGAACTTATCTGCCGCAACTGCATCATCTGCGATAACGATGCGGTTTACGCTCAGACTGGGTGTCCACACCGATACTACTTCCCCGTGGATTAACCGGTCATCCACTCTCGCCAATACAATATTCCTCATTATGAAACCTCCTCCTTCAGATACTTTCCTACATCCATGATCGTTCCAGGCGCCATTTCAATCACTTTGCGGCAGATATCTTTCGCAGGTATGCCGGCATTTCGGTTCATAATTGCTTCGATCAGCAGCGGCAGGTTAATCCCTGTTATGTGCTCGAACTGATAATTCTGCATCAGCGACACAACACAGTTAAAGGGGCTTCCATGAAACAAATCCGTCATAAAGAGAATATCTGTCTCATTCCCGCCTTTGATTTCCTGCTCAAGCTTTTCTGTCAGTACCGCCGGTGTTTCTTCCGGAAACAAACCATAGGCGACCAACTCATCCTGCTGTCCCAGAACCATCTGAACACTCTCCAGTAATCCTTTGGAGTAACTGCCATGTGAAACTAAAATAATCTTCATTCACAAACCTCCGATTGTATATTTTGTATGCAGCTGCAACTTTAAAGAGAGTATATCATGTGATTATTAGTCATACATACAAGAAATTGCGTAATATAAACGCACTTTTGTTGATTTTGCTTTGACGCAATTGCATAATCAATCCGGCAATAAACAAAATGCACAACATTTTCCACTCTATATAATGGGAGTATCAAAAATAAAATGGAGGGAATTCAAAATGAAAATCGTCAACGGCTATGTCTTAATGAAGTATGCAGTCAGGCACAACTTCTTATTGCCATCCTTTAATACAACGAATCTGGAAATGACCTACGCGATTGTCAAAGGTCTGAATAAGGCAAAGAAACCAGGTTACATACAGATTTCATCAAACAACCTGAGATTATCCAGTCCAGAAGCTATCGCAGCACTCACCCGGGATGCCTTATCAGGCACCGATATGCCGATATCACTTCATCTGGACCATGGCAAAACTTATGAGGATGTAAAAAGATGCGTAGATGCCGGCTTTACTTCCATTATGATTGATGCTTCACACCTTTCCTATGAAGAAAATATCGCCGCCACCAAAAAATCCGTAGATTACTGCCACTTTTACGGCATTCCCGTCGAGGCAGAGCTGGGCGCCCTGCGGGGCAAGGAAGAAGATATCGTCAACGAAGCCGATTGTAAGACCGATCCGGATCTGGTCAATGACTTCGTAACAAGAACCGGCTGCGATCTGCTGGCAGTCTCCATCGGCAATGTACACGGACTTGATATTGAGCCAAAGATTGACATCCCGCTGCTGAAACAACTTGCTGCCGTGTGCCCGGTCCCACTGGTTATGCATGGTGGTTCCGGTGTTCCATTTGATATTATCAGGGAAACAAAGAATTACGGAATGTTAAAAATCAACTATGGTTCCGATTTACGAAAAGCCTTTATCACCACGTTCGGCAAGGCTTATGTGGAAAACAACAACGCGGCCAGCGTGATTGAGTTAAGCATTGACGCAGTAGAAAACGTCAGCCAGACCGTACAGAAGATTACCGAAATTATCAACCGTTAAAACCAAACCTAATCAAAAGAAGAATCCGCCGTGATTGTACACAGCGGATTCTTTCTATGATTCATAACCTCACTCTCAAAACTGGATATTCCCTTTCAGCGATTCTCTGACTGTTTCTGCAAAATGATGGTATGACGGATTCGCAGCAATTTTCCTGGCAAACATCTTATCCGCAAAAATCTTTGCAATATAATCCCACAAATGAAACGCCTGGGGATTATTTTTTCCGATACAGAGCATCACCACAAGGTTAACCTGATTTTTCTCCTCGTCCCACTCCAATGCCTCGCTGTTTACGGCAACAGCGGCAAATGTATCCGAGGATACCGCATACATCGGATGCGGCACGGCAATTCCGCCGCCAAAGTAAGTGCTGCCCCGATTCTCTCGGACCATGACCTCATCGTGGAGGGTTTCCAGGCCAAAGATTTCATCCGCACAGTCACACAGCTTTCGAAGCACCTCCTGTTTGGTTTTTCCGGCATTGACAAAAAACAGGTCCTCATGAAAAATCTCCAGAATATCTTCGATGTCCTTGAAACCATCCATAATCAGCTTGATATTCAAAAAATCATGGTTATTGGGAAAGGTATTGATCAGCATGGCAATGCCTTTTTCATACAAATCGCCCTTATCTGTTGTCAGAAAAATATCATACTCATCAATGTCATCTTCGGTTACTTCAATCTCCTGTTTAAAATCAAGCACCGACACCGTTCCGGAAAACCACTTCTTCAGGGTCTGCCGCAGCAGCAAAGTCATGCTGTTTTTCAGGGATGAAATGACAAGAACACGCTTATTGCCGGTTTTACTGTTAACCTCCAGGAGACTGCTGTAAAAATGTACGGCGATCAGCGATATCTCCGCCTCCGAGATCTTTCTCCCATACCGCTCTTCGAGCAGCAGGCAGAAAAGGATCGCCACATCATAGCCCAGGGGAAATGTCTGCTTTATGTAATCAAGCATTTTGGTCTTCATCTGCATATTGTATTTGATTCTGATGCTAAGTGGGACACAATGCAGGGCCAGAGATATCCGCAGATTGATATTGTCCGTAAAATCAGTTCCGAAATGTTTTTTTATCTGCCGGAAGGCGGACAATATAAACGCATCCATCTCCTCCGTAATCATGGCGGTATTCTGGCAGTTGGATTTTCCTTTTAAATACAATGCATAGTATTTAATCTCATATTCGGAAGAAGAAATTAAAAAGCGCTTTCCGATCCGCACAAAAAGTTCCTCTGATATTTGCATTTCCAAATCCATCGTATCGGTTATCGTGATTTCATTGGGATTGATATAGAACCCCTGCTGCAGCCGCTTGATCATAATATTCAACACCAATATGGCATTTTGAACATCAATATCCGCCATACTATAACGAAAACTGATCAGTACATCCGTAAGCAGATTCTTAATCGCCGATATTTGCTTCTCGTCTAAATAGCCAACACCGTCTTTGCCGGAACCGTGCGTCAGATACATGCTTTTTTCAACAATATAACGCCGTTTATTGATTTCGGAACCGTAAACCAGGATCCGGTTATCATTTCTTAGCAGATCAAGGTCATACTCTTCGATAATCTCCTGCAGCTTTTTCATGTCGTTAAGCAGCGTTGAAGTCGAAATAAAAAATTCATCGGCAAGTTTTGTTATGGATACCGCCCGTTGCTGATTAAGCAAATACATTAAAATCTGGTTGATCCGGCTGGAAGGATAGCCCAGGGAAACGTGAGCCTGCTGCTGATAGAGACTGCTCATAAATACAGAAAAGGCTTCCTGTTCATGGATGTGAAGGCTGGTTCCTTTGGGAACGACTGAAACCAGGCTGGCACAGGTTTCTTTTGCCAGCAACTCCTTAATTGTCCGGATATCGCCTTGAATTGTCCGCAGACTGACATTCATCTTTTTGGCAAAATAAGAAGCGGTTAAGTATTCATCCGCGCTTTTACACAATTCTAATAGTATTTCGATCTGTCTTTGATTAATCAATGCTTGCTCCTCCTCTGTATTTTTATTATTTCATCCCACATGATCCTGCGATTCAATCTTTGTTTTATTATAGGCGCAGAAACATAAAAATGAAAGAAAAAGTTAATGGATTGGGAACATTTTCAAATATTTTAACGCTGAAACTACTGAAAATAAAATATCTTTTAAGAATTGAATCTGTCAGAGCAATTTTAGACATACTCTAACGTACTATCGGCCAAAAACGATAGTACCACCTTCTGGATATCTGTATTAAATTTTAGGATATTTGACCAATCGGTCTTGAATCATTCGAATTAAAGATAAACAGCCGGATTAATACCGGCTGTGATTAAACACTTGAGACAGAATACTGTACTTTCATTGCTTCCAGAAAATCAGGATCCGTCTGTAACCTCGGTAAATCAGCTTGCCTGTTATCCTCAATCATTTCCTTCATCAAGCTAAGAAGCTCAGCTTCGCCTTCAGCTTTTCCCGCCCTGCGCTCTTCATCAAGCAGTTCTCCAAATAACATATACCGCTCCTCCATTCTGCGACTGCGTTTCAGATACCGGATTCTGTTACAGAGTTTTTGCAGCAATTGATCCTCACCTACGGAACTTCCATATG
>Ga0153999_1000894_pt1 | contig 12438 bp, 12 predicted proteins | sample TSNC083MetaG_FD_104675 | JGI IMG/M metagenome (GOLD analysis project Ga0153999, IMG submission 104675) | Attine ant fungus gardens microbial communities from North Carolina, USA - TSNC083 MetaG | ecosystem: Host-associated > Fungi > Mycelium > Unclassified | place: USA: North Carolina, Lumber... | reverse complement strand
TTCGGGACGGCGGTTTGCCTTCCTCTAAAAACATAGTTATCACTTCCTGTCCTGAGCTATTGCTGACCTCATGATAAAACCTGATAAATCTGATCAATTAATGTGCCGTCCCGATAGATGACATCCGCAACAGCTCTTCCTTTTTTTAATCCCCATTTTGGTTCGCCGGTGATAGCAAGGGCAGTTTTTTGCAAATCCTCAATTGCTGTAACCGGCAGACCGGCAGCAATTAATGTATTTTTTAGATCCGGCCGGTTCGGGTTAACGGCAATTCCCCGCTGCGTTACCAGTACATCAACCGTATTTCCCGGCGTTGTGATACAGGTGACCCGGTCCCGGATCAGCGGAAGCCGTGCCCGCACCAGCGGGGCGATAATCATACAGAGCTTTGAGCCGGCGGCGGCATCACTGTGGCCGCCGCTGCCGCCCATGATATATCCATTGGAATCAGTATGGACATTGACATTAAAGTTGGTGTCAATCTCGGTTGCGCCGAGAATGACGACATCAAGACTGTTGATGATTGCACTCTTGGCGGCAGGACTGGCATAATGGCAGGCGGTCACTTCGTGGTGATTCGGGTTTGACCGCAGCGATTCGACAGCATCCATGTCAAAGCACTGAACATCCATGATCGAACGGAAGCAGCCGGCATTTAGCATATCAACCAGATAACCGGTAATTCCGCCCATCACAAAGCTGCCCTGGATTTTTTTCTCCAGCATAATCTTCTGCAGAAATTTGGCTGCCGCCAGAGAAGCTCCCCCCGCTCCGGTCTGGAATGACATGCCGTCTTTTAAGAGGCCGGAATGGGCGATTACCTGGGCGGCATAATCAGCCATCAATAGCCCGACCGGATCTCTTGTGATTCTGGTAGTGCCGGAGACAATCCCCGCCGGATCCCCGATTTTATCCAATTCAACAACATAATCAACATATATCTCAGAGATTGATATGGTGGAGAGCGGGTAGGGCTTAAGATTGTCAGTCAGTACAACGACCTGATCCGCATGCATCGCATCGGCATAGGCATATCCCAGAGAACCGCAGGCAGAAGGTCCAAGCTGACCGGTGCAGTTTCCCATAGGATCGGCACAGGGAGCAGCGATAAAAGCCACATCAATATGAGATTTTCCACTTTCTATATCTGCCGGACGCCCGCCGTGACTGCGAAAAACCACCCGTTTCTCAAGAATCCCCTCTGTGATTGCCTTGCCTGCCACGCCACCCATATAACTGCATTCCAGTCCGGTTATGACTTTATTTCGGAGATGTTCAATCAAGGGTGCATGTACATCAAAGATGGAACTTGCATTGATAGTGATGTCATGCAGTCCGAGCTGTGCAATTGCCTCAACCACAGTATTTAAGACATAGTCACCATTCCTTAAGTGATGGTGAAAGGATATGGTCATTCCATCCTTAAGCCTGGCTTGACGGATTACTTCTTTAACCGAACTTACCAGTTTATTCATAGCATGCACTCCCCTTCCTGATCAGAGCTTCTTCCATTGCCAAAACCTGTTCGGCTCTGAGAACTATCGGCTTATCAATCATCTTGCCGTATAGTGAGACCGCACCCTTGCCCTGTTCTTTTGCTTTCTCGATGGCAAAAAGAACTTCATGGGCGTATTCGATTTCCTCTGCAGTTGGGCTGAACACCTGATTAACGGTCTTCACATGACGGGGAGTTATGTTTGCTTTCCCTGAAAATCCGATCATTTTGGCAGTCACGGCATCCTGATAATTTCCATTTTCGTCATTGATATCGGTAAACGGAGTGTCGATCGCTTCGATACCTGCGGCCCGGGCGGCCATAACTACGCGGTTGCGGGCGTAAAAAATCTCGGTTCCTTCGGTGGTTCTCTGACAGCGCATATCGGCTGTCAAATCTTCTGCTCCCAGGAATAGCGCGATATTGCGTTGGTCGGCCGAGGCTATCGCAAAGGCATTCTCTACACCCAGTGCCGTCTCGATCAGCGGCATAATTCGGATACGTCCCTTTTCGATACCGCTTATCAATTCAAGTTCGGCGATATATTCAGAGGCAATAATTACCTCTTTCGGGTCATTGACTTTAGGTATCAGAATGATATCAGGCCGGCAGGGGATCAGTTCATCCAAATCCTCTTTCCAGTAGTCATAAGAATCCAGCGAATTAATCCGGATGATGGTTGTCACGCCAATTAATTTCATCTGCTTTAAGCAGCTGCGGACGAGAATTCTGGCGGCGTCCTTTTCATCCGGGGCAACCGCGTCTTCCAAATCAAAGATGATGCCATCAGCACCCAGAATATCTCCATTGGCCAGCATATTGGGATTGTTGCCCGGCAAGAACAATAGTGATCGAAGCAGCATCATTCTTCCTCCCTTCCGGCCCGCTTTATCGCCGTCTCCACTCGTGCCCGGATGGTACAGTCAAGGGCACCGCGATCGTTCAGCGTTACTTTTGCCCGTTCGACCTGAAATTGCCGAAAGGTTTCATGTACCGCTTTTTTAATCTGTTCCCCGAACTGGTTATACACCACCGACTGTATATCAATGTAAAGTCCTTCTTCTGAAGGGGCGATGTCAACAAAGACATCACTCGATTCCATGGTTCCCGCTACTGCCTTTTTTTTAATTTCCATCAGCCTTCCCTCGTTTCCTATAATCCTAACAACCGCAGCAGAAAACTGGACAGCAGGAGCATGAAAGCACCGCCGATCCGGGACGAAATCTGGCCGAACGGCATCAGCTCCATGCGCTTGGATGCAGACAATACGGCAACGTCGCCGGTTCCGCCCATATTTGACATACAGAGTCCTGCCGTGATTGCCGACTCGATCGGGAAAAAGCCCACGAGGCGTCCGATAACTGCCGAACCGATTGCCGCACCAAATACTGTGACAACGACAAGCACAAGATAAGTGCCGTTAAATGCCTGGATAACTTGCCCAATGTTGGTATATGTAACTCCGATGCCAACCAACAAAGCGGCGGTCAGATTAGTCATGATAAACTGATACCACTGGTGGCAGCAAACTTCAAAACGTTCCGGAAGCAGTCCGGCCACTTTGACGAGTGCAATAGATAATATCATCCATGCATAAGCGTGAATGGAAGGAACAAATTTCCCGATAATTGCGCCCAGTGTAAAAAACGTTGTTGCCATTAACAAACCGATGCCCAAATTTTTCAAGTTTAGCACTTTATTTTCATTCTTATCTTCTGCTGCCGAGTTATCGTTTTTAAATTTAACCATCAGTTGGCCGTTTCCGGTAATTTTCGGAATCTTCTTGCCCAGAATGTCCAGAAAACCGGCCAGTATAATTGAGAGAGCATTGCCCATCGCCACAGCCGGTACCATCGTTGACAGCAGCGACTCTGCCGGGACGCCGGTTTGTGCGGAAAAAATCTGCGACAGCGGTACGGCGCCGGCCCCCATTCCTCCGCCCATAATCGGAATGGCGATAAAAAAGAGTGCCTGTTGTCCGCCGTACCCCATCAGGCTCCCGACAATATATGCCAGCCCCAGAGACAGGGCGACGCCGCCGAAGATCGCCGGCAGGTAACGGATCGCCGCACTGATTAACAGCTTACGGTTCATGCCCAGGATACTGCCGGTAATCAAAGCGGCAATATAGAAATCAAGGAAACCGTTCCCTTTCATAAATGTATCAACAATTCCGATTGTTCTTTCATCCAGTAATCCGAAGTAAACCAGGGCTGCGGAGCCAAAGATAACGATGATTGGACCACCGCCGAGATAAGAATTGACGCCCGGAATCCGTTTGCCTATTTCATTAAGGATAGTACCGAGAATAATCATAAAGGCAAATGCCCCAATCATGTTGCTTGGCAGAACGCCCAGCCCGATTGCCCCAAAGATAATTGCCGCTAATAGCAGAAACAGATACCATGGTAAGTTGAATAGTTCATATGTTGCCTTGGTTTTTGGTGAATTACTCATAAATAAGCCCCCTGTAGTATGTATTTATTATGCATAACATACAATACATTTCGGAACTATAAAAGGATAAATAAGTATATTTTATAATTTAATAAATAAAATTCATAACCGCTTATATACATAGGCCGGCCGGCCGACCGAACCGTACTCAATCTGCAGCACCACTTCATTGGCGGCGGCCAGATACTCCATATATCTGCGTACTGTCACCTTAGAAAGCTGCAGTGCTTGTGCGATCTTATGCTGTGATAAAAGCTCCTGAGGGCTGTTTTTAATATATTCCCGGACATTCTCCAGTGTTTTTGCATGGATTCCTTTCTGCACCTGCTTATCACTTGTATGGATATCCGGCTTAAACAGGCCGTCCAGCTGCACCTGCGTCATCTGTTTTTGTTCCTGCAGCATCAAAAACCGTTTCTCATAGCTCTCCAGGGATGCCTTAAAACGTTCATAGCTAAACGGTTTAATCAGATAATCGACTGCCCCCAGCTTCAGGGCATTGCTGATCATCTCCATAGTATTGTCCGCGGTTAGAAAGATAACATCCAGGGTCAGTCCTATGGCCCGGACTTTGGTCAGAAACTCCATTCCGTTCATAATCGGCATATAGATATCCAGGACAACTAAGTCAATTGTTTTATGGGAAAGCAGTTTCATTGCTTCAGCAGCACCGGCCGCCTTTGCGCAGGTTTGAAAGCCCGGTATGCTTTCAATAAACCGGCAGGTGATATCCATCACCATGGGATCATCCTCAACTACCATCACTCGTATCATCCTATGCCCTCCACTGTATCACTGCCTGACCCGTACGGAAGACGTACGGAAAAGACGATTTGTTCTTCATCGTTAATCACTTCAATATTCCCGCCGAGTTTATCAACTTCCTGCCTGATCAGATACAGACCCATTCCCCGTCCGGGTCCTTTGGTTGAAAACCCCTGCTTAAAAATCATTTCCCGATTCTCTTTAGATACCCCTATTCCGTTGTCGCTTACCTTAAGCAATATTTCCGGCTCCTGCGGGCTGATATAGAGCGAGACACATCCCTTGCCCGCCCCGCGGTTCCTTGCCGATTCGATGGCATTGTCAACCAGGTTGCCGATAATCATTACAAGCGTATGTAAAAAATCCTTGTCGTGGATTTCTCCAAGGTGACTGTCACCCGATACAAACAACTTGATCCCCTGTTCATTGCATACATTAACTTTACCCAGAATCAGGCCGGCGATCACTGGATCTTTGAAATTGTTAAACAGCCGTTTATTTAAATCCTGCTGTTTTTGCTGGATATCCAGAATAAACACCTTCGCCCGATTATATTCCGAAAGCTCCAATAATCCCAGAATGGTATGCATCTTATTCATAAAATCATGCGTACTGGCCCGCAGGGAGCCAACCAGCTGGTTGGCACCGGTGAGCTGTTCGGCCAACTGAATCAGCATGGTCTTGTCGCGGAAGGTGGCAATCGCACCGGTAGCCTTACCCTTCTCAAAGATCGGTACCCGGTTAGTAATGATAACCCGCCCTGACACCTTCAGCTCCTGGTTATTCTCGGCTTCTCCTGAGACTGCAACAACCGGCAGGCGGGAATTGGGGAAAACTGCATAAATGTCTTTGCCCAGACTGCTTTCATCAAGTCCCAGCAGCTCTTTAGCCGATTCATTCAGCAGCGTGATTGTGCCGTATTTGTCAATTGCAATAATCCCTTCGTGAAGAGCCTCCATCATGCCCTTATTTTCTCTGTAAAGCCTGGCCAGATCATCCGGCTCCAGGCCAAGGAGGCTTCGCTTAATATTTTTGGCCAGCATATAAGCCCCGGTCACCCCGATCACAAGGCCGGAAAATAGATATATAACATAGTACAGGAACAGCTGCCGCCGGGAATGTTGAATTGAGGCTCTGAGCGTTCCAACCACGACATAGCCAATACGGGTTTTCTGATCATAGTCAAAAACCGGAATAAATGCCCGGATTGCCTGCCCTAGCGTTCCGTTGGCAGATGAAATGTAACGACTGGAAGCTGTCTTGATGCGGATGTCATCCCCGCCTACTAAAGGCAGTCCCAAAAGTTCCGGGTTCGGATGGGAATAGCGGATACCGCTCATGTCACAAACGACTATATAGTCAATATCGGAGGAGGTCTCCAGAATATTCAGCAGTTTGTCCTGCATCCCGCCGTTCTCTGGAGTCAGCTTTAGACCGTCAATGATAAACGGAAGCTGCGACACGGTTTCCCCGACATTATACAAATTCCGCTCAATCGATTTATCGGTACTGCCAAGCAGCATATTCATGCTCAAAAACATGGTTACAATACCTGATGATGCCAATATTATTGTAATTCCCAGAATCAATTTGCTCTGCAGCCTGATTTTCATAAGTCACTTAGCCCCCGCCGAATACCCTTTTTTTAATAATACCTTAATAATAGGAAAAAATCAATTTACTAAAATTCGGAATATTACTTGCAGCTAAATACCGCAAGATATGCAAAAGTATTGCCAAATTTTTATAACAAAAGTGCCTGACGTTATGATACACTGTAACAAGCCGGATTTCTGTTGTCCCGGCTGAGATATCAAAAGAAAGGAGAAAAATAACCGTTATGACAAGGATTACGGATAATATTTACCAATTAAACATCCCGCTGCCGGGAAGCCCCCTGCGGGAGATCCATACTTATCTGATCAAAGGTAAGAAGCGGAATTTACTTGTAGATACGGCCTTTAATACCGACCAATGTGAAACATCCCTCCTGGACCAAATGAAAGCACTGGGAGTGTCACCGGAGAATACAGATCTGTTTATTACTCATATGCATGTGGATCATTCAGGGCTTGCGGCAAGAATGAAACGGGAGGGGAATCGTGTGTATGCAAGTGAAGCCGATGCAGAGCTGATCCGGCGGTTTCAGCAGCCGGAGCATTGGGACTGGCTGAAGAAGAACAATGTATGGTGTGGAGTTCCCGCGCAGTATGCCCTGGATCCCAGGCAGCATGTGGCTTACCAAAAGCGGCCGCAGCAGCAGGTGGATTTTTCAATTGTCAAAGAGGGGGACGTATTGCCATATGGCGGATATCAATTTAAAGTAATTGACCTGGCGGGTCATACTCCGGGTCAGGTTGGATTATGGGATGAGCAGACTAAAATTCTTCTCAGCGGCGATCATATTCTGGAAAAAATATCTCCTAATATTACGGTATGGGATAGGAGACATAATTATTTGAAAATATTTTGTGAGAATCTGATAAAAGTAAAGAATTTAAAACCACAGCTGTTATGCTCGGCACATGGTCCGGCAATTGAACATATCAATACGAGAATTGATCAGCTGCTTACCCATCATCAGGAACGGCTGAATGATATCGAAGCCATTGTTGCGGAACGGGGTGTGCCATCGACAGCTTATGATGTAGCGTTACGTATGATATGGTCTTCCGGGAAGCGGTTTGAGGAACTGCCGCCTCAGCAGAACTGGTTCGCCAGTTTAGAAACCCTTGCTCACCTGCTTGCTTTATATGAGCAAGGCCGGGTTTGCGTAAACTGGAATCGTGATACAGGTGAATTTATGACGGTGGACGGAAGGTGATCAAATGGTAGAAGTTCAGAAAAATATATTCCGGCTGGATATTACCTTCACGGGACATTCCCTGAGTGGAATCAATCCGTATCTGATCAAGGGAGAAGATCGCAGCCTGTTGATAGAAACAGCCCTGAATACGGATGCGTGTGAAGAGCAGATGTTAGCTCAGTTAAAGCTGTTGGGGGTGGGGCTGGAACAGACGGATGTGATTACCAGCCACATGCATGTGGATCATTGTGGATTGCTGGCAAGATTAAAACGAAACGGTAATCAAATATTTGCGCAGCGGGATAATGCAGTTTATATTGAAAATTATCAGAAACCGGTGTCCGAATGGGGATGGCTGAAAGAAAATATCAGATGGACCGGTACTCCGCCGCAGGCAGCAGTTTCTCTGCCGGAGCATGTAGCGGTAAAGTTTCATCCGGGAGTCATTACAGGGCTGTCAAAGTTAGATTTGGGGGATCGGCTTTCTTATGGCGGATATCAGTTACAGGTGATTGATCTGGCAGGACATACAGCCGCGCAGATCGGATTGTGGGAACAAGAGCAAAAGATCCTTTTTTGCGGAGATCATCTGCTGTCCCAATCAAATCCCAATATTACCACCTGGAATTTAGAAGCCGATTTTCTGGAAATATACAAAGCGAATTTATATAAGGTAATGGAACTGGAAGTGAAGCATCTGTACCCGGCTCATGGCAGGGAAATAGAGGATATTCCCCGGCGGGTGAATCAGTATCTGGAAAAATTGGAAAATAAGCAGAATAAAATTGAACGGATTTTACAAGAATCAGAAGGGGAAGTAACAGCCTGCCTGGCAGCCGGGCTCATGTATTCAAAAGAAAAATTTGATCAGCTTTCCCCGGCGATCCGATGGTTTGTGTGTTCCGATGTTCTTGCATACCTTCAGCATCTGGCATTGTCCGGCAAAGCAAAATGCGAATTAAAGGAGGGGATCTGTTATTATAATCGAATGAAATAAGTTCCCGGTCTGAAATCACGGAATTTCAGGCCGGGAACTTATTTCATAGGGCACATTCTTCCCCCTTTTTGTATCCATTTGCATATTTTTTTGGGGACATGCCGGTAAATGAGCCAAAAGTGCGGATGAAATGAGAGTTATTGCGGAAGCCCACCATTTCTCCAACATCCTGAACCCGATATCCTTTCCGAAGCAATTCCCGTGCTCTTAAGATACGGCAATTGATAATGTATTCAATAACGGTAAAACCAGTTGCTGATTTAAAAACATTGCAGAGATGATATTTGTTAATATAAAACCGGGAAGATAAATAATCAAGCGTTAAGGGTTCCTCCAGATTCGCCTGTATAAACGCAATAATGGGTTCGATTTTTGAAAAATTTGGGTTTAATACTTTTGCTCTAGAATCAACCCGTTCGGCCAGTCTAAATACCGTAATCAAAAAATCCAGCAGATATGAGAATTTAATCAGGTCACTTCCTAATTCAGCCTCTGCAGGCTGTGCCAGAAGGTACATTTTGTAGACAAGATCTTCAGTATTTCGGGCAGAAAGAACGGTACATATGGATGTTTGCTCTAAAAGCTTAAAAAAGTCGGTCTGATCGGTTGAAATCTGCTGAAGGCTTCCGGGAGATATGTGAAACACATACCGCTTATACCTTTGTTCTAGAATACTTCTATGAATGGCAGCTGATTTTAAAATAAAAAGTGAGCCGTACTGAATCGGGTACAACTTGTTTTCAATAAAAAATTCACCCCCGTCAGACAGGGATAATAAAATCTCCACACCCTCGTGAAAGTGGGAACGCCCCATTCGCCAGTGTTCATTCCAGTTTAAACGCAATCGATAATCAATTGGATACATTGTGCTACCATGCAGTCCTTTCTCCGTCATTTCTTGTTATTTAAGTATATCATAGGCCGTCAAAATACGCAAATAAATTTATCGAAAATAAAAAATGAACCAATATTGTGCAATTATTTTATTTTCGTTTTATATAATAAAAAAAATGTAAAATTATTGCCAAATGAAAGCCAATATATGCAAATAAAATCCCAAATTAGTAAAAGAATTTTTTTATATTGAGTGATATAATTCCATTATTCATTAGTTGGATTCGGAACACAACTGACACTAAAAGAGGAAAACATTAACGAGTGAAAAGAAAGGGGGAATAAATGGAAAAAGAAAAAAGAAAAAAAGAAAAAAATAATAAGAGGTATTTCGTATTTCGTATAGTGCTAAAACGTATTAAGTGAACCGATGTATGGGACAATCCTTTTTTTTAAGAAAAATATAAGGGATAAATGGAGAAAATTATGGGAAGTACAATCCAAACAATTCAATTTGATATGACACAAACATTATTTATAGCAGTATTACTTTTGCTGCTGGGCAAAGCAATAAATAAGAGGGTTACCATTTTTGCAAAATATTGCATCCCCGGAGCGGTAGTAGGAGGACTTCTTTTTGCGATAATTGCTTTAATTTTAAGACAGGCAGAAATTGTCACTTTTGAATTTAATACCACACTGCAGCAATTTTTTATGAATTTGTTTTTTACAGCAAGTGGTTTTGGTGCCAGTATGGGACTTCTGAAGAAAGGTGGAAAACTTGTGGTGATTTTCCTGTTTATCGCAGCGGGAACAGCATTTCTTCAGAACGTTGTTCCGGTGGCGCTGGCAGGTGTGGTAGGGCTTGAGCCGATGATTGCCCTGATGACTGGTTCCATACCGATGACAGGCGGCCATGGAAATGCTGCGTCGTTTGGGCCGCTGGCAGAGGAAATGGGGTTTGCAGGTGCCAATGCGGTAGCGGTTGCAGCAGCTACTTTTGGGCTGGTATCCGGCTCCATTATGGGTGGTCCGGTTGCCAGCAGAATTATTGAAAAGAAGAAGCTGTTTACAAAAGCAGATCGAGATACAGCTGAGCAAAGGGAGGCGGCAGATGCCAAAATTATCTTTAGTCCGGCAGTTGTATCACAGTCTTTTAATCTGATTTTTGTTGGATTAGGCCTGGGCTCATTATTATTTTCACTCTTTAAACAGCTGCTTCCTAATGTTACACTTCCAATCCATGTAATGGGTATGTTAGGAGGTGTTATCATAAGAATTTTGATGGATATAAAAAGAATACCTGTTCCCGAGGTTGAAATTGATACCATCGGTAATGTGTGTCTGGGAGTATTTGTATCAATGGCAGTATATACCATGCGCTTATGGGAGTTAATTGATCTGGCGGTGCCAATTCTGATCCTTCTGATGCTGCAGTTAGTATTAATGTATATCATTGCCAGGTTTGTAACATTCCCGCTGACGGGAGCAAATTATGATGCTGCGATTATTACTGCCGGCCATATCGGGTTTGGTCTGGGAGCAGTTCCGGTATCCATGGCAAATATGAATTCACTAAGTGAAAAATATAAATATTCAAAGCTGGCATTTTTTGTAGTGCCGATTATCGGCGGGCTGTTTAGTAACTTTACGAATGCTGCCATTATCACCTTGTTTATGAACTGGTGTAAATAGCAGCAGGAACAAATTATGATATAAAACCGGCAGAAAACCGGGAGATGTAAGGAGGAAATGTCCCATGCTAAGTCAGGAAGGTTTGTCAGTTTTACAATCCGTTATTATATCTGGAGCCGGAATGCTTGTGGTAGTAATCGAATTGGCAGTTTTAGCTTTAGCCATACTGTTGTTTACACGTCTCATTAAGTTATTTGGTAATAATGATATTAGTGTTGAAAACGGGAATGCTGCCAATCCGCAGGAATCAATCAAGGAACAAGATCATGCGATTGTGCTGGCGGTTGTGAGTGACTGCTTACACACAGCTGGCGAACAGTATCAGATAACTTCTATCAGAGAAGTGGATGCCTGAAAAATCCGGAAAGAAAAGGTTAGAGGAGAGCAGAAATGAAGTATTCAGTAAAATTAAATGGAACAAGCTATGAAGTTGAAGTGGCGCGTATTGATGATGATTTTCGCGCTATGACAAAAGGTGAGGTGAGCGGGGAATGCATTTCAGTACCTGCATCGGCAGCAGCACCGGCAAAAGCGCCGCCAAAGAGACAGACAGAGCCAGCCCCGGCTGGATCTGGCAGACAACCGGAACGTGTAAATATAGTATGCCCAATGCCAGGGAAAGTTCTGGACACGAAAGCAGCGCCGGGGCAAATGGTAAAAGCCGGGCAGGCCATTATATTAATCGAAGCGATGAAAATGGAGAATGAGATCGTAGCTCCGGTAGACGGCGTAGTAAATTCTGTATTAGTGAAAAGCGGTGATTCCGTCGATACAGATGCAGTTCTGGTGGTTCTTGAGCCCGTTGCGCCAAGGTAAGGAGGTAAACACGTGGATATTTCGGTGATTTATAATCAACTGCTTGCAGAATCAGGGTTTGCGGCCTTGACCTGGAGAGCCGCTCTGATGCTGTTAATTTCCTGTATTCTGTTATATTTAGCAATCAGAAAGCAATTTGAGCCGTTACTGTTACTGCCTATCGCATATGGAATGTTTTTGGCAAATTTACCGCTGACCGGTCTTATGCAGCCGGCAGAGCAATGGCAAAATTCAGGAGTACTATGGATTATTTACCAGGGCGTGAAAAGTAATATATTCCCCTGCCTGATTTTTATGGGTGTTGGTGCCATGACAGATTTTGGTCCGCTGCTTGCCAATCCAATCAGCCTTTTGCTTGGTGCAGCGGCCCAGATAGGAATTTATACCGCGTTTATTATTGCCAATGCCACTGGTCTGTTTACACCGGCGCAGGCGGCGGCAATCGGAATTATCGGCGGCGCGGATGGCCCTACCGCCATCTACTCGGCAAATGTTCTGGCACCTGAACTGGTTGCGCCGATCGCCGTAGCTGCTTATTCTTATATGGCACTGATACCGCTGATTCAGCCGCCG
>Ga0153999_1000892_pt1 | contig 12457 bp, 11 predicted proteins | sample TSNC083MetaG_FD_104675 | JGI IMG/M metagenome (GOLD analysis project Ga0153999, IMG submission 104675) | Attine ant fungus gardens microbial communities from North Carolina, USA - TSNC083 MetaG | ecosystem: Host-associated > Fungi > Mycelium > Unclassified | place: USA: North Carolina, Lumber... | reverse complement strand
TTGCTATGGGGCGGCATGGTATTAGTTTCTGTTATTCTCTATTTTCTGGAGCGCAAGGCCACTCATGCAACCTATCATGATGGATACGATACCAGCGCCGGGGGGCGGGTGCGTCTGGCTGAACATATCCGCAGGCTGCCCCTGGGTTTTCTGATGAGCAAAGACCCTGGAGAACTGGGCAATACGATGATGAACGACTTTGCGCAGATCGAGGAATCAGTTACCCATGTTCTGCCCCAGCTGATCAGCGGCTTTCTTGTGGCGGTACTGGCTTTGCTGGGAACCGCAATGGTTGATTGGCGGCTTTCTCTTGCCATGTTTGCCGGTTTTCCGGTTACACTGCTGATTTTATGGGGTGTTCAGGTCATCGACCGCAAGCGCGGTGCTGCCCATACCAAGGCCCGGATTGAACAAACCAACCGTTTACAGGAGTATTTATCCGGTATGACGGTAATTAAAGCATACAACCTGCGGGGCAGTAATTTCAAAAAGCTGGAACGCGCCTTTAAGAACTTTATGCTGGAGAGCATCAAACTGGAAGCTGTTTCCGGACCGTTCTATTTGGTGGCGATGTCCTTCCTGCAAATTGGCTTGTCTCTAATTACCATCACGGGAACCTATTTGCTCCTGGGCGGATCGCTGTCGCTGACAATCCTGGTCATGTTTCTGCTGGTCGGAACTAAGGTGTTTGACCCACTGGTTGGCGCCATTACCCAGCTGCCGGTATTCTTCTATCAGGCAGCGGCAGGGAAGCGAATCATGGACTTGATGGGGCAGCCTGTTATGCAGGGTGAGGAAGATGTACCGGATAACCATGATATTGTATTTGACAACGTCACTTTCGGTTACAATGAGAATATGGTTCTTCGCAATGTAGATGTAAGGTTTACACCCGGTACTCTAACAGCCATTGTAGGGCCTTCCGGCAGTGGGAAAAGCACCCTGCTTCGCCTCTGCGCGCGATTCTACGACCCCCAGAGTGGTATTGTCCGGTTTGGCGGGAAGGATGAAACAGTGATTGACCCGGAAAAGCTGATGAAGAAAATATCCATTGTTTTTCAGGATGTGTATCTCTTTCAGGATACAATCGGCAACAATATCCGCTATGGCCGTGAGGATGCCAGTCAGGAGGATATCATTGAGGCTGCAAAAATGGCCCGTTGCCATGATTTTATTATGGCGCTGCCGGACGGTTACGATACCATGGTGAGTGAGGGTGGATCTACGCTCTCTGGCGGGGAGAAGCAGCGAATTTCCATTGCGCGGGCAATCCTAAAGGATGCGCCGGTGCTGTTGTTGGATGAAGCGACCTCTTCTCTTGATCCAGAGAACGAGATTGAAGTGCAGCAAGCTATAACTGAGTTAATCCAGGGTCGGACGGTGATTATGATTGCCCATAAGCTGAAAACGGTTGTTGGTGCGGATCAAATTATCGTCTTGAATGAACATGGCTCTGTAGAGGAAATCGGAACCCATAAGCAATTGCTGGACAGGGACGGTTTGTATAAGCACCTTTGGGATATTCAGCAGTCTGCTGCGGTGTGGCAGATATAAGGGGAATTTACAATTCATTTATCGTATCTATTACAGAGATATTCCGTATTCGTTTTGACGGAGCATAAATTGACAAAATAGCTGCAATAAAAATAAATAAAAGTATAATCATCAGAGATGCGACAGGCAAATTCCAAACAGCATAGCTGTAATGAGAAGTAATAACAGCGTCGAATAGCAGTTTGCTAAGCAGCAAACCAACTGCGCAACCAACAATACAGCCAGATAAAGCATAAGTAAACGATTCGGCAGCTATCATTTTTGTTAACTGGTGTTCGTCCATACCAACCGCCCGCATTGCTCCGTATTGTTTTATTCTTGCAGAAACACTCATGGAAATGCTGTTTACAATATTCAATACTGTAACCAAGGTGATAATTGCCAAAAACCCATATACACACAACACGAACGCAGTATAAGTGCCGGAAGTGCGTTGGTCGCGCTGGTCGCTAAACGTATATTCATCACCTGTTATATTACGGATTGCTTCGACGTCCTGGTCAGTTGCGTCTTTCGTCGTTTGTATCATAACAAGTGAATAATTAGTTTCCTCTGTCAATCGATAAAAGGTTTTGCCGGAAGTAATGAGCGTTATTTTTCCGTTTGTATTGCCATCGCTGTTGAATGGATCATATTTTAACAATCCTGCAATCTCAACTACCTCAGTGCCGATCTGTATTTTATCGCCAATTTCTAAAGGACTATCTTTATCCCAGATTGCCAGAACATAATTGCTGTCTCCGTAAACCTTTGAAATATCACTGCCTTTTTTTAGTATATCTTCGCTTGTAAGGCAATCTAAATCAAATTCATCAAAAGAAATAATATCAATCGCACATGAAAACATCTTATCCTTGCTTAATTCTGCGGGAACATCAAAAGAACTCCTGCGGGCAAAAACACGTTTTACACCCTCCATGCCGCTAATTGTACCAAGCATCTCACTGTCTATTGAATTAGAACTGTCACTGCTTGAAATTTCAATATCAGCGGCACTGGGCGATTGGGGCATAATATAACCGACAAAATCTATCAAAACTGAAAAACTTAAAAAAAGAATAATACTAAGAGCAAATGAACCCGTCATAAGGACTAGGTTTTTCTTAGCCGATACTGCATGATGAATGCCAAGAGCAGTTTCGATTTTAAAAAAGTGTGTATTTACTGCATGACCTACACTGTTTATGCTTTCTGAATTTCCTGAAACTGCAGTAACAGGAGATACTTTTGCTGCCCGTTTTGCCGGAGATCTTGCGGCTATCAGTACCGTAACAATACCCACAACAATTCCGCTGATAATACCAATTAAGCTAATACCAAAAAGGGGGATATCTGAAAATTCTTCACCAACACGGAACCGCAAAACAGCGCACAAACCCCATGTGGTTACGATTCCAAGTGCAATGCCTATCGGAACTGCAATTTTGCACCAATTAAGAGCTTCCAGTCTTACAAAACGGATAATTTGCTGTCTGCTCATTCCGATACAGCGCATCATTCCGAAAAATTTTGTCCTTTGAGCTACATTACTATTGATACTGCTTGAGATCATCAGCACTCCCGCGATCATTATCAGTACAAATAAAACCGCAGCTATCAGATAGAGTGATTGTCCCATTGTACTGTCGGTCAAACTTTGAAGCGTCGGAAGACTGCCATGTTTATTCAACAATCTGGTTTGTTCCATTCTGATACCCATGTCTGCCATACTGAATACTGCCGTTACCAAGAATACGGCAAAGACGATACATAGAAGCGTCATACGGCTTTGCCGTCTGCGTACCTTTGCAGAAATAGGGATCAGACTTAAATAGCTTTTCATTCGCGGCACCTCCCAAAATCGGTCAGTACACCGTCCGACACCTGCAATACTCGGTCTGCGGCTTGTGCAATGCTCCGATTATGTGTAATCATAATAATGGTCTGCTCATACATCTTTGACGCTTCTTTCAGCATGGCAATCACCTCATTGCTGTTCTGTGTGTCCAGATTCCCGGTGGGCTCGTCCGCTAGAATCAGTGACGGGCGGGAGATGAGTGCACGCCCTATCGCTACCCGCTGCTGCTGTCCTCCGGATAACTGGCTCGGCAGGTGGTTACGGCGCTCCTTCAGATTTAGTACTAAGAGAAGTTCCTCCAAATACTTTTTGTTGGGCTTCTGGTAATCGAGAAGCACTGGGAAGATGATATTCTGTTCAACGGTTAGTTCAGGGACAAGGTTGAATGCCTGAAAAATAAACCCGATATTCCTACGGCGGAAAATGGTAAGTTTGCTGTCTTTCATAGAAAAAATATCTTTGCCGTCAATCAGCACTTTGCCCGACGTAGGGGGATCAAGCGCACCGATCATATTAAGGAGCGTACTTTTACCAGATCCGGATTCTCCAACGATCACCACATATTCACCCTTTGGAACAGAAAAGCTGACGTTTTTCAATGCCTGTACGGCTGCTTCACCGCTGCCATAAGTTTTGGAAATTGATTTCACCTCTAATAACCCCATATTATAAACACCTCTTTATCATATTTTAAATTCTTCTAAAGAATATCATTTATACCTTACAGCAAGATGACAGTGAGCCTACAATTTTGTAGGAATTAAAAAATTCATAATAAAAGCAGTACCAACTCCCAATTCACTGTCAACTTCAATCGTACCGTTATGTGCTTCAATAATTACTTTCGCAAGCGGCAGACCAAGCCCGATACCCGGTATATCTTTTGAAAAGCGACTTCGATAAAATCGTTTGAAAATATGGTGTAAATCCTCCGGATGAATGCCGCTTCCATTATCTTTTATGATAATTTGAACAACCGACTCAAATTGTTTCCATTTAATCTGAACAGAATCACCCTTGTTCATGTGATCAAGTGCGTTTTTCATAATATTATCCAGGGCTTCCATTATCCAGTCACGGTCACAAAGCAGTGAGATGTTATTTGCACCGGATAAGATAATTTCTTTCTGTTCCTGCTTAGCCCGATATGCAAAATGGAATTCAATGTCATTCATCATATCCGTTACATTCTCAGGAATCTTTTCAAGTACAATAGCACCGGCATCCAGCTTGGTAATTTTCAACAAATTTTGTACCAGTATATCAATCCGGTCGAGCTCCTTCTCCGACAGCATGGCAAATTCTTTTATTTCCGGCAGTTCTCCAGCCACGTCCTGCAACAGCCCGTTATAAATATTTAAAGCCGCAAGAGGCGTTTTTAGCTGGTGAGAAATATCGGATATGGTATTTTTTAGGAACTGTTTTGATTTTCTTTCGTTTTCGGCATGGGCATTCATAATCGAAACCAGAGAATTCACTTCATGAAACAGCCTGTATAGTTCCCCCTCATCATCGCATTCAATACGTACTGTCCGGTTGCCGGAAATATATTCTGTAATTTGTTCCACTGCGCTTTCCATGATTTGGTGCTGTTCTTTGAAATATCTGCAGCAGACTGCCATGATTACAATTCCCAAGCCCAAAGAACTAATCAAGATATAAATTGCCGGGTTTTTTACTTCAAAAACCATAATAGACACTAACAGTAAGGTGAAAACCAGTAAACACAGCAGTATTTTAAAAAACAGTGCTTTAATTTTTCTGTTTACGAATATGTTCATTATACACCTCATTCAGCGGTATTCCATTTATACCCCATACGGCGTATCGTTATGATTCTTTTGGGATTCCCCGGATCATCCTCGATTTTTGTGCGCAGCCTCCGTATGTATACCGTAAGGGTATTGTTATCTATATAGTCTTCATTGCAATCCCATAACCTGCTTAAAATCTGTTCCGGCGAAAGTACCATGTCGGAGTTTTCCATAAACAGGCACAGTAATTTATATTCATTTGCCGTCAGTTCAATTTTCTTATTGTTCTTATATACCTCTCCTTTTATACGATGAACCGTTATTCCATTAGAATTTAATTCTGTGTCCTTTTGATTAAAATTATCACTTCTGCGAAGCAGTGCATTGATCCGCGACATAAATACAGCCAGCTTAAATGGTTTTGTGATATAGTCATCACCGCCAATATCAAGGCCCATGATGATGTCGGTCTCCTCGTCCGCAGCAGTCAGGAACATAATGGGTACTTTCGATGTCTGCCGTATGTTTCTGCATAGATCCAAACCGGAACCGTCCGGCAGGGATACATCCAAAATCACCAGATCATATTTTCCCTCTGCCCATATCTGGTCTTTCTCACAACTGGTACGGGCAACGTCAAGCATATATCCCTGCTTTTTAACAGCAAAGGACAGGCCGTTGATTAAACTCAAATCATCCTCAACTAATAAAATTCGTTTCATATGTATTCACCTTTCTTTTTTGGCTTTCATTCTTTAATAGTGCACCTCAGCTTATTCTACCTCTAAAATTGTATTATCTCAACTCTGAACAGAGTTGGATATGAATTGCCCTTGACAATATCCAACATTGGTGTTATCGTATATTCAACATAGGATATACGAAGGTGGGTGAATAAACTTGATTAGGGCTTTTATCTTGTATTATTTAAGCATTAAACCGACACACGGATATGAAATTCAGAAATTCTTACAGATTTCCGGTGCTGATGGCTGGACTAAAATTCAATCCGGCTCCATCTATTATGCTTTAACAAAATTAGAAAAAGAAGGATATATCAAAGTTTTGCGCGAGGAAAACACAGGTTCCCGGATTCGCAAAATCTATGAAATAACAGACACAGGCCGTGATGAATTAAAGAAAGACCTTCAAAATGAACTTCAAGTACCCATTACACCTGTAGGTTCGGATAAATATTTACTGCATAATATTCTTGATGTACTGCCAAAAGAGTCAATTGAAAGCAACCTAAAAAGGCATCTTCAGGCACTCTCCCAGCAAAAAGAATATTGGCAGGACTGGAAAAAGACAAAGGATATTGATGAAAAAAGTTTACCTGCCGAGCAAATTGCTTTTGAAATGGCAATTGATAGTTTAAATTATCAAATTAAGTGGCACGAAGAAATTTTAAATAATGTTGATAAATATATTGCGCTTGGGGGAGAAACCCGTCAAGTTATTAAATCAATAGACTTCTCAGATGTAAGCGATACTTCCGCCACATCAGATACATCGGCCCAAATGATTGAGGTTCAAAGATTAAGGGACGAGATTATCAGCGACCCATCCAAAGCGGCAGAAAATATTGATAAAATCATTTCTAAACTAAAAAAATAACAATATCTTTAGAAACACGAGTTTAAAGCTCGTGTTTCTAAAAAGGTATATATCCAAGGTTGGATAACAATTGTTATATAATTTAACCAGGCCGCTAAGCGGCTATGAGGTCATGAGCAAGCAGCGAATCGGACAGTGTGCCCCCGGGGTATTGCGAATATCCGATTTTACTTAGGAGGTATCTATGAGTAAAGCATTATTACAAATTGAAAATCTATGTAAAAATTATGGAGAAAAAACGGTAGTATCAGAAGTAAGCTTTCATGTCAAAGACGGTGATATTTTAGGCTTTATCGGACCAAATGGTGCGGGAAAGAGTACAACAATCAATATTATTTCAACAATCGAACAGCCTGATCATGGGAGGATCTTATTTCAAGGCAAGGATGTTAAAATGCAAGAAAAACACTTCAAAAAATCTTTGGGAATTGTCCCGCAAGATTTAGCTTTATATGAAGACTTAAACGCATACGACAATGTACATTTCTTTTGTTCCCTATATAACCTAAGGGGAGAGGAATTAAGCGGAAGTGTAAAAGAAGCATTGGAGTTTGTAGGATTGTGGGATAGACGCAAAGATTATCCGTCTAAGTTTTCGGGCGGTATGAAAAGGCGGTTAAATATAGCTTGTGCAATAGCACACCATCCCAAAATGCTCATAATGGATGAACCAACTGTTGGCATTGATCCGCAATCACGCAACAATATACTGGATACAATTAAAATATTAAATAAACGCGGAACTACAGTTATTTATACCAGCCATTACATGGAGGAAGTTGAAGCGTTGTGTAATAGAATAGTCCTGCTTGATAAAGGAATTGTGATAGAGGATTTAGAAAAGGACGAATACAAAAACAAATATCAAGCACTTGGGTATGAAACGCTAGAAGACATGTTCCTCTATTTAACGGGAACAGATTTAAGAGATATGGAGGAGTGAAGTGGAGCATTTGGGGACGTTATTTCAATTAGCTTTAAAAAGAAGGAGCAAAGATTTTTTTGTGTTGTTTTATAACATGATCTTTCCAATCATTGTTATTGTGTTATTAGGTTATCTGACTTCAAAATCTTACAGCAAGGATTTCACCTCTTATCATTATTACACGGTAGTGATGATTCCATTTTGCAGCCTTATGGGGGTAACTACAGTTTCCTATGCCGCACAGGAGGAAAAAACATTTAAAACCGTTTACCGTTATATGGCTGCACCTATTTCAAAAGGTGAACTGGTGGTAGCGAAATTTTTATCATGTGTCATCGTATTTGCTTTGTGCAGCATAGTTACATTAGGGATATCTAAACTTCTATTCAATATGGAATTTAACGGCAGATTCTTATGGATAGTTTTGTTGCTTATTTGCGAGTCCGCGGCTGTCACTGGGATTGGTTTATTTCTTGGTCTTGCCTGTAAAAGTTTAGATACACTCCGAAATTTCTTAAATCTGCCAATTGTTATTTTCGGATTTTTAGGTGGTGTATTTTTTCCGGTAAATTTTTTTCAACCTGTATTGTCTGGAATGATTAAACTGTCACCTTTGACGTGGGTAAACCGTGGGATCGTTTCTTGCCTTTTTGATAACAATGTCCATATTCTTTGGATTGTATCTGCTGTATTCCTGTTAACTGGCTGTATCGCTGCCGGATTAACAGTCAAATTCTTTAAGAAGGAGGTGCTTATATCATGAATTGGTTCATTGTGTTTAAAAACAATTTTAAAAGAGGGCTGCATAAAAAAACATCCTTTTTCGTTAAGCTCCTGCTTCCGACTGTAGTTGTTATGCTTGGAATCGCAGCAAATTACGCAGACAATCCCGCGGCAAATATAGGGATCGTTTATTCGGGGGAGAATGTAAGCGCCGAGGCGTTTATGCAAGCGCTGAACGATACACCGGGGATTGAAGCAAGACTTGCTAACCCAGATATGATAAGCACAGATGTGATTTTGGGAAAATACACTGCGGTTGTGAAGTTTGCGGAAGACAGCTTTACTCTTTATTCCGTAAAAGATGAAAATACACATTCAAATTTAGAACAGTTAACGGAAAGCTATATTAAAGACCAAACGCCTGTAAAGGCAGACTTCTTACAGGCACATAATTTAAGTACTGCACAGCGGACAACCGCGTTCATTCTCTTATTCTTGATGATAACCGCAACAATTACCGCGGCGCTGATGATAAAAGATAAAAACAACGGCACATTCATAAGGTTTTTGCACTCCCCTCAAAACGCGGTTACATATGTACTTGGTAATATTACCTATAATTTTGCAATCACCTATTTTCAGTTTTTTGTTTCAGTATCAGCTTTGGAATTGGCTGGCATCAATGTCGGGATTGACTATTTGAACTTGTTAGTGATGGGGATATGGATAGTGGCCTTGGCAACAGCCTTTGGAACCTGTATGGCTTCGCTTTTTAACAACGAAATGTATTCCAACCTCTTTTCCACCTGCATCGTGTTAATTTTGTCGCTTATCGGCGGTACGTTTATTCCTTTTCCTAAAATGCCGGCAGGTTTGCAGTATATAAGTGTTATAAGTCCTTGGCGCTGGTTCATCAGCATAGTAACGTCGATGGAGCAGGGCAGCGATTGGTTTTCAAATTTACCGCTGGTATTGATATTGACATTATTTATTGTTGCTTTTTCCTTAGTTGCATTTGTAAAAAATAAAAATTTCCGCTCACTCTGATTTCTAAACTTGGAAGCACATACTCTTGCAGTCTCTTTAACAACAAAGACTTACCTTCACCATGGTAATTAGTGGATTTGATAAAAATTGGAATTTATGTTATGATATCTTTCAAATAATTTATTGAAGAGGTAATCGATGTCAAGGTGTATGAAAACGCAGAGACAATTTAAAATAGATAAAGATAAAAAGATGATCAGCGCAGTGTCAAACGGACACTGCGCTGTTTTTTATGAAGAAAATTCTTCATTTTGCTTTAATGCTGAAGTTTTTACTGAATATCTATGGGTCATCCGGGAGGCTGCCGCCGCCGTTAGCTCCGGCGTTTATTAGTACGGTATCCTTTTGCCAGGAGGATATCTGGGCGCCGGAATCACAGGGATATAGCAGCAACGCAGTCATTAATAACAAAAATGGAGGAATAACATAATGAGGCAAAAGATTTTAAAAATGATTGAACATAACAGCAGGATTAATACGGGAGAATTGGCAGTGCTTCTCGGGGTTGAGGAAATTGATATCATCAACCAAATCGCAGCAATGGAAGCGGAAGGGGTGATCTGCGGTTATCATACGTTGATCGATTGGGATAAAACGTATATTGAAAAGGTGAGTGCGCTGATCGAAGTCAGAGCAACACCGAAAAGAGGTCAGGGATTTGAAAGTATTGCAGAGCGGATCTATAAATATCCGGAGGTTAGTTCGGTATTTCTAATATCGGGCGCTTATGATCTTCTGATTACTCTGGAAGGAAAGTCGCTGAAGGAGGTTTCCATGTTCGTTTCCGACAAGCTGTCAACATTGGACAGTGTACTTAGTACGGCAACCCATTTCATTTTAAAGAAATACAAGGATCACGGAACCATCCTGACAAAAAAATACGAGGATAAAAGGGAGTTGATTACACCATGAGAAATCCATTAGCAGATAAAGTGGTCAATATCAAGCCCTCCGGAATCCGCAAATTTTTTGATATCGTTATTGAGATGAAGGATGCCATTTCGTTAGGTGTAGGCGAGCCTGATTTTGATACCCCCTGGCATATCCGGGATGAAGGGATTTATTCACTGGAAAAAGGACGAACGTTTTATACTTCCAATGCCGGGTTAAAAGAATTAAAAGTTGAAATATGCCGTTATCTGAACCGTAAAATGAACCTTACCTATGATGCGGATCATGAAGTGATTGTTACGGTAGGCGGTTCGGAAGCAATTGACATCGGTTTGCGGGCGATGATAAATCCGGGCGAAGAAGTACTGATTCCCCAGCCCAGCTATGTATCCTATGAACCCTGTGCGCTGTTGGCCGATGCGGTGCCGGTGATCATTGAACTGAAAGCGGAAAATGAATTCCGGCTGACCAAAAAAGAATTACTGGAACACATTACCGATAAGACCAAAGTCTTGATTTTGCCTTTCCCCAACAATCCCACCGGCGGAATCATGGAAAGAAGCGATCTCGAAGCGATTGCTGAAGTGATTATCGAGAAGGATCTATTTGTGATTTCGGATGAAATTTATGCGGAGCTGACCTATTTGGATGAGCGGCATGTCTCCATAGCCGAGCTCCCGGGGATGTGGGAACGTACCATTGTAATCAATGGATTTTCCAAGGCCTATGCAATGACTGGATGGCGTCTGGGCTATGCCTGCGGACCGGCTAACATTATAGAACAGATGATTAAGATTCATCAGTATGCCATCATGTGTGCTCCTACCACCAGTCAGTATGCGGCTGTAGCAGCGCTGCGGGACGGTGATGAAGATGTGGCCGGGATGCGGGAGGAATACAATCAGCGGCGGCGCTATCTGATGAATGCTTTCCGGGAAATGAGACTGGAATGCTTTGAGCCTTATGGTGCTTTTTATGTATTTCCGTGTATAAAAGAATTCGGGATGACCAGTGAGGAATTCGCCACCCGGTTTCTAACTGAAGAAAAGGTGGCAGTGGTCCCGGGCACGGCTTTTGGTGACTGCGGTGAAGGATTTTTACGAATATCCTATGCGTACTCTCTGGACAATCTGAAAACAGCGGTTGACCGGCTGCAGCTATTTGTAGAACGACTGCGGGAAGAACAAAGAATTAAAGAAAATTAATAATTTTATACTTGACTTTCATATTCAATGATGTCAAAATGTAGTGGACGCTAGAATTGTAAAACACAACATCTGGTGTCCATTTTCAACTTATACGAAAGGTGAGGGCGATGATACAAAGTATTATTAAGCGTGATGGACGCGTAGTGCTCTATGAGCAAAGCAAGATTGCCAAGGCAATATTAAGGGCGATGGAAGCAGCCCGTGAAGGAAACGCTTCTGATGCGGCACGTGTTGCCAATGATGTACAGCTAACGATTGAAGACAAATGCCGTAATAGTGTTCCCCAGATTGAAGAGATTCAGGATGCAGTGGAAAATCAGTTGATGAATCACGGATATAATGAATCGGCGAAGCAATATATTCTCTATCGGGCGAACCGGACCAGAGCGAGAGAGGCGAATACCAGCCTCATGAAGACCATTGATGAGATCACCAAGGTGGATGCCCAGAGCAGTGATATGAAGCGCGACAATGCGAACATTGACGGAAATACCGCGATGGGAAGTATGCTTCAAATCGGCTCGGCAGGTGCGCGTTCCTATAATGAGGCATATCTGCTTCGGCCGGAACATGCCAAGGCTAATCGGGAAGGTGATATTCACATCCATGATTTTGATTTTTATTCTTTAACTACAACCTGTACCCAGATTGACATCCAGAAGCTGTTTAAAAATGGATTTTCAACCGGTCATGGATATCTCAGGGAACCTCAGGGTATTCAAAGCTATGCAGCGTTGGGTGCGATCGCACTGCAGGCGAATCAGAATGACCAGCACGGCGGACAGTCGATTCCCAATTTTGATTATGGTATGGCGAAGGGAGTTGAGAAGACATTCCATAAAACCTATTGCCAGAAACTTGTGGAATCGGTGGAAGATTATCTGGATGAGGACAATTGGCA
>Ga0153999_1000891_pt1 | contig 12481 bp, 12 predicted proteins | sample TSNC083MetaG_FD_104675 | JGI IMG/M metagenome (GOLD analysis project Ga0153999, IMG submission 104675) | Attine ant fungus gardens microbial communities from North Carolina, USA - TSNC083 MetaG | ecosystem: Host-associated > Fungi > Mycelium > Unclassified | place: USA: North Carolina, Lumber... | reverse complement strand
CTTAATTTTAACAGAAGGTATTCCTATTTTTCTTTTAAAAATACCAAAAGAACGGATCCGAAGGATATTCCCTCGGAATCCGTTCTTTTTTCGTTTACTGGGGTTTTGTCCCAGCCTCTTTTTCAATACAATTAAATAAGTATTTAGACTCCTAATGTTTCATTTCACCGCATAATAAAACAAACCAAAATACCTAATTTATGATACACTTTAGTATATTTGATCGATATAATAATAAATGCATTTAAAACAGGAGGTACATAGAAATGAACGTCTTAAAGAATATGAGGGTAGGCCGTAAACTCGTTTCCCTTATGATTATTGCTGGCATACTCATATTGGCAGTCGCGTTGGTGGGGTATAGCTATATGAAAGAGATGGCCCACGATTCAAAGGCAATGTACGAAGAGGAACTTTCTAATATTAGTGCGCTCGGACAAATGCGTGCAAATAATCGAGAGATGGATTCGTATATGCTCCAAAGCATGCTTACAATGGACAAAACCTATACGGTAGAGCTTCATGATAAGATTAAAGTACTTATCGATGAGAACATTAGTCTTGAGAAGCCGGAACTATTCTCGAAAAATAGTGTTGATATGGATACATATGGACCGATTGTAGGCAAATTCTCTGACATTCGCCAGCAAGCTCTCGATCTCTCATTCGAGAATAAGAATAAAGAAGCATATAACTTATATTTAAACAAAGTTATTCCACAGGCTGAAGTACTTAACGATACTGTTGATCAACTTGTCGCTTATCATGATAAGGAAGCTAAGAAGGTCAATGATCAGAACAAGAGTAAGGTAGATACAGCTACAGCTATATTCGCATTGACTGGTTTGTTTGGAATCGGACTTCTTATTACTGGTGGTACATTGATTACACGATCGATTACAATCCCTCTTACTGAGATTGGCAGATTGATGAAAGGTACAGAGGAAGGAGATCTTACATTAAAAGCCGAATATGAATCCAAGGATGAACTTGGCCAATTGGCAAGTTCATATAATACGATGGTCGACAGCTTACGCCAAACAATCTCTAAAGTAAATGAAAATGCTGAGATGGTTGTCGCAGCCTCTGCCCAGCTTAATGCAAGTGCAGAGCAAAGCACAGAAGCTAGTTCCCATATAGCTTCAACGATTCAGGATTTAACGATGGGTTCTGAAAGACAATTGCACAGTGTCGAGGACAGTACAAATGCTGTTGAACAGATTACCGAGTATGCAGAATCTATTAATACAAACACAGCTTCTGTTTCAGGGAATGCTGCCGAAACAGCTCGGATTTCTGCAGAGGGTAAGAAAACAATGGACGAAATGATTGAACAAATGAACGAAATTAATAAAAGCGTTACTGGACTACATAGAATTGTCCGTGGGCTTAGTGAAAGGTCGGCTCAAATTGGCAGTATTAATGATGCGATTACAGCACTTGCCGATCAGACAAACCTTTTAGCACTCAACGCGGCAATCGAAGCTGCCCGTGCTGGAGAACATGGCAAAGGATTCGCTGTTGTAGCAGATGAAGTGCGCAAATTGGCCGAGCAATCCGTTAATTCCGCAGACCAAATCGCTAATTTAATCAAAACGATTCAAAACGATACAGAGGACACCCTCTCCTCAATGGAAGAAACAGCAAAAGGTGTCGAAGTCGGTATCAGTGTCGCTAAGACTGCTGGGGATTCATTCCAGCATATCGAGAAAGCTATTTACGGTGTTACAAGTCAAATTGAAGGCGTTGCTGATGCAATCGGCAAAATGTCGCAAGGCACACAGCAAGTTGCCAGCTCGATAATCAATGTGAAAGATGTAGCAGAAGAAGCTGCTGCTCTCAGTCAGACGGTTTCAGGAGGTACAGAGGAACAACTTGCTTCAATGGAAGAAATTGAAGCCTCAGCAGGTAATTTAGCTCATATCTCTGAAGAACTCCAGCATGCTGTTTCACGGTTTAAGTTGAGTAAGGAAGAATTGAATCTAGAAAACAGTACAATATAGATTAATTATTTGACCTCGTTGAATTAACAACGGGGTCTTTAGTTTCAATTATTTACTGAAAAAGTTTACATTCCTATTTATAAGCTAGTCCAAACGAACCGATATAAGAATGTAAAATGAATTTTCATTCCATTGATATTTTTTTAATGGAGTGTTATTTAATTGATTCAAGCTATTAAGGACAGTTTATCCCCACTTAGAAATTTTAAGACCGCCTCCTAAGTTTGAAGTGGAAATTTGCCCGTTAACTAGCGCTGAACTTACAGAAAAGGAAGTGTCATCATGAGTTTTATTCAAAATGTAAAAGTAAGAACAAAGTTAACTTTACTTGTTATCCTTGCCTCCTGCCTTGCTTTGGTAATTGGATTTGTTGGTTTTGTGTATATGGATGATCTCGCTAAAAATACAACAGCTATGTACGAAGATAGCCTTCAGCCCATTAGAGATCTTGGTAAAATGCGTTCAAATAATAAAATGATGGATAGCTATATGCTTGAAGCTATGCTAACTAAAGATGAAGCTTACTCCAAGCAGCTTGTGGAAGACATTGATCAGCTCATACAAGAGAATATCCAAATGGAGAAACCATCTCTTTTTGAACCAAGTGTACTTAGTATTGATGAATACGGAGAATTGATGGGCAAATTCTCAAACGCACGCAAGAAAGCGCTTGAACTTGCCAAAGCAAATAAAAATGAAGAGGCATATAATACATATGTAACAGATGTAAAGGAATTGGGTAAGCAGTTTGACAATGCTGTTACGAATCTACGCGATTACCATGAAAATAAAGCTATAGAATTAGCAAAGATGAACGATGAAAAGATCAAAAAAGCTAATGACACGTTTTTCTATCTTATTATTAGTGGTGTCATCTTGCTCATTCTTGGTGGTGTCGTTATTACAAAAATGATTACGAAGCCAATTATGTCTATGCAAACGTTAATGAAAGAAGCAGAAAATGGCGATTTCACACATGAAGGAAAATATTTTGCAAAGGATGAACTTGGTCAGCTGAACAGCTCATTCAACAACATGATTTCAAGCATTAAGGAAACAATCAGTATTGTTAGCGAGAATGCTGAAATGGTTGTTGCCTCCTCCGCTCAATTGAGTGCAAGTGCACAACAGAGTACTGAGGCAAGTACACATATTGCGTCAACGATTCAAGACTTAGCCCAAGGATCTGAGCAACAACTGCGAAGTGTTGAAGAAAGCGATAAGGCCATTCAGAAAATTGCTGAATATGCACAGCAAATCAATGACAATACATCTACTGTTTCAGCAAGTGCACAACAGTCATCTGATATCTCTACAGAAGGTGAAAAGACAATCCTTGAAATGGTCGCTCAGATGCAAACAATTAATGAAAATGTTTCAGGTCTTGGCGAAGCTGTAAAACGCTTGAGCGAACGTTCTTTAGAAATCGGCAGTATCAATGCGGTTATCACAAATATTGCTGACCAAACTAACTTGCTCGCTTTGAACGCAGCAATTGAAGCAGCTCGCGCTGGTGAACATGGAAAAGGATTTGCTGTCGTAGCTGACGAAGTTCGCAAGCTAGCCGAACAATCTGTTCATTCTGCTGATCAGATTAAGTCCCTTATTGGTACAATTCAAGACGAAACGAATGAAACATTACTCAATATGGATCAAGCATCCAAAGGTGTTGAAGTCGGAATTCAAGTTGCCTCGTCCGCAGGTAAATCTTTTGGAGAAATCGAACACTCCATCCAAACGGTTACAAGTCAGATTGCTGAGGTCGCTCATGCAATAAACCAGTTAACTGAAGGTTCGCAGAATGTGGCCGCTTCAATCCGCAAGGTAAAAGATGTTGCAGAAACAGCAGCAGCTAGCAGTCAAACTGTATCAGCTGGAACAGAGGAACAACTTGCTTCTATGGAGGAAATAGAAACATCGGCGAACAGTCTAGCCGAAATTTCTGATGAATTACAGCATGCAGTCAATCGTTTTAAAATCTAAAATCAAAAAATCCAATCTCATATTATACGAGATTGGATTTTTTGATTTTCTAGAATATGAGCCAGATGAGCGGCTGCGTAATGACAGATACAACAATTGAGGAAAGCCCCATCGAAACAGTCCCAGCTGCTCCCTCTTCTTCTGAATGTTCCATCGCCATCGCAATCCCTATCGCATGTGATGCACATCCGATACCAATTCCTTTGCCAAGGAAATGGTTGATTCTTGACCATTTAAACAAGTACGGGCTCATGACAGCCCCGCCGATTCCAGCGAACATGACGAATACTGCAGCAAGTGCTGGTATACCACCAATTGAATTGGCAATATCCATCGCTACCGGTGTCGTTACAGACTTAGGTGTGAGCGACATTGTAATCTGTTCATCGATATGAGCCCACTTCGCCAAGATCAGACCGCTCGCAACACCTGAGGCCGCACCTGCTACAACACCTGAAGCAATTGGAATAATATTCTCTTTCAGCATGCCCCACTGCTTATAAAGCGGATAGGCAAGTGCCACAACAGCTGGTCCAAGTAAATGATTGATCCACCCAGCTCCTTGGGCATACAAGTCATATGGAATACGGAAGATGAATAAAGTAGCAATAATTATGATTGTTCCAATGAGAACTGGTAATGTAAAAGGGCCTGGATATCTGCGACTGATTTTGCGAGCTAGTATGTAAACGAGTATCGTTCCGATTATAGAAAGAATACCTGCTAACCAAATAATCATTGGCTCTGCCTCTCTTTCCTACGGATTAATACTTGTGTAACGGCTCCACCAGTAACCAAGACAATCCCTGTACTAACAAGAACAATGATGACAATCCAAATACCCGATCCTTTAAACAAATCTAAGTATTCAATGGCCCCGACAGTAATTGGCAAGAACAGTAGCGGCAAATGCCTTATAAGCAAGGATGCCCCCTCTTCTGCCCATCTCGGTTTGAACAGCCCAGATAATAAAGCGGCAAGAAAAAGAATCATACCGATTACACTACCTGGAATGAATAAATGAAATGTTTGTGCAATCCATGTTCCAAGCCAGTAAAATAAGAATAAGATGGCGATATGCACAGCCATGCGCAAAAGCTGCATTATGAAGATCCTCTCTGTCTCTTGTTGAAAACCTTCCCTATTATAACATGATTCGAAAAGATACTGAGACAGATTTCCATATGCTGGCTAGTCTACTTGCTGTTTTTGTTCCTCCTCGTCATGCATTCTAATAATCTGCTTAAGCCCAGCATTAATCATTATGTAAATGAAAAACCAAGCCAATGCAATTAGAACAAGAACGAATGCTGGATAACCAACCATATCCCACACAGCATGAAGTGCGACCGAAATGATGAAAAACTTCAGGAATTTACTACTAAAAAAATGATCCGCATGCAGTTCTGCATCCTGTTTAGCATACATGAGCGCTGCACCTGCAATTGCTGACCAAGCAACGTGTCCTCCAGTAGACTGCCAGCCACGTGCGAAGATGATCTCCAACATCGAATCTAGCCCTTCCTCATACATGAACCGAAACGCATACCCAGCAGATTCAAATCCAGCAAATCCAGCTCCTATTGCAGCCCCAATCAGCAGGCCGTTCAATATATATTTTGGATTCAACTGTTTGATGAAGTAGGCAATGATAGCAAGCTTGCCGACTTCTTCAATTATGCCAACCATAATTGCACCTACAACATTCAGTTCCTCAACCGGGAAAATTGAATAGAGTAAAAGCGCTGCAACAATCGATGCCGCCCCTCCAACAAAGAATAATTTTGCTGTTTCATAAATACTTATATTCTGCGGCGCATTCATTTCCCAGAAGAATATAAGTAGAGCAAAAGGCCCAGCGAATGAACCAACCACAATTAAACCTGGCAATGCATTTGGATTTTGGAAGGAATTAATCGCTATATAAAGAAGTATATATGTCAGTGCGAATACGAGGAATACACGGGCGAAAAGCCATGGTTTCGGCCATGTCGCCTGTATGTCACATAGCTTCGGCGTTGTTGCTGGAGTCCCTGCTGCGAATACCATTTCCGCTTCCTTCTTGGAATGCTTCTCAAACACTTCAGAAAAAACTTCGATCACATTGAGTTTGATTTCACCCTTTTTACCAACATACTGGTTCACACGGACAGTCGCCTTGTTGAAATTAGAACGCATTGCTTCGGAGAAGTTTCGTGAGGCGTGTTCATGGATGTGCTTTGAATTATCATTTGGTTCCGTAGATATTGTTTCTTTTATAATTGCCTCGACCGCTGCTTTTTCAAGAGGTGTTCCACAAGCTTGACAGAAATTATCCGTTTCATAATTGACCTTCTCCCCGCAATGATGACAGTACATTAAGTATTTCCTCCTCCGCTCTTATGATGTTGAATCAATATAACGTAGCTTGTGGAAATGATGGATTATTATACATTTTATTGGAGAACTGCTATTATCCACTTTTTTCTTTACAGTTGGATAGAGTTGGTTTTAGAAATAAGCCTGAAAGTGCAAATGTATAATTTCTTTGTTTACAAGGCTGAGCTGCTGACACGGTTTCCACAGTTTCAGCAGCTGTCCACTCATAAATATTGCCCATATTATAAGTTAACCAAACAAGTCCGAACATGAATAATGCCAGCCTTTTGAAACCTCGCATCGAAACTCAGCCCTTTATTGTTTTGAATCCATTATGTCATGACGTTTAAGTGTATGCATTTGGTGAAAATAGTTAAATAGATACACTTTTGCCCCTTAAAAAGACATAGTTCTTATTCCATTTCACTCTTTTTCTTATGTATTAATAAACCTTTTTCCTATTTTAGTTAAAAAAAACTAGATTTTTGGTCATTGCTTTGCTAATCTATCAACACCCAACTCATATTTAAGTATGTGTGAACTTGGTTAACTGCATTACAAATGGAAGACTTGGTGCGAACTCTCCAACCTTCTAGCTTCAGAAATTATAATTCAGTACAATTTTCGAGATGAGGGATAAAGATGCGAAATCAATTTATTTTCGGTCTGTTAATGTTGCTTGTATTGCTTAATGGGTGGTGGATTATTACTGCTGACCTGCCCTTTTCGCAAATTGATTTAGTTTTAGCAGGGTTGTCACTTATCGTTATGACCATTCTTTCGAGTCGATTTATTTTCTTGTATCTAGCTATAATCGTACTTGGATATGGCGGATTTCTTACAGGGTACTCTTTCTGGTTTAACTATACAGGTACGATCCAAACGCAATATATTTATGATCATTTGCTTGTGACTAGTTTCCTTCTACTTTATTGGGTTCTCGTCCACCAAATGAAGACTCTTGCGATGGAAAATAAAGAACTGGAAAAGAAAGTAGCCAAACTCGAAAAAATTGATAAGGATACACAAATTCTTACACCAGATGAATTCCTTTATCAGGCACGTTACATCCTTTCTTCTACCAAAAGACACGGTGAAGCGTGGCTTGTCGAAATGGATATTTATCAGAAAGGTGTCTATACGCAGGACAATCTGCAGGAATATCTAGAATCTATCGTTTTACATTCGATTCGAGGACAATTTGACATTGTAACAGCAGCACCTGGGAAGATTTATTTTATTCTTAAAGATACAGATCAAGCTGGTATTGATATCGTATTCGGACGCATTGCAACAAAAAGAAAAGAAGTGCTAAATCTTTTGGAGGCACCATATGATATAAACTTTGAAATCTTCACAGATGAACACCAACTTGATAAAGTCGAGGGGGTATTAGCATGACGAGCCTGCTGTTTATCATCATGCTCTTCTTCTGGCTTCTGCTGATTTTCTATTCTGTCATGACAATATCAGGTGTATGGTATCGCTTAACTTCAAAAAAGTCTGTCGCTATCGAGCATTACCCAAGCGTTGCCTTGCTGATTCCTGCTCATAATGAAGGAATCGTTATTGCGACAACGCTCGCTGCCATGGCAAGACTTGAATATCCAGGCAAGCTTGATGTCTATTTGCTCAATGATAATTCACAGGATGAGACAGGTGAGATTGCGGAAGAATTCGCAAGCATCTTCTCCCATATTCACCATATCCGTGTACCACCTGGAGAACCAAAGGGTAAATCTCGTGTTCTCAATTATGGACTAAGCATCTCTGATTCGGAATATTTCATTGTTTATGATGCTGATAACGAGCCGGAACCGGATGCACTGCGCAGGCTTGTAGAAAAGGCAGAAACGACTGAGAATGCCGCTGGTGCAGTTGGTTATGTAAAGACGAAGAATACTGCAACGAATACGCTCACACGTATGATTGCCCTTGAATTCCAAGTGTTCCAGCTGTTAATGCAATGCGGTCGTTGGGCAGCATTTAAGCTCGGCTCACTAGCAGGTACGAATATGCTGCTACGCCGCTCCGTTCTTGTGGAAGCAGGCGGTTATGATCCATATGCGCTTGCTGAAGATGCTGAGCTCACAATTCGCCTGACAGCTGCTGGCTACCGCCTCCCTGTTGTACCTGAATCACGCACTTGGGAACAAGAGCCCGAGACATTGAGAATTTTCATTAAGCAGCGTACACGCTGGCTCATTGGGAATATTTATCTATTAGAGAAGTCATTCCATGATCTTTCTCATTGGAAAGGCCGGACTTTTATTCTCTCAATTCAGCATGTACTCACATATCTCATATTTATTTTGCTTTTACTTTTCTCAGACGTATTCTTCATTGCGAGTCTATCAGGCTATACATTACCAGAAATGAAGGCGCCGCTGCTCATACTCTGGTTCATGAGTTATATCGTCTACACGACCCAGCTGTTGAGCGCACTTGTAGTAGATCGGAATGTGTCGTTTATTAATATCCTATTCGTGCTCATCATGTATTTCACCTATGCCCAAATATTCGTCATCATGCTCGTGCGTGCGTTCTATATGTATATTAAAAACCGTATACAGAAGAAGACAATCGCCTGGGACAAAACCGCTCGCTTTAAGAGCAAGGATCAAGCATAATGCGAAAAATCATGATTATTGTAAGTGGCGTAGTTCTCCTTATAGCCGTTGCTTTTTATTTATACAACAGATCAGATTCTAATAATGAAATTAAAGACACTTTACAAGAAATCAAGTCGCATTACGTTAATAGCGAGACAGGCATGATCCATGCGTATCCCGAAGACATGAACAGTCAATACTTGTCCGAAAGCGTTGGACTTTATATGGAGTATCTCGTCAAAGCTAAGCAAAAGGATTTATTCGCTCACTATATTGATGATTTCCAAGACCAATTTATTGTGAAGACAGATAAAGATATATTTATTCGCTGGGAACTCGATGAAAAAGCACAAGTGAATGCACTCATTGATGACCTAAGGATCGCAGCGGCATTGCAAGCTGCTGCAAAATCTTTTAAGAAACCAGCATACGATAAACTTAGCAAGGAAATTATTGAAGGTATTAAGCATAAACAAATGACGGATGGATTAACTGTCGATTATTATGATTGGAAAGCTGACAAACCTGCAAGCAGAATCACACTTAGCTATTTGACCCGTGACTACTTTGAAAATTTCAAAGATAAGACACGTGAGCAAGAGCTTTTAAAAGCAGCTGACAAAGGAAACGGAAATTTCTTTCCAGAATACTATGACGTGACGAAGAAACAATTCATAGAACAGGAAGAAGTCCATATGGTGGATCAGCTACTCATTGCCACGAATCGGGCACACTTGAATATAAAATCACCACAATTTTTGAAATGGCTGAAAGATAAATGGCAGCAGGATCATAAGATATACGGACGCTATTCAAGGACGTCTGGGACATCCACTGTCCCCTATGAATCTCTCTCTGTCTACTATTATATGCAGCAGTATTGCGAAGCTGTTGGTGAAGGTGATATGGCAGCTCAAGTTCAGAAACGTATGAATAAGCTTGGTGGTCATGGCGATGAAAAAGGTCAGCACTTCTTTGATTATCTGCATTATCGCCTGATGCTACTGCAAAATAGAAAATGAGAGCAAGGAGCTATATTGGGCTCCTTGCTCTCATTCCTTTATTCAGCCACATGCTCTTCTTTTTGAATAATCGTCAAGATAAAGAGGATTGTTCCCATCACCATAAAAGCACCACCTACAGCAAATAATGCAAGGCTTAAGTTCCCCATCTTATCTGCAAGCGATAAATAAAAAGCAGCAAGAGCTGAAGGAGCGCCGAGCTGATAAAGCCAGAAATGAAACCTGCCGAGCATTCTGTTGATTAGTTCCGGTCGCTTCGCATAAATCATTCCACAAAGAGCCATCACAAGCGCCCCGACAAATATGACTGAACCGAACATAATCATATGGAGTCCAGCTTTAACAAAGAGGCATGATACCCAAGATGCGATGCATAACAACAAATAAACGATTGAGATCCGAATCCAAATTTTGTCCGTCATTTAAAGCACCCCCTGCTATAACAAATGCAGAGAATGCTGAAAAGAATACTTAAAATAAGCTTTTTCTAAAAATAATTAGGTTAGCATCGTTTTGGTTTCTTACCTCGAATGCATTGGAAAAGAATGACAATCAATACAGTCAATAATCTTATAAAAAAGAGAACACTGCTGGTGTAAAATAAAGCCTTTTGATTTCTTTTATAATTACTGAACCTGAATCACGATGGAAGCAATAATAACTTCGTTCAAAGATTGTATTCTTATGCACAAATCGTGCTTCTTTATTGAGTATGTCAGTTATTATCTTCTTTTATTAGTCCAAATATATAATGATCAACGTATCTATCATATAAAAATTCAGAACTTCTTATACAACCTTCTTTTTGAAATCCAAGTCTTTTAGGTATTGCCTGGCTTTTGTCATTTTCTGTTGCTGTACGGATTTCAATTCGTTTTAATTCTAATTCATTAAAGCAAAGGTCAATAACAGCTTTACAAGCTGTTGTCATTAAGCCTTTACCTTGAAATTCATCACCTAGCCAATAGCCTATCGATGTAGATCTATTAGACCAGTTTATACCATGTAGGCCAATAACACCTGCTAATTCTCCTTTGTACCAAATACCAGCTTGAAAGCCGTTATTACTACCAAATTGCTTTAATGTACTTTCAATAAACTCTCTTGAATCACTTACCTCTTTAGTGAAATCAATCCAAGGTAACCATTTCCTAAGATTTCCCCTTGATTTATCAGTTAAAAAGAATAGATTTTCAGCATGCCTTAGTTCTAGCAAACGTAGTTCTAAATCATCATTTAGCTTAAAGTTAAACATAACTACTCCTCCTTATTTTGGAGCAATTTATACAGTAGTTCTCTCCTTTATTTAGTTTCCAATTCTTTCGCTGAGCGAACATCCGACGCACCTGCAAGTCCAATGGATACAGTCAGGTCAGCAAGAAAATGTTCCAATACTTGGCTGACACCTTGCTCCCCATCAAGTGCAAGTCCATACATGAACGGACGTCCGATAAGTACCGCATCAGCACCAAGTGCAAGTGCCTTCACAACATCTACACCGCGGCGTACACCACTATCAAAGAGAACTGGAATTTCCCCTTTTACTTCACGCACAATCTCTGGAAGTGCCTCTGCTGAACCAATCACACCATCTAACTGGCGGCCGCCATGATTAGAAACAATAATTCCGTCAACCCCATGCTCTATTGCAAAACGGGCGTCTTCAGCGTGTAAAAGCCCTTTTACAAGTATAGGCAGACCTGTTGCCTTCTTCAGTTTTTCGATATGTTTCCAGTTAAGTGTTGGGTGGAAGAAATTCTCTACAATACCTTCAACAATCGATTTATCATCTTTCTTTTCTAACTTGCTCATAAATACTTCATCGTTCTTGTAGTTCGCTATACCATAGCCTGCTTTAAGTGGTGAGAATTGATTGTCCAAATCTCGCTCCCGCCATCCCAACATTACTGTATCGACTGTTACGACAATTGCTTCATAACCCGCTTGCTCCGCCCGACGTGCCATATTAAGTGAAACGTCCGGGTTCTTATCAGACCAATATAGCTGGAACCAAAGTGGATGATCAGGTGCAGCCTCTTTTATCTCTTCAAGAGAAAAAGTGGAAGCCGTGCTAACAATCATCGGTACTTGATGCTTCTTTGCAGCACGAACTGTTGCTAGTTCTGCCTGTGGATTTGCCAACTTCTGCATACCAATTGGTGCGAGGAATACTGGGTTTGCGTAATCCTTTCCAAATAATCGGACGGTCAAGTCTATTTGTCCAACATTTTGTAGCATTCGTGGAATTACGCGTGTATTTTCAAGGGCTTGTCGGTTGTTTCTTAACGTCTCTTCCGCTCCAGCTCCAGATTGAATATAATCGAATGCTTCTTTTGCAAGCACTTCACTTGCCGCCTTTTCAAGCCCCTCATAACGATAAGGGAACTGATTTTCACCATTAATTTGATTCATGAGCGGATCGTGTTGATTGTCTTTAGTCATTATGTTTCCTCCTATGAATAAGCTGTATATATAACTATTAATTTACAAGAGATTTTAATGT
>Ga0153999_1000890_pt1 | contig 12489 bp, 16 predicted proteins | sample TSNC083MetaG_FD_104675 | JGI IMG/M metagenome (GOLD analysis project Ga0153999, IMG submission 104675) | Attine ant fungus gardens microbial communities from North Carolina, USA - TSNC083 MetaG | ecosystem: Host-associated > Fungi > Mycelium > Unclassified | place: USA: North Carolina, Lumber... | reverse complement strand
CACAGAATGTATAGCCGGATCTACCTGTGTCTACCAGAATGACTTTTATTCGCAATGCCTTCCTGGGGCAATATCCTCTACTAGTGCTCCGTCAACCACAAGTTCTGGTCCAACATCGAGTGCTCCATCTCCCATAGAGACAGGATTTGTCAAGACATCTGGAACAGGCTTCAGCCTGAATGGAAAAGCATATACGGTCGTCGGGTTTGTCGAGATATTCTCCCTTTTACGGTCCTGTATTAACAATTGGCTTTCACTGCCAGTGGTAACGCGTATTGGATGGGTTTGACCGGCCTCAGCACCACTTCCATGAATCAAGCGTTTGCAGATATTGCTAACGCTGGCGGTACGACCGTTCGAACATGGTATGTCCAGCTCTTCAAGCTATATGATTAACGAGAGTTGATTGACGGCGTCAGGGGTTTCAACGAGGTAACCTCCCCCAATGGTGATTACTACCAGTCCTGGGTTGGGAGTCAGCCAACCATTAATACCGGTGCAACTGGCCTCCAAAATTTCGGTCCGTTAAACTGGACCCTGGCCTTGGTCGTATCTGACGAAACACAGATAATGTGGTTGCTGCTGCGAAGGCAAATGGAATCCGCCTAATTGTAGCACTGTGAGTATACTTTTCTGTAACCTTGATACTTGTCTATTCATTTCGATTTCATAGGACGAACAATTGGTAAGACATTGTCGGTCAATTGAGTGAATATGTATAGCTAAATCGTGGGTTCTTTAGGGCAGACTATGGCGGTATGGACGTTTATGTCAACCAGATTGTTGGCAACGGCCAACCCCATGATCTCTTTTATACTAACACTGATGTGAAAGTTTGTTTCAATAACCTTATTATGGAAATTCCCAGAAGCTGAAGCCATTATCTGATAGAATGCATTCAAGAATTACGTGAAGACCTTTGTAGGTCGATATGTGAACGAACCCGGCATTCTTGCCTGGGAATTAGCGAACGAGCCGAGGTGCAGAGGGACCACTGGGTAAGCTGGCTCACTAATTGTCTAGCACAAGACGCCTTATGTCTTGAAGCACCACTTCAGGAAGCTGTACCACGACTACGATCACGAACTGGGTGCAGGAGATGTCGGCGTACATCAAGTCTCTGGATAGCAACCATCTTGTGGCCATCGGTGACGAGGGTTTCTATAATCAGCCCAGCGCACCCACCTACCCATATCAGTGAGACATCCCTTATCCGTGTTCCCGAGGTAACCTTAAAATTACCAGGGGGAGTGAGGGGGTTGATTTTGATGCTAATCTTGTTATTTCTTCAATCGACTTCGGTACTTTCCATGTGAGTCATAGATTTTCCATCTGCCTCTGTGGTCATATACTGTTACTATAGTCGTACCCAACATCATGGGGTCAAGGCGGTAACGAAACAGCTTGGGGAGCTCAGTGGATCACTGATCATGCTGCAAGTATGAAAGCAGCGAACAAACCTGTCATTCTCGAAGAATTCGGCGTCACATTTGATCAAGTAACGACTTATACCACCTGGTTCAACCAAATTGTCTCGTCTGGATTGACTGGTGATCTAATTTGGTGAGTGTTTGAATGATTTTGAGGAAGGCATGACTAACTTTCCATCTACATCAGGCAATCTGGATCCCATCTCTCCAGGTTAGTATTCAGTCGGAGTTCCATTTGACTCTGTTGGGCTGACGGCTTTAAAAAAAGCGGTGATACCCCTAACGATGGTTATGCCGTCTACCCAGATGGTCCAGTGTACCCCGTCTTGACTTCACATGCTGCAGCAATGAAGAACAGGAATTAGATCATCTTCGAGATTCCGAACCTGAAATGTTCTTCTGTACTTCTTAAATCATCTGCTTCAATGAATTGAATGGGAGAAATTCTCAGATTATTGGCTAGCCATGTCTGTCATCTAAAGTCAAAAGTCAAATATTTCGTTCACGACTTGGTGCTGTGTGTTGTTCTTACAATGCCATCAATGATATCATAGATTGAGGCCTCCTTTCTTCACATGCTATTTTCGCGATACTTTTTTGTTAGCTCATGGCTCCCTACCGGAATTCACATCCATTCTCTTCTGGAATGTTTCTCATCACTTTCTTCATGGCAGAAATAGAGGGGAATCCAACCAGATAAAGAAGGGAATAATTTTGAAGATGAACAATTGGTCATCGAACCTATGTCCTCAAGAGGTGCCTGGTTGTTCCCCATCGTCGGGATCTCTTTTCAACGTGATTGCAGCTATGCTCCTGTAACTTGGTTCCAGTCTGTTGTTCCGCTTGGATTTTACGTCATTGTGAAATACTATGTTGCCTCAAAATTTGCAGTCTTCAACATCTTTCATCCGATGATTAGCCGGAGAACAACGTTGGAAATCCTTTTATGCATCGTTCAAAGGAACAAAGAAGATTGGAGCCAGCATGGCCTTCGGATGATTCAAAACATTCGGGATGTACTTGGAAAGATATCTTTATCTCTTTCTTGGAGAACGCTTGTGATTATATTATTGCCTCTTGCATTCGTACCCTCTTTACTTTAAAAGTTTGATGCATGGTCTGCAAGGTCGCCAACGTTCATTCTGATCACGAACATTCGTGGCTTCTCACCTTGTCACAATTTTTGGGTTGCCTTCTATCTGGTGAGTGTTTGGAACTGAAGACCATGGTAGATTGCACCATCTTTGTCAGTTGGGCCCACTGACGCCTTCCAGAATAGACGCAACGTCTCTTAATGTACCAATGAAACTTCTCTAGCTGGGGTCCCTGTTTGTAGTAGGAGGACGAAATTATACCGTACTTGGACTTGCTGACATGGTGACACCCGGAACATTCATTTCCCTAGCATTACTATCGTCACCCGTCTTCCGAAGGTTTCAACAGTAGGTGCAAATTTTTCCGAACTATATTTCCACGCGAGAGTAACCGCCTATATTTTTGGATAGCAATTCCGTACCAGGCAACCAACTCTGCTCTGCTTAAACTGGATCCATCTCGTTTAGTTGATTTGTATGGAAGTCGGCTAATTCAATGACCTAGTCCCTCTTGCGTGCTATCTTTTTTGATCACTACGAATTTGCGTGGAGAGCTCCAAAAGGTTTGCAGTTGGAACGGTAGTCCAGGAGATCAAACAAGGTTTTTCACCTTGTTCAGATTCGCAGAAAATAAAGATTGAGGCTGCTGAAGACATTTTAAATGCGAATGTCGTAAAAGAACAGCCCAGGAGTCCTGAAGCCAAGTACCCCTGTGATATTTTAACGAGGTTTGGATTATTCAAACATGATTTTGAACAGACGTCGATGTGGTTTTCAGATGGAAAAAAGGTCCGTGAGAGCGTGTCTATTTACAATTGACCCTGAATCATAGTTTCTCATCGTATGTCAATCATGAGCGTTCCCTCATGATTCAGGATTAATGAAAGACAAAGAGGCCGTGGGGTTGACTATGGAACCTACAAGATGATCTAACCATCCTCATGTCGCGTTAATATCGCACGAACACATTAGACGAATTGAATGTCCAGCCTTATGCAGATAAGTCCACAGGGATGATTAGAATTGTGGAGGAGGCCGCGACTAGGAAGTGGCGATCTCAAGTACTTTTACAGTGTGTACCACAGGCTTTGTAAACAACCAAGATAAACAATTTTGACAAATTGGATTATCATCTTTTGGGCGCTTCTTCCATATGTATTTTTTTGGGGTCAACAATCTATTACACAGTGCTCGACTTCTATACGTATTCGCACGCGCATCGGCAGGGGGGTTTTTGGTGCGGACAATTTCTTGGGAATTGAACTTTCAGGTGTCATGCCAGCCGTTCTGGGGTGGCACTCCAAGACGCCACTCTTCTTCTACTGAACACCGAAAGACGTACTCAGATACTTATCAGATCCACGTTTGGAGCAACAATGTATTGATTGAATGCCCTGCGATCACCGTTAATTTTGATGAGATGAGATGAAGACTGAAGAACCAGATTCAAGATCGAGGGGCTATGGGCATAGGGTCATTGGAGTCGTGGATATATGGAAAATTGTGCGAGAGAAAAAAAGTCCCCCAGACGTCATCTATCCAGTAATTGGCTCGGGTTCATGTCCAAACTCGGCAAGCACCAACGTTTAAACGAGCAGTCACTTGTTTTACAAATTGTATAAAAAGAGACGGAGTTTCTCACTGGCTCGTAACGGGCCACGATGGGATATTTCAAGCTGGGTGCCGGAGGATCGGCCCTGGCTAACAGTGGTACACCAGTCACCCAACGCAAAAAATTTGATGATACCTCGATGATGACACGTGTGAGGAGTCTTGGATGGCGGATTTCGCAGAGAAGAATGCTAAGCAACTGATTGCCTTGATGGGTGCCATGGCGATGAATGGGACGGGACGACCACTAGGGGCGGACAGACGTCGTGGGCTGGGATTCGATAACGCCATTCTTAGGTGGAGAAATTGGGCTGAGTTCGGGGCCGTTGTGGCGAGGACCCTTGCCTGCATTGCATCATTGACGAACTGTCAAGAGCCCTTTCGTGCATGGGGCTGGCTCAAAGCAAAAGAGAGGGATTGTGATTTTTCGGGATGGCAAGTATCGGAGAAAGCCGGGAAAGATGGCTGTAGACATGTCGATATGTTGACGAGTATCTGAAATTTGAATTGAATCCTTGTGAATTGGATAGAGTCGTGGGAGAGTGGTCGGGGTCTTGGTCCGCTACGGACCGAATTACGGCTAGCAAAACTCTTCTTATCAGTCTTTTTTTTCATTCCAAATCCCATCCAGGTAGTCAATTTGTCAGTGCAGCCTTCTTACAGTCCGACTCCCTCTTCTTACCAAGCGCACATTCTCCCATTTGTGCTCGGATTTCTGGTTTCCTATGGAGAGGTCTTCATCCAATATCAGGGGATCTGATGTTCCTTCGTCTGGCTGGCCTTCTGTAAGACCTTTTCCCCTCCCCAGTTCATCTTCTCTATCAGAGCTCAGCCCTCATATTTTCTCTGTACAATCTGCGTCTTCCCCTTGGCCTCAGGCTGCTTCTCGTATCACACACTCTAGTCAACCTAACTCCACCCCTCGCAAGCCAGCTGTCGACAATTCCAATATCAATGTCAACCTTCGACAGTTCAGCGACTGGACATCTGTCTTTTCGGCCCCACTAGACCCCTCTCTATTTGCCGCTCTGGCTGCAAGCGGAGTTCTCGGCCAACTCCCACCTTTTCCCGAAGGCACTCTGTCCAGCTTACCTTCCTCCAGTTTTGATCCCCCACATAGCACTTCGTCGTCGTCGTCTCCTACTATTTCTCTCTCTCCTCAACAGGACACTCCAGATTCTTGGATCCAGCCTTCTACCGCTTTCAGCTATAAACCACCTCTGCTTACATCCAAACCTTCTCTCCCACGCTCAAACACCTCTTTTGTCCCACACCTCCAGATGCCCAAGGACAAATTTTCTCCTTGTCAGTTTTTCGGGTCAGTCCTTATACAGCCATCGTTGACATTATGTCTTCTTCAGCCAATGGCACAGCCTCATCCCTCCGTTCTCCTCCTAGCAATGCTGTTCGGTCATCCGACGTCGCTCGTGACAATCTTGTTCGTCGATTTGATAAATCTAATTCTTCGAAACTTCCTCATCCCCTAATCCAACCAATTCAGTATAATCCTATCTTGCATTCAGGTGAGCGTTCGAATATCGGCTTACCCCCATCGCTCTCGATGTCCTCCGCATCCGCGACTATCACCCAACCGAGGGCCTGCCGTACTTTGAACAACAACTCAGCTTCTCTTCTGTCAACAGAAACATTACATACTGCGCGATCTCCTGTTCCTTCTACCTCTGCTACAACCGATTCAAAGTCTAGCTTGCTCAGCAAGATTTTTACGGACGAGCTCTTCACTTCCCGTAGACCAACTGTGTCTCCACGAGTGAGCAGCCCGTTCACTTCTCCTCGTGTGTTTGGCTCTCCTGCCCTCCAGCCTCAGTCTTTGGATGATGATACCGATCTTGAGCAAATGGCAAGGGATGATCCACTTGCTACTCAAGTGTGGAAGATGTACGCCCGTCAGAAAGCAACGTTTCCACATGCCCAACGGATGGAGAATATCACATGGCGTATGATGGCATTGGCTCTCAAGAAGAAGAAGGGAGAGGAGGAAGCGAGGCAGAACTCGGAACTGACCAACGAGAATTCGGACATGCCTTCAGAGTCGGATGTGATGCCAGATCAACAAAGTAGTGATGTCACCTCCGAGACCAAGAATGACCTGGGCGAACGTGGGCGTCGAATTGACAAAGGCAAGGCCAAGGTGCGTGTCATTGGCTTCGACGGACTCAATCAGGATATTCCTGAAGAGGACGAGTGAGTTTTTCCTCCTTCCACGAGTTTGAATTTGCTTACGTTGGATTCACCCTACCCCTCACTCTTTATCTCCCTAGTGTTGTAGCCATGGATTGGAGGGCAATGAGCCGGTCCAGGTCCCGGATATCCATGGATTGGAGACCTACAAGCCGCTCACGCTCACGGGTGGCTGATATACCTATGAACTTTGATCAGCCTGCCCTTCCTCATTCTCAGTCATTAGAAAATCAGTTCCCTTTTCCTATCTCAACTTCAGGTTTCTTTGATGGTTTAAGAGAGGGTAATGCTCACAACCGAGGGTTAGCCAGACCAACCACAAGCATATCCGTTCCCGGTCCATCTTCACTCTCCTCTGGCAGGCAGAGTCCTATTTTAGGTGGTTTGGCTTCTGGAAGCAACCCGCTACCATCCGTCATTGAGGATCCAGCAGACCATCTTTTAGGAGCTTTTGACCTTCCGACTGACAGCCGATATTCGCATTCAATACACCTGAATAATCTATCATCATTCGATGATTCATTTGTGCCTTCTTCTCTGCCTGCCTTTGGGTTGTATGACTTCCCTAAAACCTCCGGCTTGGATATAGGTAATGCGCCATCCCAGGAAACACGCAGTTTTCCTCGTCACGTTCGCAAAACAAGCTTTGATCACACAGTTAATCGGGAGATGATAATGCAAAACATAGGTGGACGCCATCAAGTGAACGGGAAACCGCTTCCTCCACCAGAAAGCTCATTGGGCACAAAACGACCTGCCGATAATGTTCACTTTGATAGTTTATTGCGAACTGATCCATCTAATCTGGATAGCAATATGATGCGACTGATTTCATTGGCTGGTGTCGCCGATCGTCCCGCAAACATCTCCCCGTTCGCCTCTTCACAGTTCAATTTTGCTTACCCGGCCTATGAAGGCACGTGTAATTCTTCTTGCTTTGGGAAATATCTCATCTGTTGTTAACGCAGATTTTTCTCTTCCGCTGGGAAATGTCGTCGATCGTGCAGGGCCTGAGAAGAGCAGTAGTTCTGCTACTTCTGGAGAGATGGGTCAGACCTATATGACGAGGGCAACAATGAGCGAGAGCCTCTTGACTCAGCACACCAGACAGCGCGAAACAGGCCTGTCTGCGGCTGCTGCTGCGGCCTCTGCTGCATTAGCTGAAGAATATACCCAACTGAATATGGCAAATCTGGTGGATTCTGGGTTGGACTATCACCAACTAATGGATCTGGGAGGTTTAGCATATCCCCCGGATAGTTCTCCATTTACCCATGTTGACCCGACGCAAATTATTAATTTCACAACGGGTATCAATTCAGGTGCATTGAGTCCCACCAGCGAATGGGCAAACAGAATAGGTAGGAGTACAGCTGCCAGTCCGGAGTCCTATAATGCTTCCAATGCATCTACCCCACCTTCTGCGGAGAGTCCTGGAGCATCCGGAATATGTGCAACCCCCAATCCTCGGCCTCAAGGGTCAAGGCGAACTTTAGATTCGACGAGGAAGTATGTGCCTTTGCGGCAAGGCGCTCAAGATGCTCAGCGAAGAAAATCGATATCGACGGGAACCAATGTTGTGAACTCTCCAGACAGTGTTAGTGCAGATGGTAGTTCACCAGTTGCTACACCCGAGACAGGCACAAATGCTTCAAACGTGACTACAAGTCAGAAGGAGGAAACGAGTGAGCTTGGAAATGCACGAAACGGGAAGAATAAAGAGGATAATGAACAATCACTCACGATATGTTCTAACTGTCAGACGACGAACACGCCGTTATGGAGGAGAGATCCTGAAGGACAGTCGTTGTGTAAATTATTTCTGTTCACGCCGCCTTCGTCTGCTGACTCGTTGACATGTTAGGTAATGCTTGTGGCCTGTTTTTTGTGAGTGGATTATTGGAATGACTTTTTGGAAAGTGGTTTACAAGTACCAAATGTAGAAACTCCATGGTGTCGTTCGACCTCTTTCACTGAAGACCGATGTCATCAAGAAACGGTATGTTGAGCACAGATCACGAGGACACTTGATTCAATCAATGTTTATTTCAAGGAACCGCGCTTCTGGTAGCTCCAACAATGGCTTGCGCAAAGGGGGAGCACTACCCAAAATTGCATCTTCAATATCACGACCTCGGTCGCAGTCGAATTCCGTGTCATCGAGTACGGCCAGAGGTGGGGCACTATCAACTGGTACGGCACGTGTTAGCGTAACGCAGGCAGCAGCGGGTGGAGGTGGAGTTGGGGGGTCTAGTAATATCGCTATGAAGCGACAGAGACGGACATCTGGAGTGGCAAACACGACCGCGTGATGATGTTTTTTTTCTGCTGACCGGTCTCGTGTACCATATGGCGCATCATGTGATCTCTTACCTTTTGGATACTGGCTGCTTTTTTTTTGCTTTATTAGAGTTAAATTATTTGATTGTTTCTACGGATGAGGGGAAGAAAATAATGATAATCGGTAATGGTGTAGGTAACCGTCGCCAGTTTCCTTGACGAGCTCAGGATTTGTTATAACATCAGCTTGGCGCGTGTCTTCACCAGTGAATCCTGTTTCATCTGCTATCTGCTAACCATTTTTCCGGGCTATTCGCTTGATTGGATCTCACACTGGCGGCCAAATTTCAAAATGCAGGCGCCACCCCAGGCACATCCTCTACTACTTCCTCCTCTCTCCTCCCCCTCCAGCCCGTCGTCTCTAATGAGCCCCGGAATCGACGCTTGCAACGTAGCACTTCTCGGACAGATCTAGATTTCGAGCAGGCTTTGCAAGCAGAGGGCACAGTTTTGCTGAGAGAAGGCGTAGACATCAGCACTCTTGGACTAGATTCAAGTCCACCACTCACCGCTAAAAGTTATAATTCATCCTTTACTCCTGTTCCTAGTCCCGTTGGTCCAAGGGCTAGGATGACTAACCGGAACACGACACCGATGAAGCCCCGCCAGCCCGGTACACCCATCATTGTCCCTCCTACACCAACTCTTGTTTCCGATGCAACTATACCTGGTCGATCTTCCTCCAGCACCCCTGAAACCACGTTTTCGACATCATCTCGCCCTCAAAATGATATATTGCATGATCCTACTGAAGACAGTACTGAACGGCAAACCAACAGGAGATCCCTTTATCGATCTCCCGGAACATCTAGTAGTCCAGATTTGACGACGTTGTTGCGCAAGGCTAAAGAGAGGGGTGGTGTTATCAGTAGTCAACAATACAGAAACTTCAAGGAAAGAGAGAGGAAGAGACAGGATACCACACCTCCGCTTCCATCTCTTGCTAGACCTTCTACCGGGAATGTTGCAACTGTCACCAGAAGGCAAAGATCAACAACAAGTGCGAGTCCCAGCCAACCAGTCTCAGCTACTCTGCCGAAGGGACTCGATGAAAGGAAAGGTGATCGGATGCTCGCAAGTCCCTACCCAAAAGAATCAGGAACACTCAAGGTTAGTGTGATGCTTCTATCCTTGAAGGAGATTGAAGTTAATTGTTATGAAGCCGCCAAAAACTTCAATGCGCGCTCTTTGGGGGAAGGTGACAGGTACGAACACTACAAGAGAACGCTTGGTGAATGGCCATTTTTCTTTCTACCTGACGTGACATTCATCGTCTTCCGTACTCACAGAGGACAGCCCGAGGTCTTGACACACCCTCTTCATCTTCACTTTCTGAAGCTTTCACACCATCAGTTCCCTCAATGCCCCTCCAGCACCGCCCACCTGTTACAGAGACGCCTGAAACTCAGGACTCTCCTCGAATAGAGACGAAAAAACCCCTGACACCAATTTTGCCCGATCCTACACGAGAAAGCAGTGGTACTGACGTGTCGATGGTTGCTGACAAGGCTGGGTTTGTGCAGGAACCTTTACCGGAATCCAGGATCACGACAACTGCTCAAGGCACCCTGACCCCCAAGCGGAGGAGCATGAGTGTCGGTGACGCGGATTCCAAAAAAGCACCTACTTCTTCGGCGAAGGATTCTCTTCCTATAACGCTTTCACCACTGAGGTTTGAGAACCCTGGGAAAGAGGGATCCGAAGATACGACACTTCGCAATGTCCTCGACCAGTTCAATTTATTCCAACTCGGGTCGTCTTCCGGTGTGATGTTGGATTTACAGGATCCCTTGGCTCCTGCACGACAGTCAGCATGTCGTAAAAAGACCGACGAGAACACGAATGTCATTTCTCGAGAAGAGATTGGTAAGAATGGAAAGAAGCAACACAAAGAATTGAACCCAACTGTCGTGCCACCTCGCAACGCTTCCTTACGGCCTAACCGTGCTTCTGGTAGTTCGAGCGTAAATAGCCCTGGTAACACAATGCTTAGTGCTGGATCGCCAAAACCTCGTGGGGGACTTGATGGATCCGGAAGTTTGCGAGATACGAATAGGCTTCATCCCCTGCATCGTTCAACCGCGTCCAACTCCGAACCTTCTCTTCTCCCTGTCATTGATGATGCCCGCATGTGTGCGTTGAGCATTGCTTCCTAAAAACATTTGGATTTGCACTCATTGACGGTATGCTTCCAGTATTACAACGGAGACGCAGTTCACAACAAGACTTATCTGTCAACGATTTGGCTTTATCACGATTGCCATCATCCAGTCAATCGTCAAACATTGATGATAGTGAGCTGGAAGAGCAAGGCAAGGAGCTCGCCAGAAAATGTTGGGATGAAGACGAGGAATTCCTTGCTAAAGACAAGATTGCAGAATGGTTAGGAAAGCAGTCAGTATTTGTAGCTTGGTCATTTTGTTGCCTCTAGGCTGACTATGTCTGGAAAAAATAGCGGTCGAATCAATCAGGTCACCTTGCAGTACTACATGGAGAGGTTTAACTTCTCGGGCTTTCGACTAGATGTCGCATTCAGGTGTGGTTTAACTCTTGTTGATATGAAATGATGTATTCATCTTCGGCCCAGAAACTTGTGCTCCAAGCTTTTCCTGAAGGGTGAAACGCAACAGGTGGACCGCATTCTTGAGAAATTTAGCAAGAGATATTGGAGTTGCAACCCTGGAGGGGTGTATGGTAGCGCTAGTCAGTGTTCAAATCTGCTATTGACTCGATGCTCACCCTTTTCCACTAGACATTGTCCATGCAGTCGCATATTCTCTGCTTCTGCTCAACACAGATCTCCATGTTGCCGATCTTAGTTCCAGAATGTCTCGTGGGCAGTTTGTCAAAAATACTATGACTGCGATACAGATGCAAATTCGACCTCATCATCCAGCTAGTGTCTCTTCCGATCTAACATATGATGATTGTTCTAGCAGTGTTCGTAGCCCGAGTTTCGAGGGTGCAGAACAGGTTCCTCGATCGAAACGAAGTGATAGCGGCCATAGTTGGAACAGTGTGTCAAAAGATATTTATCCGCGAGCCCCAAGCTCTATGACGCAGCATGTCAACAGCAGTACGCCTTCTGTTCAAGTGTCAGTGTCCAGTCACGATCAACGTTCTGCGCCTTTTCCTACATACAACCGGGAATGGGAAGAGGACATGAGGATCTTATTGAAGGTAATCCCATATTTAGTTGTGGTTCTCCCATTCAGAATTGATGGTGCTGAATACGGATTGTTAGGAAATGTATAGCGCTATCAAGAGCGAACAGATCCTTCAGCCTCTCGATGTTGGTCGTTCCTCTACATCCTCGCTGAAGGCTGGAGGGGGGATGATACGCAATAGAAGTTTCAGATCTAACCAAAATTTGAAACGTGGAAGCATCCGTGGGTTGTCTTTCCTTGCCGCTCAGGCTGGCATCGGTCCATACAGTAGTAATAACAATTTAGACGGTCGCGCAAGTCCAGCGCCTAGCTTCGCTACCTCTGAGGTTTGCCCTTCTCTCGAGCCCCTGCGGCCAAGCTTAGAGTTTTTTCTTATCAACACAGACTTTATATGGCCCCGCGCCGGCGTTCCTTACCCCCACACTCGGTTTTGCCCACAACCTCTCGCATACTATCATACGCGAGGCACAGGAGGACGATGATCATAGTGTCAAAAGCGACGCTTCGGATTCAACAACGACCAGCATATCAGATGAAGAGCTGGCCTTACTTGGAGCACCTTGGGCCAAGGAAGGGATCCTCTGTCGGAAACACTTCACTGATGCAGGAGGAAAGCGTGCCAAGGATAAATCATGGATGGATGTT
>Ga0153999_1000888_pt1 | contig 12500 bp, 14 predicted proteins | sample TSNC083MetaG_FD_104675 | JGI IMG/M metagenome (GOLD analysis project Ga0153999, IMG submission 104675) | Attine ant fungus gardens microbial communities from North Carolina, USA - TSNC083 MetaG | ecosystem: Host-associated > Fungi > Mycelium > Unclassified | place: USA: North Carolina, Lumber... | reverse complement strand
GGTTTTCCTTCCCATCTCCGCGCGACATTCGCAACTGGTGGCGATCTTCCAACCTATAACAGGCCCACAATATTCTCGCGCAGCTTATCGAGGCTACCGGAATTGAGAATGACGGCATCTATTTTGGCAATTCCCGCCTCGGACGCGTGACCAGCACCCGATACACTACCGGAACCGGGGCGCTCGATGCGGATCACGCGTCCGCCCATTTTATGAATCAGGGTAGCTTCATTCTCAAATCGCACATCATCGACAACGAGGGACGTCCAACCATCTTGGTAAAGCCGCTGTGCTTCACGCCGGAAGGCCCGGAGCCACAAATCACCACCGATCATCTGCCGCCCGAACTCGGTACCGAGAAGCTGCATGAACTGCCGGGGCGTCTTTCCGCAAAGATGAATGCTCGGAACCTCCTTCAAGTCTCCATTCAACTCGCGATCAGAGAGCCCGAACGCCCGGGCCATGGTTTTCAATGGCCCGGCGAATGATACCGGATAGAAGCCGCGTTCCTCCAGAAGAAGATGCGCGGCAGTGCTCTTCCCCGAACCCGCAAGCCCGGTGAAGCCGATAAGTGTCAAGCCCTTCATGCTGCATTCTCCCATGACACCCATGTTGAATCCATGGTCTCCGCCGGTTCCTCGACCTTCACGTCCCACCGGCTGGTAATTCCTCGCTTCGGATGAACGAACCAGAGCGGTTGACTCGGCTCGGACGGCGGTGCGCGCAGGGCATTCTTGGCATATTCGTCAAAACCCTTGAGCGTGTTGGCGACGATGGCGCGCGGAAGCCACAAGGCTTGATGCCAGTGCCCTATGAGCAGGATGTCGTAATCCCGGCCCGTGCTGGTGGCCTGCCCGCGCGTCTTAATCTCGCCGCGCATGATCGGGCCGATGGCTCCGATGATACCATCACCGCCCTTCACGCCGAGCATGTCGCCGTGCATCGCCAGATAGCGCTGGTTGTGGATGCGATAGTAAACCTCGTTCGACGGGCGGTTATCGATCACGACATCGCGCCGCCCCTCGAAATGCCGGGCGAGCAATTCGTAGATGAGATAATCAAAATTCTTATACACGTACCGTTTCAGCTCGGGCTTGACCGTATTGCGGCCATGATTGCCCGAGGCGCACGGCACATAGACGCGCTTGAATTCCTTCGCCATCGTTTCCAGCGCCCACACCAGAATGTCGAAGCAGCGAAGCGCCGAGGGGATTTGCTCTTCCGCGTCCGTCCGCAACAGTTCCGGGTGCAGGCCGCCGGATACGAAATCGCCAAGCAGGTTGATGACGATGCCGGGATAGGTACCGGGGCCATGTCGGCGGCACAGGAGAATGGTGCTTTCCACCAGCCGCCGGATACGCGCCTCGGCAATCTCCGGGTTGTACTCATTGACGCCGTTGGTCTCGGCCCGGCTCACGGTCTCGCCCATGTGCCAGTCGGACCATATCGCCACCGGCACTTCGGCGGTTTTCCTGTCGCGTTTCGGTTCGGCCACAAGCCAGTCAGGCGGCGCGGACGGGGCGGAAGCCATCTGGCCGAGCAGCACTTTCACGGCTTCATCATCCAACGCCTGCCGGTGTGAGGTGAGCAGTTCCTTACGGAGCCGCGCCACCTCGTCACGCAGAGCAATGTTTTCGCGATCGATCAGTGAGCCGCCGAGCTTATGAGCGGTGGCCGCTGGTTTGGCGGCCTTCATCTCACGGGCGATGCGCCATGCTGAACGTGCGCCGATTCCGAGCGCCCGGGCGGCGTGGACCGGGACCTCTCCGACTTCTATTCGCGCACGTAAGGCGCTTTCTTCGGTAGCGGTCAGGCGCTTGCCGGGGATACGTTTATTCATTCTGGATACCGGATTTTGAGCCCGAACGATGTAATTGCTGTTCGAGCCGATCGAGGCGGCGCTCGATCGCAGTGGTTCGTTCATCCTGTCGCGCGTCCGTGATAAGGATCTGCGACATTTTCTCGATCTGCTTTTCCACGATGGTGAGACGCATCGCTACCGAGGCGAGTTCCGCCTTCGCGCCGTAATAGGCTCCGAGAGCGGCCAAGCACAGGCCTAGGAACGTGAGGAGATGACCAAGGTTGATCGTCGGGTCGAAACGGGGGCGCTTAGAGGCATCAGTCAAAATGCACCTCCTTTGGTCACAGTGATAAGAAAAGCGAGCATGAGTTTTCCCAACAAAAAAGCCCGCGCGGAGCGGGCCGAAGAAAGCCGTCATTGACGGGTCGAGAGCGATTGTCGAAAGATGCCGCAGACAAAGCGGGTTGCCGGAAGGCGGGTGACGATGAACCACTTATATTACGGCGATAATCTTGAGGTTTTGCGGGCGCGGATCGCCGACGAATCGGTCGATCTGATTTATCTCGACCCGCCGTTCAACTCGAATGCCAGCTACAACGTGCTATTCAAATCTCCGGCGGGAGACGGATCGCAGGCGCAGATCGAGGCATTCGACGATACGTGGCACTGGAATGAGAGCGCGGAACTCGCCTTCGACGAGGTGATGAAAGGGCCGAATTCCGATGCGGCGGTGATGTTGAAAGCAATGCGCTCGGCACTCGGCGAAAACGACATGATGGCCTATCTCGCCATGATGGCGGTGCGGCTGATCGAATTGCATCGGGTGCTGAAACCAACTGGGTCGCTCTATCTGCACTGCGACCCGACCGCGAGCCATTATCTGAAAATATTGCTGGATGCGGTATTTGGCACCAAAAACTATCTCAGCGAAATCAGTTGGAAACGTTCATCAGCGCATAATGATGCCAAGCAGGGTAGAACCCAATATGGTAACATCCGCGATGTAATCTTCTTTTATTCAAAATCTAGCAATCGTACTTGGAACTGGCTCTATACAGCATATAGCGATGAATATATTCAGGCTGCATATCGTCATATCGATAGTAGTGGGATGCGTTTCAGACGTGGAGACTTAACCGCAGCGAAGTCGGGTGGAGATGTATCTTATCTTTGGCCAGTTAAACGCCCCATTGGCGGTGATTGGGAGACAGATCTTACAGAAGAATACCTTAAGCCTTTGGAGGGGTGGGAATACCGAAAAGTCCCTCCTTACAAGGGGAGATTCTGGGCATACAGCCAAGAAAACATGCGCAAATTTGCCGCTGAAGGCAGGCTGGTATACACGTCCAGCGGTATGCCGGAATACAAACGGCTTCTCAATGATATGCTCGGTGTTCCATTGCAAAACTCTTGGGACGATATTCCGCCTGTAGGGGGCGCAGATCGTCTTGGCTACCCCACACAAAAACCCGTTGCCCTGCTGGAACGCATCCTTTCCGCCTCCTCTAATCCCGGAGACGTGGTGCTTGATCCTTTCTGTGGTTGCGGCACCACGGTGCATGCGGCGCAGAAGCTGGATCGGAAATGGATCGGCATTGACATCACCCATCTGGCTGTCTCGCTAATCGAGCGGCGGCTGAGAGAAGCCTTTCCCGGTATTCAATACGAGGTGCATGGCGTGCCGAAGGACGCTGACGCGGCGCGCGACCTTGCCGAGCGTGACAAGCATGAGTTTCAGAAATGGATTGTCGCCACGATTGGCGGCCAGCCTTACAAGGGTGGTCGCAAAGGTATGGACCGGGGCATCGACGGATATCTCCATTTCTCGGATGAGAATAAAAAATCGCAAATGACTATCATCTCGGTCAAGGGTGGAGCCATCAAGTCGGGCGATATCCGCGACCTCAAGGGCGTGATGAATCGTGAGGAGGCAGCACTCGGTATTTTTCTCACCCTACGCGAGCCGACCCGCGAGATGGCAAAGGAAGCCGCTGCTGCCGGGTTTTACGAGACCGGTGGCCAGAAAGTGCCGCGCCTGCAAATCCTCACCGCCGCAGAGGTGATCAGTGGTGTGCGACCGAAAGTCCCGTTCGGACACACCGAGAGCCTGAAAAAAGCGGTGAAGGAAAAGGCCATCGGCAAACAGGGGCAGCTTTTTTAAGGTTTCCACCTGCAAGCCGCTTCGCCGAAACGGTTATGGGCTGCGATTTGCCGGGCAAGGTTGCCCGAGATTGCGGGAATATCGGAAGGCTCGGGGTGGATAGATCGCCACCCAGCACAAGGATCAGCGGTCGGGCTTGCGCACCCACCGAGCAAGCTCAGTGCGGTTAGCAGAATCAGACCGGCGAGCAGCTTCATCATCGGCTTCACTCCGTTTGCGGTAAGCGTCGAGCGACGCCTTGTCCTGTTTGGATTTCTCGGCGGTTTGGCCTGCCGAGAAGATTTTGGCGGCGGCAATAAAAAAGGCGACCAGAGCCGCCACAATTACCGCCGCCCATCGGCCAGCCCGGGTTCCGGCGAGCCACGAGAAAAAGCCCATCATGCAGTCGCCTCCTTGGCGCGCCCGGACATCAGGCCGCTAATAGCCACGTAAGCACCGATACCTACCCCGACCACCGTCAGCGCCACGAACAGATACTTGATGACGGGCGTATCCGCGTAGGGTGATATCTGATCTGCAACCTGAGAGGCCGCGATACCTACCGCGCCGATGCCAGCCCCTACGGCGGCCTTGCCGTCAGAAGTCGCCATCGGCTTGATGTCTTCTGTCCGCGCCTTACGCTCCATGCCTGCCATATAACTCGGCATGACATATTTCGGATCGGCTCGGGCCAGCTTGAGGGCATTGGCATTTACCTCGTCCACACGCCGCTTCCAGCCTTTGCCATAACGGCTCCAAGTTTTGAGACCTTTCAGGAAGGTAAGGCGCTGGCTGATAGCGCTGGCGATCAATGCTTCCTCATTCTTCCGCGCGGCTGCATCGATCGCGGCGAGGGTCTGCGCACCGATGATGCCATCGGCGGCAACGCCCACCGCCCGCTGAATCCATTTGGCGGACTGTGCCGGACCGGAATTGATCGCCGCGTCATAGGCAACATAATCAGGCCCCGCCGGGAGATCATCGCCTCTGACCTTGTCCCAATAATCCCGCTTATACAGCGCTCGAGCCTGATCTTTGGTCAGGTTCTTGATGTCGAGATTCGGGTATGCCTTGGCGGAAATGCCGAACTTGGTTCCTTTGAGCTGGCCTTTCCCGACCTTGCCGCCTGTCCAATTACCCGGGTCGGCGCGGTCGGACGAATACCCGCCTTCATGGGTGAACACCCAATTCATAACAATATCAAAGGTTTGCTTCACGGCTGGCTCCAACAAAAAAGCCACCCCGAAGAGTGGCTGAAAAAGGGCATGAAATACGCAAAAACCGCATAAAGGCACTTGACCTTTACGCGGTTTTTTCATAAAACAATCTTGTCAGGGATGTTCCTGACAAACCCAAAAGGAGGGAAACATGAAGCAATGCTTCAGCATAACCCTCCGGTTGGGTAGATGGAAAGTCACGATTTCCATCTACAACTAGCCGGAGTCGGTGCCGGGGCCTAAAAACCCCGGTACCACTCCGGTCAATTAATAGCGCAGAACGGACTGAATTTCAATGACAAGCGACCTCGACAAACTGATAGCCATCCGCAAGGGCTGCGAAATGACGCAACATAGCATGGCTAATCAGCTTGGTATGAGCCTTCGGGCCTATCAGGCACTGGAGGCTGGCGAATCACAGGTCCGGCCTATTCATGTACTGGCCGCCGAACGGATGGCGCTTGGCTATGCCGTACTCATGGAGCGCTTGGATATGTGCCCTGCCGAGGTGCGGAGCGATGCACTCGACCTTGCCGCCCTCATTCGCGGCAAGGCTTAATCCTCGCCACCTTCGTCGTCACCCTCGGCCTTGCGTTTATCCTTTCCGGCGTCTTTTCCCGGCTCCCCGAATGTCAAATCCGTGGTGCTTCCTCCGCTTCGATCGGCACGGTGCCTCACACTGCGAATGCGATAATCACCGTCGATCCCTTCACGAGCGCTGGTGATACGAGCGGTGCCTTCCACGCGGGCGATAGGGTTCAAATCTATGGTGGCGTTTCCCGAACCTCGTTCCCGTTCGGCATTTGCCTTGCGGCCTTTACCGACCAGCTCGGCCTGTTCCTTGTCCGCCTTTGGATAACGCACCACATCGCGCGCTTTCGGTGCGTCATCGCCACTCTTGATCTCGACATCCTCCTCCTTCCACTTGGCCTCCTTGCGGTCGAAGTAGCGGATACGGGTTGAGCTATAGTCAGAGCGTCCGACACCGGGCTTGATGCGTAAGGTTGTCGTCGTCTTCGCGCAATCAACCAGAACTACGGGCATTTCGCCACCGCCCGGCGTTTTCCCGCCACCGCGTTTGGCGAGCACAGCTTTCCGGTCCTTTACTTTAAAGGTGCCACCAACTTCGGGAGCAATGCGGTTGCCAAGGTGCAGGAAGCTTTCGTCATCCGCTGACCAGAAGTCCCGCCGGATATCGGAGAAAGCCGGATCAATAATCACTTCGTCGATATCGGCGCGCTGGCCTGCCTCGGTCAGGAACTCCTTGAGGGTCGCATCGTCCATATGGAAGTTGAGCGCTTCCTTGATTTTAGATCGACTGTCAAAGCCTTTGGCAGAAACCGACAGTTGACGGCCAGCACCACGTGCGATCGACCATTCCGGGTCATCAAGGACACCGGAGAATACCTCTACATTATTCAGCCAGACACGGACTTTCTCTCCCTTTTTGGGCAACTTCAACTGTCCGTCAGTATCATCAAAAGCAAGCGACGCCTTATCCGCTTCGCTCCCTTCTCCCTCCTCAATCTCGATCGAGATCAGGTATTTACTCATCGCTTCGGAGCGATCTTCTCCGTCAATATCGACACGCCAATTCACTTTCCAAGGCATGGCTCATTCCCCAAACAGGTTAACGACACGCCGTGTCTGTTTTTGCTTCGGCATATCCGGCACGATGATTGTGGTTCCGAGCGGCAGGAAATAGCCCTTCGCGGCGAGGCCGGGATTGAGCAAAAAGGCTTTGTCCAACAGGTCTTGCCCGCGCCGCCCATAGCGCCGCCAGAGAAGCAGGTCGAGGGTGATTCCCTCGCCCTTTATGGTTACGGTTTCCAGCATGAGTGAACCTCAGAACAGGGAAAGAATTTTGCTGAGAAGCCAGGCACCTTCATCTGCACCGGGTTCATCGACACGCAAGAGCTTGATGGAATGTTTGATGACTTGCCCGACGCCATCTGGCCCAAGCTTTTCGTGTCCCTCGGAGATGGATTGCACCGCATACCAGCCGAGGATTTTTCCATCGCCGCGTGCCACCATGATACGGTCGCCGTTGCGGCGCATGTCGTGAAGCATCTCGAGTTCATCCAGCCCGCCGAGTTTGGTGGGGAGAAGCTGGCCGGAAAGCGTCCATGTTTCCTCGCCCTCGCCCATGAACTCATAGCCCGGACGCCGACCGATCAGCGCCTTGTTGGCAAAATCCGCAGCCGCCTCGCCCTGCACGGAATCGGCATTGAAGGGCCAGACATCGACGCTGACCGGCCCAAGTTGATACAGCATGGGAAAAACCTTTAAGACGTATAACCAAGATCGGCCTGAATGCCGGTGAGCGCCGAGCCAAGCCGTGATTGCAATTCGCTGATAACCTGATCGGCAATTGCGCGCGGATCGTTCACACCATTGATGGACACGGACATGCCACCGAGATTGACAGTTGCGACACCACCACCCGCTACGGATTTACCGCCGCCGTTACTGTTGAGCATCTTCCGGGTTTCGTCGGCTGTATGAACGTAGCCGGAGCGGGAAGCGGTAATCAGTTCCGGACCTTCTTCGCCGACAAGGATGGTGCCACCAGAGAAGTTACCTCCTTTGGCATAACCATCCGGGCCGGGAAGTGAAAAGTTCTTTGGCCTGAACTTTTCGGGAGACTTGGAATGCCCCGAAAGATCGAACGATAGGACTTCCTTAATTTTTCCGATTGCGGAAACAAGCCCGCCGATCAGATCGGCAACCAAGTTGATGACGCTGCCCACTGCTTTTCCAGCAGCTTCACCCCAACCACGCCACTTTTCACCGGTCTCGTCAATTGGTCCGAGTAACTTGGAAAACCAGTCATAGATACCAGAGAAAGCCGAACTGATCGCCTCAACTACAGGTTTGGCAGGCCCTAACGCCTTCATGAAGCCGTCGCCGAAACTCGTACAAAACTCAACGAGACCCTTCCAGTTATTGCTGAGCCATTCCAGCCCGGCAAAAGCGACCATGCCGAAGAGCGATCCACCTGCAAGCCACTTCATACCGCGTAGAGCAGCACCGATACCGCCGAATGCAGCTTTTCCGAGGCGGAGCGGATTCAACAGATTACCTATGCCGCGCCCCATGGCACCAAAAGTTGAGGTGGATTTCACGCCTGCCTGCGCCGCCGCCTGTTGCGCGGCGGCCAGCGCCATGCCGGAAGCGCGCACATTGGCGGTTGCCACCTTCATGTTGGCACCAGCCAGCTTGCCCTGTCGCGCCAAAGTTTGTAGCGCCAGAGCTGAACGATAGGCTTCTTGCCGTGTTTTCAGCAGCTTCTTGGCCTGCCGTTGCGAAGCATTGCCCGCGATTCCCATCGCCCGCCCGAAGCCCCTGAACGGTGCAGTTAATGTCTTGCCGCCGAACCGTCCTATGCGGAGGAAACTGGATGCCAATTCCATAATTCCGCCTTTGGCAAAAAGGGCCGCAGCCCGAATGCCGATGGTTGCAATCCGAAAGCCGATCAGCGCCGTAGTGGCGATAACGATATTTCGTACCAGCTCCGGGTGTGCCTGCGCCCATTGGGTGAAAGAATCGACCAATGGCGCAATTTTATCCATCAGTGCAGCCAGTGGTGGCATAAGCACGGAGCCGATAGCTATTGCCATGCGGTTAAGTCGATTCCTCATGATCTGAACCGCATTCGCAAAAGTCTGCGACCGGGAAACGTATTCCTTCTCCGTCGAACCGAGATATTCCTGCTCGGATGCCACCAATTTCAGGGAGTTTTTGAGAAGTGGCAAGTTTGTCAAGAGTGGCCCAAGCGCCCGCGCCTCATCGCCGAACAAGTCGGATACAACCGAAGCGCGCAGATGTGCTGGCAACTTGCCGATGCGTTCCATGGCATCGACAGTTGTGCCAACTGCATCCTTCTGCATCCTGATCGCTACTTTTTTGGCGTCGAGACCAAGACGCTGATAGGCTGCCCGCTGGCGTTTGGTCGCGGAAGCACCTTTGGTGAGCGCCCGCCCCATATTCATAAAGGAAGTAGAAGCAACCTCCGATTGCGCACCGGCTGCGACCATGGCCGAACCGAAAGCCGCAACCTGTTCCGGCCTGAACCCGAATTGTTTACCCATGGCACCGACCCGGCGCACCACGTCGAGCACGTCACGCGCCTTGGACGCCTGATTGTTCGACAGATGATTCATGGCATCGGAAAGTTTGCTGGTTTCAGCTATGCTAAGACCAAGCCCGGTTTTCATCTTCGCCAGCGCTTCACCGGCTTCCCGCGCCGAGATATCGAAGGCCACACCAACCTTGGCCGCCATCTCGGTAAATTTCAAAAGTTCGGCTTTTGGAATGCCCGACTGTCCAGCCTCCGCCACAATAGCGGAAAGCTCCTTGCCTGCCATCGGGATACGGGTAGTCATTTCCAGAACATCGTTCTGAAACTTCTTGAAGTCATCAAAGTTGTCGAAATCGACAACCTTCTTCACGTCAGCCATGGCGCTTTCAAAATCCATGGCCGCCTGAACAGGACCAGTAATTGCCCGGGTCAGCCCATAGCCAACCGCTGCCGCGCCAAGGAGCTTGCCGCGCATGGCGGCAAGCTGTTCGTTGTTGCGTTTGATGGCGGTATCAAGACCAGCCAGCATATTCTTGCTGCTCAGGCCGGAAAACGCTTGGCCGATTCCCTTGATGGACGAAGTTACCTGTTTCGCGGGAGACGATACCTGATTGATCAATTTGACAATCAGGCTGGAAGTCAACGAAGCCATAACATCACCGGAAGTTCAGGGCGGCAAGACGCTTGGCCTCATCGTGCCAAGCCAGAAGGGCTGACCAGCGTTCACGCCGAAGCTGATCCAGAGGGGTATGGAGAAAGTGGGCTACTTCGGCGGCGTAGGACCGCCACTCCCGCCATCCTCGGCGAGAAAAGGGGCAAGGGCATCCGTAATCCCTGTCATGTCGCTTTTCTTGATTTTGCGGATAGCCCCTTCCGGCCAGCCGGAATCGACAGCGAGCAGTGCGATCATGCCGCTCAATTCGGAGCCGCCCTTGCTGATGGTGTTCTCGTAAGCCTCAATAGCGCCGAGCGACGGCTCATCGAGAAGAATATCGGTATAGGATTTGCCCTCGAAATCGACCGGGCGTTTCAATGGATGGTTTTTCATGGGAGATATCCAAAAAGAAAAGCCCGGCGCGAAGGCCGGGCGTTGGGACGAGAATTGATTAAGAAGGGAAGCGAGGCTATCAGGAGCCGCCAAGAGCCGCTTTCACGGCTGCTAAGGGATTTTTCTTGCCTCGGCGGAATTCGCGCTCCCACCAGTCGTAGTACCAGAGTTCCTTATCGCCGAGATGGAACTCATAGTGGGTCACCTCGTGGAGTACGTGGTTGCAGCCCACAAGTTCTCCGATCTCGAATTCATCCGGCTCCCATTCCGCAACGATACCTTCGATAATCGCGCGCGATGGAAGGAGAATGCCGGTTTTCTTGTCTCGGACCGCGCCCGCAAAAATCCATTTGTTCTTGGTGCCGTCCGTCAGCCCGATATTCTCCACGATATCAACATCGGGAATACCTTTCAGCTCGAATTTCGGCTCCAGCGCTTCGATCTGCGGGAAAACGAAATTGATGGCTCCGGCACCACCGCCGGGCTTGTGTTCGGTATTGAAAAACTTGATGGCTGGAAGTCCGACCTTGCCAATCGTCAGGGCGCGAGACGATTCCGGTTCGTCCGCCCGGCGCACATCGGCGGCTTCCATGATGTAAAGAGGCTGCATGGTATACCTTTAAAAGCTGGAATTGTGGAAACCGCGCCGGGAGGCGCGGCTTTGGGGGACAGTCAGGCAGTGGTGTTGAGGCGAGCCACGATGTCCTTCACGAGTGCTTCCACTGCCGGGCGGTAGCGGCGCACTTCGTGGGTGGCGCGGCGGAACACGGGAGCATGTTCGATGTACGGGCTCACGGTCAGATGTCCGAGGCGCACCTCTTCTGCTGAATTCATGGCAGGTTTGAACTGCACGTCATAGCCGAGGATGTCGTTGGCGGCTTTGTGATCACGGAGCATGAAACGAATGCTGTTGATCCACGCTTCCACGAGATCGGCATTGACGCTCTTGCCGAGGAATTGCCGGGCAAGCTTCATGAGCTTCACGGTAATGTAATCAGCACCGCGCACCTGATGGATTTGCGACCAGAGTTCGCCCTCGGCGCAAGATTCGGTGCCGATGAAGACGAAACCACCATCCGCAATCGCGGTATCGACGCCGACTTCACCGCGCACCACGATGCCGATATCCGCCTCCAGCAACTGTTGACCCTCGACCGCGCCATCCGTGAGGCTGAACTCGATCGGGCGCGACGGTCCGACAATGCCGTAAACCGGCTGATTAGCGATCGGGTGAAAAGGCTTGCCGCTATGGGAATGGTCGGTGCGAGCGAATAGCCCGGCGATGCGTGGAGCCATCGGGCGGGTGACCACCTGCGGATTATCCGTGCCTTCGTAGACGCGGGCTCCGGTGCCAACCAGCATGATACGCTCGGACTGGACGGTCTCGCGGGCCGCAATAGCAGCATCACGGCTCCCGTCCGGCACATCGGCGACGGCAATGGCGAGCAGCCCATTCAGGATGGCTGGCAGCTCGGCGAGGATCGGGTTGGCTGAATTCGTATCGGGCCGCCACGCGGTGTACCCGGGGCAAAGAACGATGCGCGGCGTTGCGTTCACGCTCGACGGAGCGTCGCGCAGTGCATGGATGCCTGTACGGTTTGCACCGGAGCCGACCAGATTGGCAACCGTTTGCTCCAGCTTTTGCTGCGGATCGCTCGCGGCTCCCTCGGCGACGCGTACCACGGTCACGTCCGCAGCTACCTGCAATTCGGTGAGCTGTGCCGAGATACCGCGCACGGCATCGGCGAGATAACCGGAGCCGAGTGCAGAGGTGTATTTCAGGTCGCTGGTGGAAAAGCGGACAGGTTCATCGACCGGGAAAAGACTGGCGTCAGCGTCATCGGAGGTGGACACCATGGCGATCTTGGAAAAGTCCGCGCCGACAACCGGCAACGGTTCATCATTCGGGCGGGTATTGATAATGCCGAAAACAGGAGCAGGCATTAAGTCCTCCTTGGACATAAAAAAGCCGCCACGAAGGGCGGTTTGTGAGAGTTCCGGGGTGGTAACTGAATCAGTGCTGAACAGCTGCGATTTTCTGTTCGGCGGTGGCGAGAATGGTATTGATTGACGGGATATCCGCGCAGGCATCGAGTTCGGCGGCGATCATCCGGCGCAGGCCCGCGATGGTGCCGGAAGCGGTATGATAGGCGGCGGCAGCGTCGAGGATGGTCACGATGAGATCGTCGAGGTTCTCGCCGGTGACGGCGGCT
>Ga0153999_1000886_pt1 | contig 12508 bp, 13 predicted proteins | sample TSNC083MetaG_FD_104675 | JGI IMG/M metagenome (GOLD analysis project Ga0153999, IMG submission 104675) | Attine ant fungus gardens microbial communities from North Carolina, USA - TSNC083 MetaG | ecosystem: Host-associated > Fungi > Mycelium > Unclassified | place: USA: North Carolina, Lumber... | reverse complement strand
TTTCTGTTTATGCCCGTGTGAGTCCTGAAGATAAGATTCGTATCGTCCAGGCATGGCAATCACATGGGGAAGTCATTACTATGACCGGTGACGGTGTCAATGATGCGCCTGCCCTGAAAGCTGCCGATGTTGGCGCTGCAATGGGAATAACCGGTACAGATGTTTCGAAAAATGCCGCCGACATGGTTATTACTGATGATAATTTTGCCACAATCGTAGATGCTATCAAAGAAGGCCGGACCGCCTATGAAAATATCCGGAAAACGGTCCATTTCCTTCTCAGTGTTAACTTTGCAGAAATTTTAGTTATGCTGATAGGGATTATCATCGGTTGGGGTGCACCTGTCACAGCCGTTCAACTTCTCTTTATCAACGTGGTATCCGACGGTATTCCCGGCTTTTTCATTAGTAAAGAAAAGGCCGATAAAGACATTATGGACAGAATGCCCCTAAAAAAAGATGCAGGTATTTTTGCTGCCGGTTTAGGACGCAAGATTGCAGGAAAATCTGCCGTTTTCATTATCATTACTTTGATTGCTTTTTATTTGGGACGATTTGTAGAAGTCAGCAGTGACATTATCCCCTGCTACGATGTTGGTATAACAATGGCATTTATAACTTTGTCATGGGCGTCCGTCATCAATATCTTTAACGTAAAAACCAACGAATCTATATTTAAAGTCGGATTCCTGTCGAATCCATCACTTTTTTATAGTGCAATGGCTTCAATGCTGATAACTTTCTTAGTTGCTGTTATACCGCCGTTAGCTATGGCTTTTAATATTGTTCCGCTTAGCCTGTCTCACTGGTTATTGGCCCTCGGGTTGGCGATTGTACAGTTGGTTGTGGGGGAAATAGTTAAATTAGTTACGAAGCGTTAATAATTTCCAGCCTTCACACCATTTATCCCGACTTTTAAGTTATCCCGAAATTCTTTGATATCCCCCATAATTATGGGGGATTATCTAAGTTATTCTTTTTGTATCAGCATTAGCATAATACGTTATCGCCGTTAATATCAGGAAATGCCATTATCACATTTGTTCCCCCAGGCATCAATAAGTTTTCCTCCTTTATAAAAACAAATAATTTCACAATTATTGGCACATTTTCCACATTCTATACCTTTGGTTTCAAATTCAGAATCGGCGATATTAAAATCAAATACATGGCTGGCCGGCGCTCTTTTTGAGAGTATGGCAACCCCCATTGCCCCCATTAAATGTCCATTGGGATCAACATGTATTTCTTCACCAATTTCCTGTTCAAAAGCCTTTATGACACCGGTATTTTTACTGACGCCACCTTGAAAAACAACGGGAGGTTTTATATTTTTTCCTTTACCCACATTATTTAGGTAATTAGTCACAACAGCACTACAAAGACCTGCAACAATATCTTCTCTCTTGTGTCCGATCTGCACTTTATGAACCAAATCTGACTCAGCAAAAACTGTACATCTGGCTGCAATTTTTGTAGGATTTTTCGACTGCAGGGCCAAATCCCCGATTTCTTCAACCTCCAACCCCATCCGCTTGGACTGGGAAGATAAAAAAGATCCTGTGCCTGCTGCACATAAAGTATTCATAGCATAATCTACAACGATTCCATCATCAATCAGTATGATTTTTGAATCTTGTCCACCTATTTCAAAAATAGTATTTGCTTCTGGAAAAATTGACAAAGTGCCAATGGCGTGGGCTGTTATTTCATTTTTAACGACATCGGCATTAAGCATCACACCTATCAATTTTCTTGCCGATCCTGTTGTTCCCACTGACTTTACAATGATATTCAATGATTGTATCTGCTTATTAAGTTCACGTATAATTTCTTTTACTGCTTTGATCGGATTCCCTTCTGTCCATATATATTTCTGTGCCACAATCTGGTTATTCTCATCAATAATAACACCCTTCGTGGATATTGAACCGATATCCACGCCTAAATAACCCTCTTTCATATCTACCGCCATCCTTTTTCTTTTCGCATGATAATCATATCATAAAATGCTTCTAATCTTGTTTTTATACCGGTTTCAGAAGTTTGTGAATCAAAACTGAAATAAAGAATCGGCATTCTATAGTCTTTTGTAATGTTTTGCAGCATCGGCATTGCATTGACTTCCGGGGTGCACCCAAAAGGTTTTAAATGAATCACTCCATCATAACCCTGCCTGGCCAGCATCATACTCTTTGCCACACTAATTGTACCGTCAGCGCCGATGTGGAATTTAAGATACTTCTTTGCTTCTTTTACTAACTTCTTATCTTTTAGACGCTTCTCAAACAATAAATAAGTAAGTGTTGTATATCTGCTGACGACTATGTTATTTTTTGCTAATTCCTTTTCAATAAAAAAGCTGGAAAAAGGCTCCATTAGACTGTAAAGCTCACCCACCAGACCAACCTTTAAACAATTTTCGGGCTTGTTAATCTTTAACTGTCCAAATTGACGCCTGTACTTCCGGTGGGTAGCATTTAAAGAATGAAAATTTTTGACTGTTTTTAATTCTTTCAAAAATTTCTTATGGAGATTTTCAAAACTATTCTCTACTACTTCAAATCCAATGTTCTCCCTGATCATAAACTCTATTTTATCCATCATGCGAATCATCTTGATAATCAGTAAAATGTAGTAAATAAATTGATAGAAAGATATTTCACTGCCATATTTTCTACATGTTTGATATAAAGCAAATAAATTAATATTTCCACTGAAAATCTGAATAAATTCAAAATCATATCCTAAATCTTTTAAGATTTGTTCCTGGACTTCACCATAATATCTATATCGGCATCCACCCCCGGCCTGTATCAAAATATTGGCTCCATTATCAAGAGCCTCGATGAAATTACCCAGATTATACTTAAATGGTGCACAGACAAAGTCCGGACTATATTTGCTTCCTAACTCTAAGGTTTTTTTAGTAATGGGCGGTGCCGCCTGAACCTTGCAGCCGGTAAAAATGAATTTAAGCAGGCATTCTATTGGTATATGATAATTTCCCATATGAGGAAAACTTATAATCTTATCCATTGACAACCTTATGCTCCTTTTTTACTCTGATAATATCTATAAAACTCTCAATTCTAGTCTGTAACCCTGCTTCACCCGATAGTTCATCCAATACAATATTTGACATTGGCACGCCTTTGATTTTGCGTAAAAGTAAATCATTGACCAAAGAATCGGGACCGCATGGAAATGCAGTGATTAAAATAATGCCATCCACTTTATCCTTATAAAGCTGAATCGCACCGACTAGTTCTTTGTTATAGGTCCAATTAAGGGATTTTGATATTTCCTCAGATTTTTGGATACATTCATTACTAGCACAGGCATCGGCATAAATTGGAATCCCACCTGATTCCTTTACTAATTTTATAATGGGAGCACCGATTAAATTATCGTAAATATTATATGGATGAGTAACCATTAATATTTTTAATCCCTCCTGATAATCCAATAATTTTAACTGTTTGGCCGCTTTTTGCTTATCCTTTAGCATCTGCACTTTTTTGGCTTTTTGATACGCCATCATTACTTGTCTATAAGTCTTTCCCAGCATCTTTCCCATTTGAAGAAAACCCTTTCTTTCCGAATGTCCATTTGTGACATCCAAATCATAATATATTAAAGGGAGGTCTTTAAATGTATTTTTGACGATATCATACATTCCATTGAATTTAACACATACCTTTTCATTCTTTCCAAAGTTTTCAACTCTTGGTACCAGAATATAATCGCATTTACCTATTAAAGAATAAACATGGCCCATATATATTTTTGAAGGGAGACAGCATTCATCAATTGAATAATTAATACCATCAGTTAAAATCTGTTTATTACTCTGGGCACTTAAAACGATCTGACAATCCAGCTCATTAAAAAATACTTCCCATAGATGTTGGTATTTATAATAGAGTAACGCTCTAGGTATACCTATTGTCATTTTAATCACCTTCTACTTTATTGATTATATAAAATATATCCAAAACTTCCTTATTTCATACAATTTCTTTCTATCAGAAAAAGAGTAAGAAAGCCTGAATTAACAAAACCTTCTTACTCTTTTAACAACTGTCCTATGTGCTCATTTAACAACGATTAAATCAATCCCCATCTTCTCCGCTCTTTCCTTGTGACCCGGCGGAATAGATTGATCAGTAATAATTCTTGTTATATCACTAATTGGACAAACCACTGATAAGTATGCGGAGCCGAACTTACTTCCATCAGCTAATACATACAGTTCCTTTGTCACACTAATAATTGCTTTTTTAACCTGCATCTGAGGATAGGCGATGGAGGTCAGCCCGACATCAAAGTTAATTCCTTTTGCCCCAATAAAGGCCTTATCAACGTAAAAATTGGTAATATTATTTACTGTCATATCTCCTAATGATGCCGAGAACACTTCTTCCACCTGACCTCCAACCATAAATAACTGTACGTGGGCTACATTCTTCAATTCCATTGCAACCAACAGTGAATTTGTAACCACTACAATATGCTTACTGCTATCTTCCTTGATAAATTTCGTCAGGAACAATGTCGTTGTAGCTTCATCAATAATAATTGTATCCCCATCTTGAATAAACCCGTATGCCCGGCGTGAAATTATTTCTTTTTTTCTTGCATTTTTATAAATATCACTGTTAAGCCGTTCCATTGCAAATTCTATCTCTTGTTTTACCGCACCGCCATGTGTTCGTTTCAGCAGTCCCTGCTTTTCCAATTTTTTAATATCACTTCGTATAGTCACTTCTGTACAATTTAATTTTTCACTTAAGTCTTTCACTCTTACAAAGCCTTGTTTATTCAATTCTTCTAATATGATAGTTGTTCTTTCAGACTGCATATTGATTCTCCGCTATACATTTTTGTATTTAAAATATTGATTTTATTTCTATTATATACAAACCATAAACTGTTTTCAATCGTAAATTTATTTAAAAAAAAATAAAATTTCCGGTAATGAGCATACCTTTTAATGCCATTACCGGAAATTTTGTCTCTATAAGCTTATGAATTAACAAGAAATAACTTGTTCAATAATATTTGCAAAGTTTCTTGCTTCCCAGGCGCTTCTGCCAATAAACAGTCCCTCAATTTCCGGCATCTGAATTAATTCTTTAGCATTATCAGCATTAACACTTCCGCCATACATTACTGGTATTTCATTACTCACTTCTTCGCCAAACATTACGTCCAAAGTTTCTTTGATTACTTTATGCCTTTTATTTGCATATTCCTTTGATGCCGGAACTCCATCTATACCGATTGACCACACCGGTTCATATGCAATCCATATCTTCTTAGCTTCTTCCTGATTAATCCCTGATAAACCTACCCTCAATTGAATACGAAGAATTTCATCAGAGATACCATACTCCTTTTCCTCCATTGTTTCTCCAATACACAAAAGAGGTGAAAAACCATATTTAAGTGCAGCTTTTACTTTCTTATTCTCTTCTTCATTCGTCTCCCTGAATATATGCCTTCTTTCAGAATGGCCAATCATGACAATACTGATACCTATTTCCTGTAACATCACAGGAGAGATTTCACCTGTAAACTGCCCTTCCTTTTCCCAGCCCATATTCTGGGCACCTATCTTTATATGATGCTTTTTCAATGTTTTCACTGCCGTATGAAGTGCTGTATAGGAAGGAATTACGAACAACTCCATTTTGTCAAAATTCTTGTGTTTTGTCAGGCCTTCTAACTCAGTCAAAAAGGAAACTGTCTCTTCTATTGTCTTATACATTTTTGTATTTGTACCCAGATATATTTTTCCTTGCTTCATTCTTTCATCCCCTATTACTATGCCGCTTCTTGCTCGTGTACCTCTGCATTGATATAGTCATACTTACCTTTTTTATTTTTCCTCATATATTTATCAAAGAATGCTACAACAAACGGACACAAAAACAATGTGATAATAGAAGCCGTCGCACATTGTGCTGTCGCTTTCTCAACAAATGGGGCTTTAGTCGGATCTGCTTCCGCCACAGCAGCAGGAGTCATAGCAGAATTTAATGCCGTTGTGCCAATGGCTGCTCCCATGGCATTTCTGTATTTAGGTTTTAGTAATATATTAAACAGGAAGAAAAATATTGCACCTGATAATGTAGAAACTATTCCCAATATAATTCCGGATGCACCTGCTAATAAAATAGTTTTTACATCTGTTCCCGAGCCAATGGCAATGGTCATAAAAAAAGTTACCAACGGTTGTGCTGATTTACATAATTCTCTGAATTTTGAATCCAGATTACCCCAAATCATTCCAATCAGCAATGGTATCACCGTAGCTACCAATGACATAAATGGTATCGAAGCAAGTCCTGTAGCACCTAAAGCAACCAATGTAAAGAAAGGCCCATCGTTTAACGATAAAATTGAAATAGCACCCGTATCAGTTTCATCCCCAAATTGCGCAGATAAAGATATGTATAGAGAACTGTTGGAATTAGTCAGCGCAGCAATTGCAACCATCGGTGTAATTCCTAAAACACCTGTATTACCAAATAATGCCCCTATTATCAAACCTATTATTACTCCGAATGCAAATTTCATTGCAGTAAGTGTAACACCCTTATATAAGGGAAGGCCAACTTGTTTAATATTGATAGAAGATCCGCAAAGAATGAGAAACAACCCCATCATAGCCGGTTGTCCGTTTCGAAAAAGCCCAGTCACATAACCACCGATATCAAAAAATGCCGAAAAAAACGTATTTATTGCAACTGCTATCAATAAAGGTATAATAACCAAACCTCCGGGCATATTAATCATTTTGTCTATTAATCCCATATCCAACTTCTTTTTTTCTACATTATTCACCATATAAACCACCCTTTTATTATTTTTGACTCTTCATATATTTACTTTCATATTCCATAATTTTTTTAACTTTAGGAGCCGAATTCCCTCCAGCAAATTCACTTTTCAACCAAATATTGATAATGCTCTTTGCCAGTTCAACACCAATTACTCGTTCTCCCATACATAATATCTGCGCATTATTGCTTTTTCTGGCCCTCTCTGCCGAGAAAGGATCATGGCAGACAGCCGCACGAATTCCAGGAACTTTATTAGCTGTAATCGCCATTCCTATTCCGGTACCACATACAAGAATTCCTCTTTCAAAATTCCCCTTTGCTATTTCAGATGCTACTCTTACCGCCACATCAGGATATAAAATCACCTCCCCTTTATCAGCACCAAAATCTTGATATTCTACTCCCTCCTCTTTCAGGTATTTAATAATCTCGATTTTCAGATTATAAGCTGCTTCATCACATCCGATTGCCAATTTCATGTTTTCCTCCCTTTCTGAAATATAATTATTTAACCTCCTAAGGAAGTCCCCCCGCTTCTAAGCGAAGCGGATTACGAGTATCCTCTTTGACCCATGGAACGGGCAGACTCTTTTAATATGCGTTCTACAATATCCAATGATGTTTTCTCCGTTCCAGTCAATCCTCCTTTTCCGACGATAATCATTCCTTCGTATTTTCCTGATATTCTTCCTATATCCGTCTGTGGGATTATATAGTCAATCAACTCTATACTCTGGACACCCAGCTGATAGCAAACATTTACCATTGTGTCTCCTCCGGTCGTATATAAACCGGCTATAGAATCAATATCCAGTTCTTCTAACAAACGGGAAGCTAACATTCCGATAGCTGCATTGATTCTCTCTGCACTAAATCCAGATGCATACCCCCTTGATTTATCCTGTTCTTCTAAATCTAGTATTATTCCGTGGAGGGCCGTTTCGTATAAAATAGCCCTGGGCTTTACTTTCATAATTTCCTTAGTTTTTTCTACCGCACGGGCAATTTCCTTAATTCCCTGCTCGCCTCCATCTAACAGCAGCAGTGGATCTAAGCTTATCCAGTGATGGCGTTGATCCTCACATAGCACTTCCATCTGCTTTTTTGTCACGGATGTAGCACTGCCTGCAAAAATAAGTACCGTCTTTTCTTTCGGTTCTTCTATATGGTCCGGCGGTAAATTTGGCATCTCTTGCTTAATAATCCCTCGATAATAAGCTAGTTTAGCAGTAAATGCTCCGGGATCTACCGCCAATACATTCCAGTCAAGATTAACACATGCCTTTGCAATTTCTTCTATGTCCTCTATGGAAACTGCGTCTATAACAATCACTTCAGCCCCATTGCTGCGATGAGAAACTAATGTGTCTCTGATGGTTTTTTCTCCTTTTATCACCGTATCAAGCGTGATGTTTCCGACCTGTCTTCCGGTTTGCTTTGCAATTAATTTTGGTATGTAATTTTCATATACAGGCGTACGTACATCTTGTGCTACCGGAGTCCTGATTAGAGGGACTCCATCAATAATTGAAAATCCTCCAACTAAAACTCTTCTGGACTGAGGCATGGCCGGAACTACAATAGCTATCGTATCCTCCGGTAATTGATCTAACATAGCGTCAATTTCTACTCCTATCCCCCCTCTCATAGTGGTATCAATTCTTTTGGAAAAGTATTTTATTCCCATCTTTTTTAATGCACAAATTCCGGCTTTCACTTTTTCATACGCTTCTTCTTTTGTAAGCGGCCTGCTATTACTGCTTACAATCATTGCATCAAAATGCTCTTCGCCTTTGCCATTTGCTATTGCCTCTACATTAAAAAATGCAACTGTCCTCGCACCGGACCTTGCAAGCAATACTCCTGTCGTCGTTGCACCGGTTAAATCATCAGCTACTGCACCAATTTTTACCATACTCCTTCTCCTCCTGCGAATTTTTGCTTATTTGAGCTTTCCTGCATATTCAGAAACTACCCGTGTAGATTCAATTAAACTAATTCCATTGGCTTTCCCTGTTCCGGCAATATCAAATGCCGTTCCATGATCCACAGAACTCCTGATAAAAGGTAAGCCAAAAGTCAAAGTTACGGACTTTTCAAAATCTAAGGTCTTACAGGCAATATGACCTTGATCATGGTACAAAGATAAAATAGCATCATAAGCACCACTTTTACCTATGTGGAATACAGAATCTGCCGGAACAGGCCCGACGGCATTAATTCCCCGCTCTTTTGCAGCTTCAATTGCCGGAATCAATTCATCTATTTCTTCTCTTCCAAATAATCCATTATCTCCACTATGAGGATTTAAAGCCGCCACTGCAATTTTCGGATTAGTTATGCTAACCTTTCTCAATTCTTTATCAATGTTGATAACAGCCCCTAATACACGTTCCTTCGTTATATATCTGCAGGCATCTATAACTGACATATGCCTGCTTACGAAAAACACACGCAGCTTATGACAGGCAAACATAGTTAATGCATAAGGTGACTCCGTCTGTATCTGATATATCTCAGTGTGTCCTGGTTCTTTGATTCCAACAAGTTTAATTGCTCCTTTATGTATGGGCGCTGTTGACACTGCATTTACTTTCTTTTCCAGTCCTAGTTGTATCGATTTCATGACAAAATCAATAGACATTTGTCCTGCCAGTTTCTGAATTACTCCCCAATGGATAGAATCAGTATCATAAGTTCCTGTTTCTATAACATCTATGGTTCCTAACTGATATTTACCTTCTGACGGATCTTCAATTTTATGAAAATCCATTTTGATTCCCAATACTTCCATTGCTCTTTTTAATATTGGAATACTTCCGATGACAATGGGATTGCATATTTTATAAATCTCTTCAGATTTCATTGTCTGTACCACAATTTCCGGACCAATTCCTGCCGGATCTCCCATAGTAATAGCTGTAACCGGCTTGTTTCTTATGCTCATTTTATACCTCCAGCTTCAATTTATACTTTTTTGTTTGTTATTTTTGTTTATTTTAATATATTTTTTACTTAAAATCAATACATTTTTATTATTTTTTTCTTTTTAGTAAGTAATCATAAATTATCGTAAATAAATTGGGCTTATTAACCAAATTTTTTAAAAAATAAAGAGAGCTGCCACACTAAGTTATTCTAATCTTAGCGCAGCAGCTCCCTTATGATTATATCATCTATCCGTTTATAAATCTTTAATTTTCATATATCTTCAATATCTTACCATCTTCTTTTATTCCTCAAATACGGCTTTATAATCTGCCTGGAATTTTCCGAACAGTGGCAATATCGGCACCTGCCAGTGCCAGACTCTTGACAAACCATACATTTTCTTATATAATTAATCATAGTTCAAATATTAAACACTGTTTAAAGGAGTCTATATGTCCAGGAAACGCCAACAACAGCAATCAGAGGAAGTAAGAAGCCGTATTCTAGAAATTGCCCAGCGTATCATATTGGAAGAAGGTCTGGATGCTTTATCTATTCGCCGCATCACTAATGAAATGGAATATTCATCGGGGAGTATCTATCACTATTTTGAAAGCAAAGACGACATCATTTTAAGTATTATAAAAAAAAGTTATCAAAGCATCAATAAAGCTGTAAAACCAATAGATACGCATTTACCTCCTGATGAAATCATCCGTACATCATTTAAGGCATATATCTATCATTGCCTTAGTTGGACTTCTCTATACAAAACCATGATGTTTAGTTCCTCACCCCAGGTTTTGGAAATCACGGCTGTATTGGAAGAAGACATCTTGGAAAAACGTCCGGCATTCGGAGGTCTTATCCAGTCATTGGAAACCGGCATATCCACAGGCTTATTTGAACCTTGCGACGTCCAGTTAACCGCACAGGCGCTCTGGAGCGCTATGTTTGGCTTACTTTCCAGACTCATTATCGAACAAAATGTTTCACAGGAACACATGGACAGACTGATAAATCGTCAAATTGATATTTTATTGAAAGGATTACGACCATGAAAACATTAATTCTATATGCCTCCAAGTATGGAGCCACCGGCGAAATCGCGCAACGCATCGCTCATAAAATGCCTGAAGCAACTGTCTGTAATATAAGTAAAGATAAGTTACCAGCACTCTCACAGTTCGACTGCATCATCATCGGCAGCGCACTATATGCCGGCACGATTCGTAAAGAAGCCAAAGAATATATAGCGCAAAATACCACCGAATTATGTAAAAAGAAGTTAGGCTTATTCTTATCCGGATCTAACGCCAATGAGGAAAATACCTCTTTTACCAACAATTTTTCCAGCGATCTCCTCGAAGCCGCAACAGCGACTGCCTTTTTGGGAGGCATTTTCGACCCTGAGAAGGTCGGTTTTTTAGGCAGGTTCATTATGAAAAAGATGACAAAACAATCCGGCTATATCAATACTATTTCTGATGATAAAATTAATGAATTTACAGGAGGTTTAATTAATGAAAAAAGGTAAGCGAATACTATTAGGAGTTGTCGCCATTGTCATAATATTTATTATTGTAATGTTTTTTAAAGTAACTGAAGGTTTATCTGAAGGTGCAAAAGTCACATTAAACGGCATAGACTTAGCTTCCATACCCGATGGCAGCTATACCGGAACTTATGATTTTAAACGTTGGTCGAATACCGTGACCGTACATGTTGAAAATCATCAAATTGTAGACATTGAGATAATTGAAGATTTTATTGACGACGGAACAAGCAGTTCTTCAGATGAGATATTCAGGCGGGTTATTGAAGCACAGAACACTGATATTGATGTCGTATCAGGTGCCACTGTTACATCAAAAGCATATTTAAAGGCAATAGAGAATGCATTAGAAGATTAAGGAGATGTTGCCCTATGACTAATTTTAGTTATAGGGCAACATCTCCTATCTATTCGTACTTGCCATTCTAAAATAAGTATATGCCCTGCCTTTCATACTAACAGAAAGCTGATGAATATTTTCCGGTTGGGCACACCCGCCAAATCCCCCGTCACCAATTGCATGAATATCAGCACCTGTTTCTTTCATTTTCAAGGCCACCATACGAACCGTATCCAGATCAGCTCCCTCAACGGAACTATTTAAAAAGGTCATTGCCAAAGTTCCCGGCTTATACGAATGGATATATTCTATCAACTCACGAATCATATTTACACTAATACCATGTCTGCTCCCCGGTGCCGGTAAATCAATACAGTCTGCCCCTACATCAATCAGCTCTTTGATAACCTCTTTCGCATCATACTTTGCCAAAGGGTCTCCCAGCACCTTTTCTTCAATACCATCTTCCCATTTTCCGGCAAACAGAAAAACTTTATCACCATAAAGCTCTTTCACCTTTTTTGTTTTTTGAATCACATCTGCAATGGAAGTATGGCTTCCAGGATTTCCACCTAAAATTATAAAATCCACACCCAAATCCAAAGCTTTTTGAATATGTTCATCTGTCGCTAACATGCCATCCATACGGTAGACTTTGTTATCAATGACCTCTCCGTCTTTTGGGCATCCCATATAAATACCGATTGGGCGGCCACATATTCTATTCCATAGAAAAAGCAGCTTTAAATGTCAGTTACCTCTTGCCGACTTTAAAGCTGCTTCTTATTACTCTATTCCTCCATATATAAAATAGCGTTTTCTTGTGAAAGA
>Ga0153999_1000882_pt1 | contig 12546 bp, 13 predicted proteins | sample TSNC083MetaG_FD_104675 | JGI IMG/M metagenome (GOLD analysis project Ga0153999, IMG submission 104675) | Attine ant fungus gardens microbial communities from North Carolina, USA - TSNC083 MetaG | ecosystem: Host-associated > Fungi > Mycelium > Unclassified | place: USA: North Carolina, Lumber... | reverse complement strand
TGGAGTTTCTGCCACACCGATCAGAACTATCATTGTGAATGTGGAAATGAAATGGATCGTGATTACAATGCAGCAGTAAATATCCGTGAGGAAGCCAGACGGATCTATCTGGCTGCCTGAAATGGAAAAAAGAACCATAGGGCAAACGGGGTTAGCTCGTTGATACTTGCGCCGTTAGGCGCATTGAGCGAGAAGCCCCCACTTCAAGCCGTCTGGCTAAGTGGTGGAAGTGTGTCACTAAGGGTAAGGGATATAAATGCAGCAGCAGAATTGATGGTGATGGGGACATGAACGGTAATGAGCAATGCAATTTATCGACAGTTGTGGATTTGCGGGTACACAAAATCAAATTTGAATTGAATGTATTAATTGCAGATGCTATACTTGCTGTAGATTGTGCCATCAAAAACGAGGAGAGTCAGAGTATGAAGCTGGATTTTAGAGACAAGATAAATGAAATTGTGGAATTTGCAAAGAGGCATGACAGTTATATAAGCCGCAGTACTGTAATAGATATATTAATAAACAAAGAGGATGCAGTTGATGATGCTCAACTTGCCGAAGCGATAAATCAGATCATCATGAGAGGCATAACGGTTGGTCCAGAGTATAGTGATGAAGAATATCCGGCAAAAGAAACAGAAACCGAAATCTTTATACCGGCGGAGGTCAATATCAGTCAAAAGCCACTTAATGTCTATAATCTCATGGAACGTCTGGAAAATAAGGAGATTGATTTAAATCCCGGTTTTCAACGTCAGGGAAATATATGGACATTGGAGGCACAGAGCCGGTTAATTGAATCACTTATGCTCAAAATACCAGTTCCGGCATTTTATTTTGACGCAGCAGATGAAGACCAATGGGTGGTGATTGATGGTTTGCAACGTCTTTGTGCTTTTCAGAACTTTTTAGTTGGGGTGGAAGCCGAGGATGGAACCTTGAAAAAGCAAGGGTTCAGAGGACTGGAATACTTAAAAGACTTTAATGGTATTACCTTTGATGAATTGCCAAGACAGTATATTCGACGAATAAAAGAAACCTCAATCATTGCGTTTACTGTAGAAAAGGGTACACCTGATCAGGTGGTATTTAACATATTTCAACGTATTAATACCGGCGGGGTGGTATTGAATGACCAGGAAATCCGCCAAGCTTTATATCAGGGAAAAGCAACAAAGTTAATCCAGTGTCTGGCGGAAAGTGATGAATTTAAGCAGGCAACTCAACATGCGATTTCTGTTGACCGTATGATTGACAGAGAATATGTTACCAGGTTTCTTGCTTTTACCGAATTGGACTATCGGAATGTATATACAGGGAATATTGACCATTTTCTCATAAAAGCGCTGCGGTTGGTGAATACTTATAATGAGGAAAAACTCAATTCCGTTGAACGAAAATTTAAAAGAATTATGAATTATTGCATGGGAATATTTGGAAAATATGCTTTTCGCAGATACAATGAAGAGCGCCGAAGAGGTCCAATCAATAAAGCGCTATTTGAACTTTGGAGTGTTTGTTTTTCTGAATTAACAGAAAGTCAAATGAATGAGATAGTATTAAGAAGAGATGATTTTTTAAATAGTTTTGGGGTTTTACTTCAAAACAAAGAATTTGCTACTGCGTTGAAAGCTGGTGATCAATATTCCACCGCCCGTAGAATTGAATTTGCTCGTGAAATGATAAAGGAGTTCTTATGTTAAATGAAATCAGTATTCAGAATTTTAAGTGCTTTGACCGAATATCACTTCCGTTAAAAAATGTGAATATTTTAGCTGGCATTAATGGCATGGGGAAGTCCACCATCATTCAAGGACTTCTTTTATTACGGCAATCCTTTCTCAAAGATAAAATGATGAAGGGCTTGTATCTAAATGGAAAATATGTACAGTTAGGAAATGCACAAGATGTTTTGTTTGAAAAAGCAGAGACAGAGAAAATTAGTTTTGGATATACATCAAATCAAGAATCGCGTTTGTTTGAATATCAGTATATACCAGAGTCTGATTTCTTACCAGCAGACAATAGGGAAATGGGAGTTCCCACAGAAGCAATTTTTGGAAATCGGTTTGTATATCTTTCATCCTATCGTATTGAGCCAAAAGCGCTTTACAGTATCACAAATGAGGAAGAAATCAGCAATAGAGAATTTGGTAATAATGGCGAATATGCAATCCAATATTTGAGCTTATTTGGTGATGAGAATGTGGCTAATCGTGAAGTGATTATTGAAGATAAATTGGGCTGTACTCTGACCAATCAAACGCGGGTATGGCTGGATCGGATTTCGCCAGGAGTATCACCGAAGGTGATGCTTAACACCCAGTTGCGCACCTCAGAATTGCGGTATGAGTTTATTGAAGGAAAGGTAAAAACGAATTCCTATAAGAGTGTGAATGTAGGATTTGGAATCACTTATGTATTGCCCTTGATTGTTGCGATATTATCAGCCAAAGAGGGAGACATTATCATAGTAGAAAACCCGGAAGCCCATATTCATCCCGCTGGTCAGCGGATGCTGGGAGAGTTAATTGCACGTTCCGGTCAGGGCGGGGTTCAGTTGATTGTGGAAACACACAGCGACCACATTTTAAACGGCGTTCGCCTGGCTGTAAAACAGAAGAAAATTGCCAAAGAAAATGTTCAACTGGCTTTTTTTTATAAAGATGACAGTGATAATTATAGACATAAATATGCCAATCCTGTGATTTTAGAAGATGGTCGTCTGGATATTTGGCCGGAGGGTTTCTTTGACGAATGGGATAAGGCTTTATACGAACTGATGTAAGGAGCATATATGTACTTAAATGAAAAAGCGTGGAAAATTCAACAGGAGAATCCTTATATAATCAGAGATGCACTGAAGCGTTTTTTAGACATGTATTCTGTCCTTGCCAAGGATTTCCAAATCTCGCGAATCTACGTGCCTGAAGGTGAAACAATTTATCTTTGTTCATCCTACTCGATTGATAAATGGCTATCAGAGGCTGATCCTGATGATAGGAGATTATTCCTCTCGTTCTGGCAAAAGCGTATTTGTTACAATCCTGATGAAGAGTGTGAAGTGTCTCTTGGTGGTGAAATTCTGAAAGGCGGAACCGAGGCTTTCTTAAATAATTCCTTTCTTCTCAGTGTTTGTCTGGATCAAACGTGGGAAAAAGAATATCTTGAGGTGGAACATTTCTCCCTGGCTGAATTAACGTCGGAAACAGTATCATTACATAATGCCTTTTGTCATGAACAACTGCATAAAGGACCAATAACGGATATTCTAAAGAAACAAAAAAAGATATCAGTTTACTCATATATGGAACTATGGGAACGTCGTCAAGTGTTGTTTCCACATTTGAAATTTTGTCCCTCTGTAGAGAAAAATTTAGAGAAATTAGATAAATCATATCTGAATCAGGTTTCAAAAAAACTGTTTGAACTTGAAGACGTTGCTGTTGAAAGCAAGTTCAACCCGCTTTTGCTTAGTAAAACCACTCTGGAGAGTGATGTTACATTAGAAAAATATAAAGATCAGCACACGTTCACAGATGAAGAAAATCAGCAATACTTAGCCAGTTGGCACATGCGGTTCACAGGAATCCCTGGCAGAATCTTCTTTATTCCAGAATATAAGGAGAACTGTATTCTGGTTTGTTATATTGGCAAGAAGCTGCGTACTGTTTCTGACCCTACATAGAAAAATGTTGGATATGCGGGCAAAACTATTGATAGTTTCATTTTTTTGCCATATACACAGGTATCCATTCACGACAATTAAATCTGTACTGGATGCAATAATGGAAAACATAATGTACTTATTTACTATATTATGGTAAAATAAACAAATCAAACAACTGTATCAATTACTTAGGAGGAACCATTTATGGCAGAGATACAATCAATCCATCCGGCTGATTTGCGGACAATCGAAAATAATCTGAAGTCAATCCATAAGGACTTGGACATTATTCATGGTAATGTCAATACCGTCGATAAAAATGTACGAGTAGTTTATGATGAGATAGGAAAACTGGCTCAGGAATTCCATGATTATGTAGAAGTAGCGGAAATGCAGCACAATCTGGTAGTTGCAGAAACCCGCCTGGTTAAAATACGTCAGCAATTGGAGAATAAATATGGTCACTATGCGGAGGTTCGGCGCACGACTACCGGCATATTACAAGCTGATGATCTGGGGATTGTTAAAAAAGATACTATCAGTACTGCTACCGAAGAACTGATGTTATCAACACCGGATTACTGGCTCACACCTTGCCTTGTTGCGTTGTCAGCATGGATATGTGATCAGCCGGCACTGGCGGAGAAAGCACTGCGAGAAGGAATTAAGCGTAATGATGAAAAAACTTCACTGTTGTTTGCGTTAATTTGCCGGCGTGCAGATAGGAAGCAAGCTTGTTTAAAATGGACGCAGCGTTATCTGGCAGGACAGAATGAACAGCAGTTAGATCGGAAATGCATTATTATCCTTGATGCATTTGCCAGTGGGCTTTTAGGTGCTGACTCCGAGGGCATAATATCCAGACAGATGATGGATTGGCTTGCGCGTCTGGCGAGTGAAGCGGGATTTGTTGAGCGACAAACAAAACAATGGTCCGATGCAATTAATCTGAAGCGCCGGCAAATTGATACTTCTTCCTATGTCTATCTGCGAAAGTACAGCAAAACATGGCCGATTTTGCAGGATATTCTGGAAGGTGCCAATCTGCATGCGCAAATAATCAATTACTTTGAAGGTATTTTTAATAAGGAAGCGTCTACAGCCGGATTAAAGGTCCAGTTGGACGATATTCTGAGTAGTCTGGTAACTGATTTTGATGATGAGGAGCTCCCGCTGCGGAAAGAAGAAAAGCTGAATCAGCTGATTGTTGATTATCAAGGCGATTTATCGCGTGCGAATGCCAGTATGACGGTTGAAGAGTCAGCCTTTGAGACGTATAAGGATTTTACACAGTTGCTGACGGATGCGGCGATGAAGCCTGATACTTCCCATGCCAGTGCTGCGACGCAGAAATTTGCGATTGCGCTGTCAAAAGAATGGATTACAGATGCTTACAATGATGTGTGCGCGGACAATCGAATGAAGATTCCGAATGAAATTTTAATCAATATTGATACTTTTAATGAGAAGACAACGGATGGACAAAATGAACCGGAGTTGGTTGAAAAGTTCGATGCTTTGATTGACCGGGAGAAAGAGAGCTCTCTGGCCCAATGCAAATTAGGCACATTTGAAAAGTATTGCCTGATTGGTGGAGCGGCAGTCATAGTAATTGGGCTCTTAATGATAATGTTTGGCAGTGGCGGACTGGGACTGATTGCGGGGATCGCCGGCATTGGTATGATCATTAAGCACTATTCAGCGAAGAAAAACATGGATGCAAAAAGACTCAATATAGAGCAAACCTTTGATGAGAAGCGGACAAATGGCAAGCAAATTCTGTTGGCATTACTGGCTGAGATCGTGGATTACCGGATCGAGTTCACACAAAAAGATAGTGAGAGTACGAAAGTATTGGACTTTCTGGAAGGCATTACGCCTGAGCAATATGTGAAGAAGCTTTCGAATACAACAAGACGAATTAAAACAGCACAATAGGAGAAAAAGAATGGATGCAAAAGAAAAGGCCAGGTTTATCAGCTCAGTAAGTGTTGAAAGTAAAACAGATTGCAGCCAGAATCATATCCGGCAGAAGACTGAGACTGCAGCAAGCTGCAAACCGGCAGAGGACGCTAATGATATATTTGCGCTGGGACTTCCGGAGTGGGATCTTGTACCACCGCAAATTCTGGTCAGGAGGTTTAAAAGAGTATGACGGCTCCTGGCAATTATTCTCAATGGGTTGTATTGTTGGACAGCCTGAAACATAAAACGAATGATGAGGATGTGCTGTCGGCAATGAAGCAGGGTACATTAGCCTGGCAGAGCGGAGTCAGTGAACGATTTGCTGCAAAACTGATTGAGGCGGTTAATTGCCGCATGAATATGGCCAGCGATAAGTTTCAAAGAGAGCTTACTCATATGGGCGGGCAGGAGCGCGAAATAATTCAGGCCTTGTTATCACTGCGGAAAGAGATGCGGTTTCTTGCAGACGCAGTTGATCTTCCGGTTATTCCGGAAAAAGACCGTTCAGAGTATATTAAGTTAGTGAAAGCACAGGCTGACAGTATGCAGAATTCTCTGGAAGATTCCGCCAGAAAAGATCGCAGTGGGAAGCTGGCCAGTATTGTCAGGAATCATAAAATTAATGCATTTTAGGGGAGATAGTCATGAGTAACGTAAGAGAAAGCAGAGATTTATTAAAAAGATATTCCGTTGCCAGAATACCATTTATAGCAATAAATTCAATTGAGAGAGCCCGGACCCTGGAAATCCTCAAAGAGGTAGCCGAAGAATTGTCACTGCCGTTCTGCGTCCATACCCTGTCAAAAGGGATCTATGATCTGGTTAGTGATAAGGTTCTAAATGATGATAAGTCGGTATATGGAGCAATCGACTATATGAGTGAACAGATGAAGCGCCGACAATATCTGACACTGATTTTAACGGAAGTACCGGACTTAAGCAGTGATAATGCTGATGCCAGACAATTACTTGATTTAGTAACTCTGGCTAATGAGTCGGGTGGAGTTGTTATGGTTATGGCTAATAATACTATCTGGAACCAATTGCAGCGTTTGGGTATGCTGCTGAAAATCGATCTTCCAAACGAAGACGAGATGCATGGTATTGTAAAGGAATATATTGATGATTATCGCAGCGAAATTCCGATTGAGTGGGATGACGCCGATATCAGGGAGGCCGCTTCCCTGCTGGCCGGAGTAACCCGAATTGAAGCAGAGAATGTTATCGCAGCTCTGATTGCCAATAAGGTGATTCGCAAAGTAGATATGGATGAAGTCAGATTTGCTAAGGATCGATTATTTTCCGAGATTTCAGGACTGGAAAAGATCAAGATCGATGACAGTATGTTAAACGTCGGTGGACTGGAAGGATTAAAACGTTGGCTGAATGAAAAAAAGCTCCTTCTTTCTCCCGAAAAGAGAGCCGAAATGAAGATTCGGGGACTGCAGTCGCCACGCGGGATTTTACTGGTAGGTGTGCCGGGGTGCGGAAAATCCCTTTCAGCCAAGTCCATTGCCGCCAACTGGAAGCTGCCCCTTTATCGTTTGGATTTTGCCACTGTTCAGGGCAGTTATGTCGGTCAGTCGGAACAACAACTAAAAGATGCATTAACAACGGCCGAAAATGTCTCTCCCTGTGTGTTATGGATTGATGAGATCGAAAAAGGGCTTTCCGGTATGGGGAATTCAGGTGATGGCGGAGTTTCCACCAGAATGGTCGGACAGTTTTTATTTTGGCTCCAGGAATGTAAGAAGCAGGTATTTGTTGTAGCAACAGCTAATGATGTTTCTGTGCTTCCCTCAGAATTGCTGCGGCGGGGGCGCTTTGATGAGTTGTTCTTTGTTGATTTGCCGACGAGTGATGAACGCCGGGAAATATTATCCCTGTATATGAGCAAATATCTGTCCTATAACTTCTCTGGTACATTTGCTGATAAGATTGTAGCAATCACAGACGGATTTACAGGTGCCGATCTGGAGTCAACCGTTCGCGAACTGGCCTATCGGACAATGGCCAACCAGGACTTTGATCTAACAGAAACTAATATTATATCAACTTTTGATAATGTAGTACCTTTATCCCAGACAAGCCCGGAAAAAATTGAAGTAATCCGCGAGTGGGGAAGAGAAAGGGCAGTACCGGCGTCAGGTCGCCCGATTGGCAGTGAAGAACTGTCACATATCAAGAAAAATGGTCCAAAGATGAGAAAAGTATTAATCTGACACAGGCGGGCTATGATTAGGAGGAAATTCAATGCCGAGACCATTATTAAATAGCGGTGAACAACTAAAAATATCGCAGAATAATAAATTGAGCACAACTGCCGTACATAACAGCAATACTCAAAATACAGAAATAGATAAAATGAAACTAAGTCGGCTGCTGCGCCAACCACGATCCAGGGAATACATGGAATCCATGCATAAGCTTGATGCCGGAGGACATGTTCACAACCAAAAACAGACCGAACAAATAATTCAAATAATTCAAAATGAGTTTCCGACGGTCGAGATCAAAAGTATTCTTCTGGGTATTGTTTCAATATGTTATCTGGGCAAACCATACGAAGTACATACCCTGGATACGATTGGCGGAATCGTTGAACACTATAAAGCCGGACAAACATTACCGGGCGGCCTGGAAAAAGCCCGCTCAATAGCTATCCGTGGCGGCTACGATTTTATTGAGGTGTACATTGACTGCTGCAGAGCCGTCAGTTCCTCCGGAGCCATTTCCGTAATATCCGTATAACCTGGAGGTCTAAAATGAAGTATAAACACATCGTCTTTGATATAGACGGAACATTGCTCGACACAGAACATGCCGTTTTACACTCTTTACAGGAAACATTAAAAACCGTGACAGGAAATACCATAGAAACCAATAAACTGACATTTGCACTTGGAATTACTGGAAAGAACGCTTTAGAAAAACTCAATATTACAGACACTGATTCCACATTAGCGTTGTGGGATAAAAACATGAACAAATACAGTAACACGGTCTGCATTTTTGATGGCATCTCTGAATTGCTGGATAACCTGGTACTATCCGGCCATGAATTAGGTATTGTAACCTCAAAAACAAGAGCGGAATTTGACCACGACTTCAGCCGGTTAAATATTAACAAATATTTTGCAACGACAATTTGTGCTGATGATACGACCGAACACAAACCATCCCCCGCGCCTCTTTTTAAATACATGGAACTCTCAAACACAAACAACCACGAATTACTCTATATCGGAGATAGTCCATACGATATGGAATGCGCAAAAAAAGCCAACATTGATTTTGCCCTGGCGTGTTGGGGCAGCATTTCCAGAGAGATAGAGGCTGATTATTATCTAGAAAAACCTTGCGACCTGCTTTCCATCATAATTCCAAACAAATAATCTACGTAAGCGATATGTGGATATGGAGCAGAGGCCGCATGTCCAATATTGTCTTTTCAGGCCATCAGCCCGCTTGGCGGACGGTGGCCTGTTTTTAATGGAAAGACGAGGAGGAAATCATCATGGAACTCAGGTCTTCAAGGGCTTCCGGAAGATAATCGATGTTCAGGTTCATTCGAACTCAATTTCCTCCACATCATCATAGTCAGCGGGAGAGAACCCAAATTCCTGATCCACTTCTTTCTGGGAGATAACAGTAGAAGGATCAAAATGGGACATGCGTTCTGTAGCTTCAGCTAAAAGTCTGGCATCATTTATAAGACCACGATTGCATAAGGAAATGGGAACGGTATTTTCAATGGAACTCATAATTATCACCTCCTGATGCTATTATATGGAATACTGACAAAAAAGTCGATAAGTTTACTGATAAAAATACTGATTTCAATTCCGGCTATAGAATCTGGAGTTTTATTTTTTAATATAAAAGTGCAATATTTCAAGATCCACTTAAAAATGCAACAAGATATCAAGACCATTCAGCAAGTTATTCCAGTGATTCTTCTCCTTAAACCTTATATAATTATGCTTGTAAATGAGTTCGCATCACCATGTGATGTAGGAAAGTATAATGTAGGAGGAGATCAGGATGATAGTTACAACACTGGAAGAGAGCACACGTTATAATGTTTTGGGGGCGAATATTCAGAAGGCGCTTGAATGGCTAAAGGCAAACGATATTCGTGAAATGGAAGAAGGAAGGTATGCGCTGGACGGCACAATTCTGTCAAAGAGCAGTTTGCTGGATATGAATGCGAAGGAAAAACAGGGGGTTTTCATTCTTGTTCAGCGTTATACGACTCGTTCCATTGATGACTGCTGGTTTGAGGGACATAAAAGATTTATTGACATCCATTATGTGGCAGAGGGAACGGAATATTTCTGCTATACACCACTTGCCCGTGCCGGAGCGCCGGTAACGGAGTATGATGAGGTGGAGGATGATTTTCTGTATAACAGAGATTATGAGACCGGTGTGCTAATGAAAGCCGGAGATGTGGTCATCGTATACCCCGAGGATGTACACATGCCCCAGCGTCGGGTTCTGGTTCCATCTGATGTTGTTAAGGCATGTATTAAAATTGTAATTTAAGAATGTGCCTGGAATGCTCCTGCTTAGACAGGGGCATTTGATCTTCTGTCAGGCAGGAGGTAGAAAGATATGTCATTAAAGAAAACCTTTTGGAGATTTATATGGCCCTCTGTGTTTGCACAGTGGATTTTTGCCCTTTATACCATGGTGGATGGATTATTTGTTGCCAGAGGGGTTTCCGAAGCAGCGCTGGCGGCAGTTAATATAGCATCGCCTTTTGTTAATTTTCTTTTTTCGGTATCGATTCTGTTTGCGGTGGGAACGTCTACCATTGTGGCGATCTGTCTGGGCAAGAGTGAACAGCGTAAGGCGGAGGAAGCCTACACACAAAGTCTGCTGCTATTGCTGGGGGTTTCGGCAGTGATTATGCTGACCGTGTTGCTAAACCTGAATGAGGTGTCTCTGTTTCTTGGGGCGACGACAGAGAATCTGGATGATGTAAAGCACTATATTTTGTCAATCCTACCGTTTTCCTGGTGTTTTATTATCGCATATTCATTTGAGATTCTGGTGAAAACGGATGGATATCCCAAGTTCGCGACAATCGCGGTGACGATAGGAGCAGTGCTGAACTGCATTCTGGATTTTCTGTTTGTCATGGTTTTTCACTGGGGTATAGGAGGGGCGGGCCTTGCCACCGGGATTTCCCAGTGTGTGCTGGTTTTTATCTATTTAAGTCATTTTTTAAGTTCCCGGGCGACGATTCGGTTTCGGAAATTCCGGTGGGATATCCCACAGATCATCCGCAGTGTGAAGATCGGGTTATCCTCGTGCCTGACTGAATTTTCCGCAGGGATCACGGTCTTCCTGTTTAACCATACCATCCTGAAATATCTGGGCAATGAAGGGATTATCAGCTATACCATTATTGCGTATATCAATACCATCGTGGTGATGTCTCTGGCCGGGATCGCCCAGGGGGCACAGCCGCTGATCAGCTTTTACTATGGCAAGGGTGAAAAGAAGAAATGCATAACGCTGCTGAAATACGGAATGATTTTTTCGGTTGGGCTGGGAATACTAGCGTTTACAGCAGTGATGGCCGGCGCAGATTGGCTGGTGGGAATGTTTATTTCGCCGGAACTTGTGGTGCTTCGGACCAGGTCGGCATCGGCATTTCGTATCTTTTCGTGCTCCTTTTTAATTATGGGGATAAATATTCAGATGGGGGGATATTTTACGGCAGTAGAAAGAGCCCGGCCGGCGTTAATTATTTCTCTTGGAAGAGGTTTTGTTACAATCGCAATTGCTTTAACGGTTTGTACCTGGTTGTATGGAGGTGCGGGAATCTGGTGGTCTTCCGCCGTCTCGGAGTTTTTATGCCTTATTTTGACGGCCTTATTTGCATACCAGTATAAAAAACAGGTATTGCGGAACTAGGATTTGCCTTGTTTTGCATAATACAATATGTTATTCTTAAAAAAAAGCGATAGAAGGTGTGCAGTCAATGAAACAAAAAGGTATCATGATTGTTTTTTTAATTTCCTTTGTCATTTTATTGTCTGTTTCTGTCTTTTTTGTTTTTCCGGGAAGATACCTGCGGGAGTGGAGAAATCAGACAATGCTTCGAATGGAAGTACCATATGAAAAAGATCACCCAACGGGAAAGGCGGCGGCGTATTTTGCCACACTTGTCCGTGAGGAAACAGATGGGCAGATCGAAGTTTCCGTTGTATATAGTACGGAACCAGGGAGTGTGAAAGATGTTGTGAAACAGCTGCAGTTTGGCGGCATCGCTTTTACCGCAGTGAATTTTATTGATTTTTGTGAAGAAATACCGGAGCTTAATCGGTTTATTGGGGCATACACTTCGCCGGAAGCGGCGCAAAAGGAGTATCTTCTGCAATTGGATGAGATTCAGGGATATTTTTCGAAGGAACGCATGGAGGTTTTAGCCTGCTACAGACCGGATTACAGGTGTATTGCCAGCAAAAAGGAGCCATGTCCGGTGAATGATTTTAGCGGATTGAAAATACATGTCGCCAAAGCAGCAACGTTGTCCGCTTATATCTTAAACCTGGGAGCGGAGATCGAGAATTCCGACCGGATCGATTTATTAAGAGCGGTTGATTCGGGATATATTGATGGCAGTGAGATGCCCCTGCTGATGTATAACCGGGCCGGCTTTGATAAGGTGATGCCATATGTCTGGATCTACGATGATTTTCTGATACCTGATATTCTGGTAGCCAGTACCGTTTCGCTGGGGAATCTGCCGGCTCAGCAGCAGAAAATCCTGCTGGAATGTGCACGGAAAACAGAAGCTTTTCAGCTCGAAGCATTGCTTGAAGCACAACAAAAGCAGTGGGAAAAGCTGAGGGAAACCGAATGAAAGATTTTATTAAAATCAAAGGTTCCGC
>Ga0153999_1000880_pt1 | contig 12565 bp, 10 predicted proteins | sample TSNC083MetaG_FD_104675 | JGI IMG/M metagenome (GOLD analysis project Ga0153999, IMG submission 104675) | Attine ant fungus gardens microbial communities from North Carolina, USA - TSNC083 MetaG | ecosystem: Host-associated > Fungi > Mycelium > Unclassified | place: USA: North Carolina, Lumber... | reverse complement strand
CGCAGCATCTGTAGCGGCATTGTTCCTTACTACAGAAGCAGTCGTAGCAGACAAGCCAGAAGAAAACGCTGGCGGCGGCATGCCTGATATGGGCGGCATGGGTGGAATGGGCGGCATGATGTAGTCCAAAAAGTGCAGTGGGCTCGCCCAGATGCGACCGCATAAGCAGATTTTGATGTAAGTCTTGTGAACTTTCAAGACTTGCAGCGAAACGCTCATGTCGCGAGCATCTAGCCCGCGTAACTGGATTACGTTATATCGAACATAATAGGAATCCCCTTGGTTCATCTTTAGATGAGCTGAGGGGATTTTTTGTTGATTAGGGATGCAATTGAAAGTGGCATAAGCATTGAAGAGGGGAGGAGAAAGAGGTGATTCAGAATTATGTCTGTATCTGTAGCCTTTTATTACTGAATTGTTAGAGCATCTGGATACTCTGTGGCGCTTCGACGATAAAACACATGATACTTATTGCTTGTCATTAAGGTTCACCTCATCATTTTTTTGAAGACAACGTGTCATGCAGCAGTTTTGCCTGCAGACGATGCGGCAGTTTCAGTTCTTGCAGAATCATTCTGTTCACAAGATGCTGAATCCACATGTTCGCTGCTTCATTACTTTCTTCTGAAATAGTACGCAGTTGAATACGTCTTCTCATATCCATCACCTCCGCCAACAGGATGCCCTGGCGGAGGCTATTTTTATACCTATCTATTCAGTAGTGTCATTGGCTTCATTATCATCAAGATTGAAGCGAAGCTGAACTGAGTCTTCCTTTTGTTCATGTTGCTGCTTAATCAAGATGCGTATTATTCCTTTTTGCTGGCCAGGAAAAGGAGGCTTAACTTGCTTCTCTTCCATTGCGGTCGCCCCTTTTCTCCTAATACTTTAAAAAGCTATTGAAAAGATAAGGTGATAGAGTTCCAGATTGTACTGTTTCGTGCAGTTGATTGATAAATGCAGATTGTGTGTTGTTCACGGTGCAGTTACTGGATACATGAGCAATGGGAAGTGAGTCTTGAGAAATGGTGTGCGTGGTTTTCATGGTGCAGTTCCTCCTGATTTTGTTGTTTTGATTCGGTAGTTCGTCCACCGACAGGAAGTAACATAACCATTAGGGAGAAAAATGCAAGAGGAAAAATAGGGAAAGTAAATTATTAACGTTTGCACCGCAATTAAGGAGTTATATTTTTATAAATCTCAAATTACGAGGTTATAGATAGGTAACATTTACCTATTATTACTGTTATACTAAAATATAAGTTTCAATATTTTGATAAGATTATATTGATTTGGTGTTCTGTAATGCTATAGATCGTAGCTAAAAAGACTTATGTAAATTCTGCGAGATTCTAGTATTTACATAGAATTGTATGAACTATTTTAAACTACAAAACTTTTTCCTTAATTAAAGTAAACTTAGTAAATTTGAACAGTAAGTGAGGAGTATATATGTGCAAAAATATAAAAGTATTTCCCGCAGCAAATGGGGACAGCTTTTTAATAAGAGTTAAAGATAAATCAGGTATTAAAAATATTATTATTGATGGTGGTAAAGGTGAAATGTGTCATTTAATGTGGAAAAATGAATTTAAACAATTGGAAGGTAATAATCAACGTGTCAATTTGCTTATAGTAACCCATATTGATGATGATCACATAGCAGGGATAATAAAACTTTATAAAGATAAAAACATAAATACATCTATAATAGATAAGGTTTGGTTTAACTCTGGGACTTTAATTTCTAGTGAGTTAAATGAAGATGAGGGTAATAACCATGATTTCCCTATAATATCAGATGGGTCATCAAGGAAAATGAGTGTAAGACAAGGGGAAACTTTAGAGGGAATACTCGAAGATACAGGAGTCTGGCATAAAGAGTTAATTTCTTCAGGTCAGCTTCATAAAATTGATGGAATTACACTTAGAATATTGTCACCAGACATAAATACTCTTCAAGAATTAAATAATAAGTGGGATTCTGAATTGAAAAAGTTAGTAAAGAATAGATTGAGAAAGAAAATGATGGCATCTACAACAGATTATCATAAAACAATTGAAGAGCTTTGTTCAGAAGTCTTTGAAGAGGATCAATCACTTTTTAATAAGAGTAGTATTGCATTTTTACTAGAGTATAAAAATTATAGCTTACTAATGTTAGGCGATTCTCATCCTTCAATTATCGTTAATAGTTTGAAAAACTTAGGATATTCGGAGGAAAACAGATTAAGGGTAGACACTATGAAAATTTCTCATCATGCAAGCAAAAAAAATACATGTAATGAATTTTTAAAACTAATAGATTGTGAAAAATTCATTATAAGTTCTGATGGGAGTAGACACGGACTACCTAACAAACAAAGCTTGGCTAGAATAGTACAGAGTATGGATAAACCTGTAACATTTTATTTTAATTATGGTTCAATGAAGAAAATTTTCTCTCAAGAAGAATGTAGAGAAAATGACATCAATTGTGTCTATTTGAATAGGGATAACGATTATACAGTGGGGGATTAAAGGTGAGTAATAAAGCTAGATACAGAGAATTAGCAGTAAGGATAAAATGCATTGAATTTGAAGGGTCTGGATGTATGTTCCAACCATTCACCACTGAATTCTCATATGTAATAACTGCAAAACATTGTTTAGAAGGGACTGATGAGACTCCTCAACCATTTGAAAAGAAAGATATAGAGATATTCTCACATAACTTTGGAACTCAGATAACTGTACTAGATTATTATTTTCATAGTGAGTATGATTTGGCAGTAATTAAAGTAGAATATATTGATGGAATTCCTGGGACATTGATAACAATTCCAAAAGACAATGAAGAGGTTGGTCTTTTTGGCTTCCCGAATTTATTAAGTGCAGAAGATACAGCTAACTTAGGTCAATTCTTGGAATGTAAAACATACTTTAATTATCCAGAAAAACATTTAATTGAGTTTAGACCGATACCTGAGGTGTCGAACTTAATGAATGGTGTAAACAAAACTTTACGTGGTTTTTCAGGATCCGGAATATTTTTTAAATCGAATAATAATATATTATTAATGGGTATTTTCACTCAATTAAAAGAAGAGGAAGGAGCCTATAATGCACTTCTGGGTTATGATATTTCATCTATAAATGACATTCTATTAGATAACCAGCTGCCTTTGTTAATACCCGAAGAATTATTAAACTTTGAAAGTTACATTGAAACAGCTTTTGAAAGTAATGAGGGCTATATCAATTCAGTATTAAAAAGAAATTCAAAACCAATATTAGATTTAGCACCTAACGATATTGTTAAGTTCCATAATGAAAAGTTATATGTACCGTATAACTCTTTTATTGAAGAGGAACTTTTAAACCCTAAATTGTGGGAAGGTTGGGCTTCATTATTAACATACTACTATATGGAGATGTCTACTCTACCAAATAAAGTTGATTTTAAATTGATAAGAAATAGAGTGGAGTATGCCCATAACATTAAAATGTTTTTTACGAGGAATAAACGAGTATCTGCATGTATTATGGATTTATTTGTACACAATTATGACGACTTAAAATCAAATGATTTAATAGTCATTAATACTAGGGATAGTAATCCTGGAACTAAAAGTTACAATAAAGAAAAAACAAAGCGGATACTTCGTAATATAGATCGTGCAGATAAAGAGAGATTAATTGAAAAAGGTATTGATATAGACGATCCGGAAAAATTAACAGACGTAGAGTTTATTCATATTGATCTGTTTCAGGAGGCCTTCTCTAAACATGATGAAATAAGTAGTTCGTCTGAACTTGAAAAAAAACTAAAGGAAAGTATTAAAGAGGTGTTTAATCATGTTCCTTAATAAATATGACGTTATTGAAAGAATAAAAAATGAAAGCTGTAATGATTCATTTGATTTAGTAGAATGCCGAGTAAAACTTGAAACCAATTATAACGTCTATATATTTTCAATGATTTTAAAAGATCAAGATGAGTTAATGGAACATTGGAAAGATATTAGTGGTGATATAGCAATAAATTTTCAGGGAGAGTTAGACAGTGATATTGAAATATGGAATATTTATATCTTGTTCTTAGTACAGGGAAACGTAGATAATGACAAAAGATATTTAATTGAACAGAATAAGTATTCTTCACGTAAATTAGTAATTGAAAATGTAGAAAACCCTATAGATAAAGAAAGAATTGATAAAATTATAGATGATAAATTATTTAATATTAATTTAGATTCAGTTGTAAATGTAAGTTCCTCTGATGAATCAATCTCTATTACATTAGAGTCTATGTACGAAAACTTATTTAAAGTAATTAAAAATAGTGCTAAGGAAAAACCTTCAGTTTTATTTACTAAGTATCTGGAGTTGTTAAAAAATGAACTTTAAATTAAAGGGAATAGAATTAGATGCTTTTAGAATATATCAGGAAAAACAGATATTTAATTTCCTTACTAATTTAGGGGAAGTAGCGAATCTTATTGTTATTTATGCACCAAATGGATACGGAAAAACATCATTTATTGATGGAGTTGAATGGGCGTTAACCGGAAGTATAAATAGGATATCCAAGAACACTATACTAAAGAATACTGCGGATAATGAAAAAGGTTTAATTTTAAAAAATATTAAAAGTGATAAAGATTTTGGAACCGTAAAACTAATAGCTGAAAATGGAGGCCTCTTAGAAAAGAAGACAAAGGTCGTCAGAGGTAATAGGAAGACAGATTATGCTGATGGTGACATAGTAGTCAAATCGGATATATTTAAAAATATTAATGCCACTGATTTCTCTACCAAATCTCTACTTGGGCAGGATAAAATTGATGGTTTTCTTCGTTCTGTCAGTCCTAAAGATAGATACGATACCTTAACAAATTTTTGGGATGATGAAAACGATTCCGAATTATTCAAAAGCATATTAAGTCTACACAGTGAATCGGAGAAGCAATTTAAACAAGTAAAAGATGATTTAAAAGAGATCACTAATGAAATTCAGAGTTTGGTAATGAGGCCAAGCATTACTTGGGAGATTAACAACCTAGTAGAAAAGTTTAACGAAATTAAGTTAAAAGGTTTAAGTCTTCCAAAGTTAAACCCAGACAATAATAAGCAATTTATTAATGTATTAATTGAAACCAATTCTAAGCTGGAATCTGCTATAGAGGATAAAGAGAAAAAATTATCAACTTCTCAATATTTAGTTGAGGAATTTGAAGTATACAACAACAATAAAGATAAAATTGATAAAATAAAAGAAGATATAAAAACTATTAAAGGCATTTTAGGTAACTTTAAAAAAAGAGATGAGCAGTCCGATTCTTTAAAAAGTGTTGTTTATGACGCCTATAATTTACATGAAAAATATAGGAAACTTAAAAAGCTTACTAAATTATATAGTAATTCAACAGCAATACAAAAAAAGATTAAAGACTTTGAAGAGAAAAATTCAACAGTTGTCAAGGAAATATCAACCACTAATAGTGAAAAGACCGAACAAGAACATATATTAAATAAAATTAAAGCTAGTTTGGATAACTTAAAGCAATCAAAAAATGATTTAGATAACCACTACATAAAACTTGATATTAATCTTAAAAGTTACTTTAACATAAGCCGTAAAAAATCTCATTTATCCAAAAGATTATTACTTCTAAAGAATATGATTAGTATTAGACAGAATGAAATACATGATTATAAAAAGCAAATACTTACTTTAAATTCTTATAACAGATATGAAGTAGAAAATATTCTAAATATTAAAACCGAAAATGCGAAGATTAACAATTTAGTGAGGGATATCGGTAAATATTATAAATTTATTCAGCAAAAAAAAATAGAATTAAAAGAACTTAATCAAGAGTACAACCGGTTTGGAAAATTAAATGAACAGATTAATACAATTTATAAAGTCGGAAAAAGGTTTATTGAAGAAACCAGAACAACCTCTTGTCCTTTATGTAAAAAAGAATATAATGACTTTGATGAATTAATAAGAGAAGTCGATAGAGACTTTATAGAGATTGATATTTTAAACAAGTTAAAAGATGAAATTATAAATCTTGAACTTGTTATAAAAAACAAGAAAAATGATTTAGATAATCTTACCGATACGTTTAGAAAAGAGATAGATAATGAGTTGCATTTTCTATTAATATTGGATACTCAATGTGAGGCAAAGATTACTTCCTATAATTCACTTAACCAAAGAATGAATAATAAATTGAATAATATTAAAGAAGAAGAAAGCGAATTAATTCGTTACTTCAATCAGTTAGAAATCAAAATAGAAAATAAGAGTAATAAAGATATTGCTAACATTAAAAATTCTACTTTAGAAAAGATAAACAAGCTTAGTATTACAATTCTGGACTATCAAAATAAGGAAAGAGAAACAAGTGAAGGCAGTAAAAATCTGATTACAAAACTACAACAAAAAGAAGTAGAATATGTTTCTAACAAAAATAGAATACGAGAACTTAAGGAAGATCCGATTTTAAAGAGTTTTAATCAATTGTTAAATGAATTAAAAATAGAAGGTAATATAGAAAAAATTAAAGAGACATCTGATATAGTTAAGGAAAAGTTTTTATTAAAGGTAAAGCATAAGCGAATTATTTCTAATCAGATTAATAACTTAGATATTGAGTTAAACGAAGTTAATAAGCAAGAAACAAATGATAAATATATGGAACTACAAAAATGCCATCAAGAGGTTCAAGATTATATTAATAAATATAATTTGAAATTAAATCAACTTATAAAAAGCAATTCCGCTAGTAAAGAGGAAGTAATACAGACTAATGATAATTTTACTTATCAAATTAGATTAGACAAATCAGCACTGACTATATTAACTGACCTAATGGGTTTTTCAAATTATATTGAAAAAAATATTGAGTCAAAAACCAAAGGGTCAAAAAAAAGGGAACTTGAAGACAAATTAGTAATTTTGAAGAAAAGTAGTGAAGAACTATCTAACGCAAAAGAATATATTACTAATTACATCGAAGAAAAGATTAATAATTCATTTAATTTAGAATCAATCAATAATTTATACCAACGTATAGATCCCCATCCAGATTTTAATAAAATTAAATTTGAAACCGACTTAAGCAAAGATAAACCAGAAATAAATATTTATGCTTCAGATAGCAGAGAAAAATTAGCTCCAATTCTTTATTTTAGTGCTGCCCAAGTTAATATATTATCTTTAAGTATATTTTTAGCAAAAGCGCTTCTAAAAGATCAAGATGGTTTGAATACAATTTTTATGGATGATCCTATACAACATTTAGATAATCTTAATATACTTTCTTTCATTGATTTATTAAGAACTATTACAAACCAACTTGATAAACAAGTTATACTTTCTACTCATAATGAGAATTTCTATAAATTGATTAAAAGGAAAATGGCCCCTGAATATACAAAATCGAAGTTTATTGAATTGGAATCCTTCGGTAAAATCAAAAACCATTAAATAAAATTATAACTAGTATAAGAATAAAATTATTAAGGTTATTTTAAAATTTAAAGGTATTTAATTACATAAGTAAAATACAATTAATCCATTGACTTAATTACTGGATTAATGTAGACATAATGGTCTCCAAAGGTATGTCTAATAAATGCTAACATTTTGCTAACGCAATGTAGTAAAAAACATAAAATATCGTTCACGATGTTACATCTAACAAAACGCAGAAACGTTGATTTAACACGCTTTTGATAAATATCGTGAACGATATTACAGTTTCAAATTATATGGGCGGCATGATGTAGTCCAAAAAGTGCAGTGGGCTCGCCCAGATGCGACCGCATAAGCGGATTTTGAAGTAAGTCTTGCGAACTTTTAAGACTTGCAGCGAAACGCTTATGTCGCGAGCATCTAGCCCGCGGAACTGGATTGCGTTATACCGAACACAAAAGGAAATCCCCTTGGTTCATCTTTGGATGAGCTGAGGGGATTTTTGTGTTGGATAAAAATTCAGTATAACATCTAGATGGAAGGTTTATGGCTGCAGCTATAGACCCACACATTCAGCACCTTGCAGACAAGGAGAGCAAAAAGGCTCAATATGGACGGGGATAGAATATTTACGAAACTGAAAAGTGATGAAAAAGCACTCTGTTCTTAATTGTGTACTGCACCCCAAAAGTTAGAGTTAAAAACTAATTTTTGGGGTGCTTTTAATATGGCTAAATATAGTAAAGAGTTTAAGTTAAAAGTTGTTAGGGATTACCTGAATGGCCCGTTGGGCTATAAACTACTGGCTCGTAAGTATGGGATGAAATCAATAGCTCCAATCATAAGATGGGCGGCAGTATACAATAAATACGGTGCGGACGGATTAGAAGTGAAGAAAACAAAAGCATTTTATCCTGTTCAATTCAAGTTGGATGTACTAAGCTTTATGAAAAGGACAGGTGCTTCAGAGAATGAGACTGCGCTTCAGTTTGGCCTGACGAATCCGCCCATAATTGCTGCCTGGAAAAAGAAGTTTCTCGATGGCGGCGCAGAAGCCCTGGACCAACCGAGAGGACGGCCCCCAATGTCTGATAAAGCGAAGAACACAAAGAAGAAAAAACAGGAAACACAGAATAAAGAATTGACGCGCGAACAGAAGCTGGAACGGGAGAACGAGCTGCTTCGCCTGGAGTTGGCATATCTAAAAAAGCTGAAAGCTTTTCAGATGGATCCGGAGGGCTATCTCGAAAAGCACAGGCAACGTTATCACTCGAACTCAAAAAAGAATTCCGACTAAAGGATGTCCTGAAGGTTGTCGGGATTCCCGAATCCTCCTATCATTATCATGCTAAAAGATTGGAGCTGCCCAATTCTAATCATGAGTTGGAGAGTGAGATTCAGTCCATCTTCGATGAACACCAAGGAAATTACGGTTATCGTCGAATCGGATTAGAATTGAGAAAAAAAGAGAAAGTTGTTAACCATAAGAAACTCCAGCGCATCATGTGCAAGCTCGGTCTGAAGGCAATGAATTATACGCGCAAGTCCCGTCGTTACAGTTCCTATAAGGGAAAGGTAGGCAAGATTGCGAAAAACCGCATCAGTCGCCGATTTCGTACGCATGTATGCCTTCAGAAGCTGGCAACGGATATTACGGAATTCAAGTGTACCGATGGTGTAAAACTTTACCTCAGTCCGATCATGGACATGTACAATGGCGAGATCCTCTCCTACGGGATAAGTAAGCACCCGATACTTGATTTTGTAATGAAACCTTTTGAAGAAGCCCTACAAATCATAAAGAAAGCAAAATTTCGGACCACCATCCACTCCGATCAGGGCTGGCATTACCAGCACGCGAAGTGGGTAAGAACACTTAAGCGACATAATGTCTTTCAAAGCATGTCCCGCAAGGGAAACTGCCTAGACAACTCCCCGATGGAAAATTTCTTCGGCCTTTTGAAACAGGAGATGTATTATGGAGAAAAACAGTGTAGCTATCAAGAGCTGAAAAGCAGAATTGAATCGTATATGGATTATTACAACAACAAGCGTATTAAACAGAAATTGGCCGGCATGAGTCCGGTTGAATACCGAATTCATGCCAGCCAATCAGCTGCGTAAATAAAACTCTAACTTTAAGGGGTCACATCATTGGATGGGGTGCTTTTTCTTAAATAAATCTAAGCTCTCTTAAAATTTTTATTTAACATTTCTGTGGGCTTATATGTAGATTACAGAAATTGCATTATTGGAGACTTTTATTCGTGATGTTATTATTGTTATAGCATATCAGTTAGCTTTGGTATGTTAATTAATAAATGCCTTAATAAAAGAAGGGAAGAATTTTATGGAAAGTAATGAATCAATCGTTCACAATATTAGTTGGGTTATAAAATTACAAATTCTTTTCTTTACGATGAGCATTTTCCTTTTGGGTTTAACTTTTATGTTTCGGGAAAGTATTAATGAATACGTCTGGTTACGTTCAGGTGGACTTGCTATATTATCACTTGTTTTTATAAGGTTTGGACTTAAGTTAAGAGAAAGGAAACATTCAACCTATTTACGTGTGATGATTATCTCTATTGCAGGTACAATAGGTATTTATGCAATAGCTATTAGCGGCGGGGATGTATACCCATTATGGATGCGTATAGAACAAGGGATACAGGGATTATTATTAATTATGATAATCATAATTATCGGAAAAAATCGAAGCTATTTTATTAAGAATCAGAAATAAGAAAATAGAAAGCAAAATAAGTAAACGTGGCTATTACAGGAGATTATCTACATATTTAAAAGAATCCATTTAAGGGATTCTTTTTTATTTTCAGCCCAACCATATTTGAATAAACGGAACATTAGGCTATTTAACACTAATTGAATTTAAACAGCTGTCTTTATCTTTTTTGTCCAATTTAGTATAGCTACCCACTAACAGGATCGATTATTTTAATAAGGTAGATGATCAGAGATAAGGAGTAATACAATTTAATATTCGTTTCGATGAACCGTACCGTAAAATAAGAAAAAGCCATTCTCTCCATAATCGGAGAGAATGACTTTCCTGCACAAACCGCAAAACCAATGATTACAATTTTGCCCAACGTTCCTCTAACCAGGTCATAAATTGTACACCTTTGTCGCCTTCATACGCATCAAAGACATCTAAACGCATACGTTTTAGCTTATCCGCAAAGTCTGCCACTGTATGGTCCTTAGGCAAGCTCTTTTTAACCCGTAGGAAAATTTTGTCTGTGCCTTTGATAATATCAAAACGTGCAGGTGATGGCTTTTCTACATCCTCGCCAAACGCCACAAGTGCTTCATAGGCTGCTAATTGCACCTTATAGACAGTATCATGCTGCATACGATTTTTTAATAAATCTATGATCTTGTCATGTTGATAAGCCGATAAAATTTCTACTGCGTCTAAACGCTCTCGCCAGCTAGACGTATAATTGGCCTGTTTTTTTAATGCTTCATACTGCTCTGGTAATGCTGTTTCAAACTGTTTCAAGTAATTGCACCTCTTTTTTTAACTAGAGGAAAAATAAATTCTTCTTCTGCTTCTCTTATTATACGATGTTTGAGTGGAAATAGCGATGAGTCGCTGGTAAGGAAATGTATAGAAAATGGAGACTAACTACATTAAGGTAAACCGTATCATAAGTATGTACTAATCTTTATTAGATTTGCTTTTCTTTTCTTATTAAACTAACGGGAGCAATTGTTGCATTCATCTGTGCCACAATTTGAACAGTTTAGTGGAAGAAATAATATTAAACTTGTTAACCGTAAATAACATAATCAGAGCCTTACTATACACAAATTGTAGTAGGGCTCTGATTATGTAAGATGAAAATTAAACGACTTTATTATCTCTACACAAATATGTATTAGATAATATTCTTATTATAATCTCGAATGCAAAGAAACCTTATTTTAATTTTCCTATTGATAGGTTAACACGATAATTCCCGAACTTTAATAATCGTTCTAGAAAGTTATCCAATTCATCATTAGAAGCAAAATGTGTTTTTAATAAATAGCATCCATCACCACTTGTACGATGTACTTCAGAAATAGCCTCTTCCTCTTGAAAGAAATTTTTAAACTCTTGATGATTAGCTGTTGTTACGAACACAGTAACAAAGGCAGTCACTACTTGTCCTAAATTGATTCGGTTTATTGCAATTGTATATTGTTCAATAATCCCCAAATCCTCTAATCTTCGAATTCGATTTCCTACAGCCTGTCCCGTCATATGTATTTTTTGACCAAGTTCTTTCCATTGTATTCTTGAGTTTTCACCTAATAATTTCAGTATCTCAAAATCTGTTTGATCAATGATATAAAACAATCCTTTCATCGTGAAAGTAGAACGTCAGAAAGTGTTTCGCCAAGTTATTCTGCTTATCGATACAATTCACTATACTTAGTTTATCCTCTTACAGCACATTAATTATCAGTTATATTTACTTATAACACAGAGGACGTAAAAAAAAATACATCCAGATTGAAAGGAGATTACAAAATGTTATTACAAGAAATTTTATCGTTCAATGAGCAATTTGTGGGAAATGAGGCTTACGCACCTCGTGAAGCAACAAAAATGCCTAAAAAACGTATGGTAGTTGTTTCTTGCATGGATGCCCGTTTAGTTGAGCTACTTCCAAAAGCTTTAGATATACACGATGGTGATGCAAAAGTTATCAGAAATGCAGGTGGTAAGATTGCTTCTCCTTTCGATAGTATTATGCAAAGTGTTGTAGCATCAGTATATGATCTCAATGCAGATGAAATCTTCCTTATCGGACACCATAGATGTGGTGCTAGTCAAAGTAATCCAAAAGGAACACTTCAAAAAATATTAGATCGAGGAGTAGCTTCACCAGAAATTTTATCTGCGATTGAATATGCTGGTGTTGACCTTGAAAAATGGTTATTTGGATTTGATGATGTCTGCGATTCAACTCAAGCTAATGTTGATTTAGTAAGAAATCATCCACTTATTCCAAATGATGTTCCTGTACACGGTTTAGTTATTGATCCTCACACAGGTAAATTAGATTTAGTAGTTGATGG
>Ga0153999_1000879_pt1 | contig 12571 bp, 16 predicted proteins | sample TSNC083MetaG_FD_104675 | JGI IMG/M metagenome (GOLD analysis project Ga0153999, IMG submission 104675) | Attine ant fungus gardens microbial communities from North Carolina, USA - TSNC083 MetaG | ecosystem: Host-associated > Fungi > Mycelium > Unclassified | place: USA: North Carolina, Lumber... | reverse complement strand
TAAGACATTCGAATGCTTTGCCATCTCCACCACCGTTGGGCAAGAGGTCGAGAAGGGACAGGACCGAGGACAGACGGTCTCGACCGACGGTCTCGAGGAAATGATCTGCGAAGGAGGAGCCGCGGTGTGGGGTGGCTATGGTTGTTATGCTGAGGATGTTGAATTTGCGCTGAGTAAGATGGGTTGTGAGGTATCGACAGTCGAGGCCACCCTAGGCGGTTGAACATGTGACAAAAAACAGACAAGGCGATGGGACAAGTACCATGCTGTGACCTAAAGAAGAGTTGAGGAATGGAGGTGGAAAAAAATGGACAAGCAAAATACCTATGAGATGAACGCTTTTTCCTGGGTATTCTTGAGATATGCGTTCTTCTAGAGCTTTAGCACGGTCGACATAGCTGCTGGTTGCGGGTACTCGTGTAATAAGGACACGGGTGCCATTTTGTTCGAGGGCTTGCTTGATTCCGCGCCAGTGGGCGACTTGTAGAGGGGCAATGGCAGGACCTATGGTGACTGAATCAAAGCCAAGAAGTCCATGGCAGAAGACGACAGGACTTGTAGTTGATTTGTCTAGGCAGAGATGAGAGGTTGTTGTGGAAGAGAGAGAGAGAGACGCACATTGGCGGTTATGAAGAGAATTGTGACTGGAACTTGAGACCATGCGACGCAGAGACTCAAGAGATGAAGAGGGAGAAGGGGACTGGCTGAGGACGATGGGGGACAGGGGGAGCTGTGAGGACGGGACATCGGGCCGGGCAACAGAGAGCGGTGGGGACAGAGACGAGACAGGCAGCACTGCACTTGAAAACCCTGTAAGCAGCGCAGGGCGTGATGGTCGTTGCTGCATGGCCCCGTGACGTCACACCATGTTGCCCTCCATGCTTCCTCCTTCAGACGCCATCCCCGACTGTGAGCATCCATCTCCCGACCTCGTCTATTCTCCTCATTCCTCCAGCAACAACAACCCTCGACCAGATCGTCGCCGCAGAGAACAACGCAAAACTTACGGATCCCCTCCAGCAAGTCCTCTCTTCTTCTCTCTTCATGCCTTACCTCTCCCCCTAGGACTCCCATTTGCATCTGCGCACTGGACAGTATGTCATTGAAGACCCACAAATAACCCCTGTTTGACGTCCTTCCAGACTGCTACCGCCTCTATCCTAACCGTGATCGTCTTATGGCCCACCGGAAACGTGACCATGGATCAGACAGCGCTGTTGATATCATTACTTGGAACTCTGATTAACCCGGTAGTATATGTACACGTGATGAAAAACGCGTACCCGCGTCGATATAATAGCAGTTTCTCACGCACGCGTCGTCCTTCATGACCGAGCTCGTCTCCACTCCCACCTTGAGTGAACATCCCGTCCAACAAGAGGACAAATCCCTCGAGGTAGACGGCATTGCCCGTCTCCTTGAAGGCGCTGAGAATTGGGACTGGGACGACATGCTTGATTTCATGTCACCCAAAAAGTCTAAAAAGCCGCCCCCCGTCTTGCCCAGAAAACATTTACCTCAACTTCCTCAACGCCAATTCCGGAAAGACGTCAGTACTCGTTGTATTGTTGATTCTCTCTCCGAGGTCCGTGTCAACGGCATACCTCACAAAGTATGTCCCGAAATCCAGTCTTTGCCGTCAACAATTTCATAGTCTATTATTAAATAGGAAATGATGGTCAAGCTTGACCCTGGGGAAGAAAGGCGCTTTGTCACCCTTCGGGACGACTGGATAACAACAGATGTCCGAGTTGGTATGTTTGAAACTCTTCTTGGCTCCAGGTCTCATCTATAGATTCCTAGGCGACACTGTCAATATCATTGGTTCATTCGAAACCTCGGGGACTACCTCTACCTCCACCATTGACATCACCTCCAAACTCAACTATCTCATCCTTCATCCTGATATTCTGATAACAGCCACAGCATTGTCCAGTGCATCTCAGTGTCGACGGAAGCCCCTTTTGTCAGGCCTCGTTCATTCATCAAGTGACATGACTCCCGCCCTGGTATGGGGTAGTATTCTTCACGAGGTGATGCAGTTATCAATGAGCGAGAACTGTTGGCAACAAGACTGGATCGAAGAAAAGATCGACGAGGTCATCAGAATGAATCTAATGAACATAGTACGCATTGATATGACTCTCCAAGAGGCCTCGAGGGAGGTCAAGGCAAGGGCAAAAGGTTTGATCGCTTTCGCAGACAAGTATCTGGGTGTCACACCCAAGGTGAATACAGACAGTGTTCGGAATCAGATCGCAAGCGTTGACCTTCCTCATAATGTAGCCTCAAGGTGTTCTATCCGACACAAGATCCAGATTGGATCATACCCAGTCGCTGCTCGCTATAAGCGATCTATTGGACGTTGAAGAAAGTATATGGTCACCCACCTATGGCCTCAAAGGAAAAATCGATGCAACGGTTCATTCCGTCATCTCTCAACCTAAAGTGTCATCTGACTCCATTGATCGACGGCCAAAGAGGAATGATATGGAGACTATCACAGGCGCCGTACCTTTTGAAATCAAAACTGGTCGTTCAGTGGCCGGCATCGAGCATCGAGCGCAAACGATGCTCTATACTCTTTTGGTAGCGGAGAGATATCACCAACAAGTGGATGCGGGATTGCTTTATTACACACAGAAGGAGGAAGTTGTTAGAGTTCCGGCTGTCAGGAACGAGTTGAGAGCATTGATAACGGCCCGCAATGATTTGGCAGGATATACGATGCGGAGACATCGACTAGGGGAAGACAGTGTGAATGACATTGAGGAACTTGTCTTGCCGCCCTCTATCGACGATGAGCGGGTGTGCAAGAAGTGTTTTGTGGTTGACACTTGCATGTTGTATCGTAGAGTGAGTTTTCGGCCGTTTGATCATGATCCACTCACAGATTTTAACTTCACAGGCCGTAGAGAAAGTGAAAGATACCTCTTCACCTATAGCAGATACATATGAAATCAAGACTTCCCATTTAACGTTGCCTCAGCTCGAGTTCTTCAAAAAGTGGGAAAGGTTGATGTTCCTCGAGGAGAAGGATATCCATCGATTCAAGAAGGAGCTCTGGACCATGAATGCAACGGAGCGAGAGGAGAAAGGAAGGTGTTTTTCTGGGATGGTTCTTGACGAGGCCTACGACCCAAAAAAAATGCCTTCTTCGTCGCAGGGTGTTAGTTACCTCGATACACAAACTGGTGACATTGAAGCCGATTTTGTCAATTCGGGAAAAGCCAAGATTCACAGGTTCACTTATCGATTCGTTCGATCGTCTCAGCCTCAGTACCGAGCCCGTTCTCGAACACAATGTTCTCGCATGGGCAACGAGGAAGTTGAAAGTTTGTTGAATGGACACATAGATATTGGAGAAGCGATCTTGGTTTCGGTTGAACCTGACTTGTTGGCATTGGCTCGAGGTTTCGTTGTGGATCTGTCGCCTTCAGCTGTGGTGGTTGGTGTGGACCACAAGTTAGACTTGGAGAAGATAGAATGGAGTCTAGCGACCCGACGGCAGAAGCTCTCCCCTAGTGGGTGTGAGGCTCAAGAGATTATATTCAGAATAGATAAGGATGATCTAGCTTCTGGTATGGGGAGGATCAGGGACAATCTTGCACACCTGTTCTATGCCGATGGGGACGCCAAAAGGTTGAAACTTGTCGTGGATTTGCATCCTCCGAGTTTTGAAAACCTCGACTGGCTAGATGACCATCATTCCAATGATCGTAGGGAGTATTTGAAGCACACAGAAAAGCTGAATTTTCATCAGAAGGAGGCTGTGAAGAGAGCATTGAGTGCGAAGGACTATGCGTTGATTCTTGGGATGCCTGGAACGGGCAAGACAGGGGTGATTGCTAGTCTTGTGAAGGTGCTTGTTGGGATGGGAAAGACGGTATTGCTCAGTGCGTATACGCACTCGGCGGTGGATAATGTGTTGTTGAGGCTGAAGTCGGAAGTGAAGAATGGGGAGCTTGGCTTTGGGGTGTTAAGGTTGGGTAATCTAGATAAGGTATGCTTCCAAGGTTGGTTTATTTGACGAGAAGTTGATGAGCTGGAGAGTTTTTAGATTCATCCTGACGTGCAAGAATTTACACTGGCTAAAAGGAGGCAAGCTGTGACTATTGAGCAGCTTGAGAAGCAACTCATGAGTCCGCCTGTTGTAGCTACAACATGCTTATCTATCGACCAGTAAGCGCAACTCTTTTTATTGCAAGTCACAATTAAATTCTCCTTAGTGCGCTCTTCAATCGTAGGAAGTTTGACTATTGTATTGTTGATGAGGCATCACAGATCACTTTGCCTACGTGTCTCGGACCTCTACGGTTCGCAGAGAGATTCGTACTAGTTGGAGATCATTTCCAGCTACCACCGCTGGTAATTATTTGAAGCTTCTTTCTGTCTTGGTAGTTGACCTATTTTTTGGTAGGTGCGGAGTGTTCAGGCTCGTCAAGGGGGGCTCGAAGTATCGCTGTTCCGTCGACTCTCGGATTCCCATCCGGCTGCTGTGGTTGAGCTAGCAGATCAGTACAGAATGAATGAAGAAATCATGACGCTGTCCAATCGGCTAATCTATGGTGGGAGACTGCGTTGCGGATCAGAGAGCGTCAGAACGAGAAAGCTGAGCATTCCGAAATGGGATGCCGTAAAGAGCATGTGTGAACGTGTTGCTTGTGGATCTGCAGACTTGCAGTCTCGTGCGTGTTGGCTTCAACAACTACTGGACGAAAAGTGTAAAGCTGTTTTTGTGGACACTGATGGCATTCCGGGGTATGAGTCTCGAGTCGGGAATCTAGTACAGAATGAAGTGGAGGCCGAGTTGGTTCGACAGGTGACGGAGGCGTTAGTTGCCGGTGGGGTGTCACCGGATCTGATTGGGATTATCACATTATATAGGCAACAGGTCAAGTTGATATCGTATTTGTTGGGAGGGAGAAAGGATGTGGAGATTTTGACGGCTGATCGCAGTCAAGGGAGGGATAAGGATGTAGTGATATTCTCAATGGTCAGGTCAAATGATGACAAAAAGGTGGGTTGGTTTGATCTATGTAATTTATGGGCTAATGGGAAAACAGACCGGTGACCTGGTGAAGGATTGGAGGAGGATGAACGTTTCATTCACTCGTGCACGGTCGAAATTGATTGTTTTTGGGTCGAAGCAGACTTTGGAGGCGACATCTCTTCTGAAGAAATTCTTTGAGTTGATGGATGAGAAGGATTGGGTTCTGAAAATGCCTAATGGGGCACATACTCTCCACGCCTCGATGGTGCAAAACATTCCAGATGTGAAGAATCGAATGACGGAGCCGCCCGAGACGAAGAACGGTGTCAGTGATGATATTATCATGGAGGTGATTGATTATCCGACGGGAGAAGCACATTTAAGAGTGAAGCGTCTGACGCCGTCAAAGAGGCGCAGTGACGCCACTGAGAAGGAGAATGCTCTTTGCGGAGATGACGGCGCTAGATTTAGCAAGGGAGATGAAAATGCAAGGACCCTGAAGAAGATGAGAGAGAGCCATGAAATTGATGCAGATGTTGTGAAGGGTAGACGATTGTTGTTGGATCTCATTAATAACGGGTTGTAAGTGGCTGATATTATTCTGTATCATATGTACATATGTATTTATAGGTTATAGAGGTGATATGCGGTGTTGAGCACGCTGCGGTGTAGGCTGCGACGTCAGCGGGTGGGTCGTGATGAGCAGATGGGAGAAAATTGCGGACAATGAGTGGTAGAAAGGGTGAGCGTTGCGAAGGGCGTTTCCATCAGCCACAAAAAGTCAGGTGGAGAAGTGTCAGGGGATGAAATAAGAGGGAAGCAGCAAGCAGGACCAAATACGGCTAATTGTGGTGTTGGGAAAAAAGAATGAGGGAATTGGCTTTCACGTTCGCTCCAGCGCGATACACACGCGCCCATTTGTCCAGTCCCATTTGTCCCCAGCCATACCGTCCCTCTTCGCAATTACGTCCTGTAGAATGTCCTTCTTCTCAAGGAAGAAGCATACCCAGCCTTCTAATGTAGCCCTTGTTCACCATCCTCCCAACAACCAACCCCCCATTTTGCGCCGAGACAATCCCACGAGCGATACGTGTGTATCTACTCTCTTCTTGTATTCCAAATTGACTTGCTTTTTCTCCCTAGCGACTCTCTACCTCAACCCGGGCGGCCCAGGGGCGGAACGTTACCGGGTACCGGGCCTCAGGTCGTAAATTCACCAACTCAATCTCCTCCCCAACAGCAGCAACCTCAATCCCCTCAACGGCCCCAACAACAACCTCAGCCCCTTCAACGGCCTCAACAACAACCTCCAAATCCCCAGCAACCCTCTCATCGTCCCTACCCTTGGTCATGCCGTCGTTTTGCTCTCCTTCCACCAAGTTTGAAGCCCGATAATACCCCTGCTCCCACCTCTCCTTCCCCTTCTCCCTTCCCTCGCTATGGTCATGCCTTACCTGCTACAACAACGGCGAGTGGTGATCTCTATATTTTTGGTGGTCTTGTACGGGAGTCTGCACAGAATGATCTCTACCTTTATTCGACGAAGAATGATACTGCCACGGTGCTCCAATGTGGTGGTGAGGTCCCGAGTCCTCGAGTCGGGCATACAAGTTCCATAATCAGCAATGTTCTTATTGTTTGGGGTGGTGACACCAAAACGGACGTCTCCAGTCGCGGGAATGAGCCTCACGACGACGGGTTATACCTACTCAATCTCGGTATGTGTTTCTTGAAACCCTGTGCAAAATCGATGTTTCTTGATCTCATCGAATTTTCTCATTCATATCCCAGTCTCCCGTGATTGGACTAGAGTCACAGTCCATGGTCAGGCCCCTATTGGCCGGTATGGTCATGCAGTTGCCATTGTTGGCACAACGTTTTTTGTATTTGGAGGTCAAGTTGATGGGCTGTTCCTGGATGATATCTGGGCATTTGATCTCAATACCCGTATGTACAGACCCTAACTTCTGCTTCTTGCTTATATTGGGTTTAGTGCGGACCAGGGCTGTTTGGGAGTTGTTTGAGCCTACTAATCAGGAACGGCCTGCTCCGCGCACGGGCCATACTTGTGTTCCGCATCAAGACCGATTGATAATGTCTGTTCAACTTTGTTACTATACTCTAATTTGAGTAGACTGACAGTTGACCTAGATTTGGTGGTACAGACGGACAGTATCATTATAATGACATTTGGTCCTTCGATCTCAAGAGCCGGAAATGGACCGAGCTGCAATGTATAGGTCATATCCCCTCACCACGGGAAGGTCATGCTGCTGCTATCGTAGATGATGTGATCTATGTCTTCGGTGGCCGAGGGATCGATGGCAAAGACTTGGGTGACCTTGCAGCATTCAAGATTACTAGTATGTACTGATCCGATCTTACTTATAACAACTCAACGTTGATCATCTGTCATGTAGAGCAACGATGGTTCAGGTTTGAGAACATGGGTCCCACGCCAAGTGGTCGATCGGGTCATGCTATGGCGGCGATGGGTAGCAAAGTCTTCGTGCTTGGTGGAGAATCATCTGTACCGTCTAGAGATGAAGATTCGGATCTTATTCATGTCCTTGAATCTAGTCAGTGTCTTTGACCTCACGAAACTTTAGGCAGATTTTTCTGATAACCCATCCTCTAGAATTTATCAGATATCCTCCTCCCGACGCACCAGCCCTCGAGCCAAAGCCCTTAGCCTCTCAAACCATTCAAGTTGCTCAGCCCAATGGACGGCCTATGTCACCTCCAACAGCTCCTGTCCCTCAACCTCAGCTGGAAGATCCTCGAAGGGCTATTTCACCTACGGCTAACGTTCGGCCGAACGGCATCGTACAACAAGCTTTTGGAGCCAATAGCAAGGGCAAAAGCCCAATGCGACCTCGGCGGGAAGACGAAAGCACCGAAGGCAGCGTTGAAGCTGGAACTATAGATTCAATTTCATATTCTCAGCATCGCGATCGTGGAGTGTCTCCAGACCAAGTTCGCCAGCAAGTCCAGCGTACCAAAAGTCCTCCAAGTGGGACTGCGAGTCGTACTGTGTCGCCCAATGGTGAACTTTACGAGCCTAGACAGCCGCCAAATATGGTTGGTGTTTCGATGGGTATGAACGGCATCGCTGCTGCAGGGCGTGGATCACCTGCCATATCTGCTGTCACAGGACGCACGTCCCCAGCAGTATTGGCCAGCACGGAGCGCACTTCACCTGTTGTCAGTTATCCCGCGTCACAAAATGGATCATCACTTGCATTAAATGGCAGCCTTCCTACGCGCAGTGGCAGCGGGGCTGGGACTGGATCCGTAAGTAGCGTAGCTGCGGATTTGGTCAAAGATTTGAAGGCAAAGGATTTTGAGTTGGATGGCTTGAAGAGACAGATGTCTTGGATGAAGGAGGCGTTATTGAAGGCAGCAAAGGCAGGATATGTGTTGTCGGATAGACAAGGGAGTCCAGATCTGGCTATTGGTGGAGTTAGTAGCCTCGAGGGACATGATCGAGCCGAGTTGTTATTCAAATTCAAACAGTTCAGGGCTGATGTGCAGGTGAGGAGATTCCCAGCTAGATTGAGTGAGACACCGATGTTCTTTTTGCTAGGTTGTCATGGCTGAGCAAGCTCAGCAGACTTCAAAATGCATTGCCGAGGCTGAGCGTCTCAAAAACAGTGCAGCACAAGAAGCTGCATATTACCGCTCCAAACTCGCTGCCATTGAAGTCAACGGTGACCCTGAGGTATCACGGATAGAACGCGATCGCATCGCCTTCCTCGAACAAAACATGACCAATCTCATGAGTGAAAGGTGGACACAGGATCGTAAAATCAGTGACCTCAACGAATCACTTGCTCTTCAGACATCACTTCTCCAACAAACTGAGATCCGTATTGATGATGCCCTTAAACGTGCGGACATGATGGAAGAAGCGCATAAACGTACTGTGCAGTCACATGCCGAACTCCAGGAGAAGCACAGGATTTTGGAGTACAAGCATCGTGAGCATACCGACCGAAGTGTAGAACAGAGCTCATTACTGGAGAAGAAAGACGCCGATGAAGTAACGCTAAGATCCCAGGTCGACGAACTGTCGCGGACAAAGGAGCAGCATATCCGAGCGCTTGAGCAAGCGAGAGACGCTTTACATGCTGCTTCCGCGCGTGCAGAGGGGTTAGACACGCAGTATCAGGCAGCATTGGACCAGATTAAAGATCTTGAGCATACTATGGCGGGAATGAAGGGTGAGATTGAGACGTTGACGACTGAGGCGGATACCGCTCGTACGAGGTTGTCCGATGTCGAGCTTTCATGGGCCAAATCTCGTGAAGAGGCTGATGCGCTTCGAGCATTCACAACTGGAAGTCTGGGGCAGTTGTTGGATACGCATAGAGATATGAAGGCAGACGAGGATAGGGTGGCGCGCGGATACGATGCCAAGGTGTTGGCTTTGGAGGCAGAGGTCCAGAATTTGAAGCTGAGGGTGAAAGAGGCTGATGATAAGGCTGATGATGCACATCATCAATGGGAAGAAGAGAAGCGACAAGTTTTGGAACAAAAGACAGAACAGATGTCGTTAAGGGCACTCGTTACGAACCTCCGGAGTCAACTGTCACTTAGTTCGACAGATGCAGGCAAGCTTCGCAAGGATCTCTCCGAGAGAGAGACATCTTTGCAGGAAAAGACGAAGGAGGCACTGACTCTGAGCATGAAACTCCATGCACTCAGAAACTATCTCAACGAGCAGGGTATCAGTGTAGATGAGGACGACCTGCAATCGTCTCAAGCACATGCTTCATCTCCACCTGTCGTTGTGGATCTTGAGACAAAATTGGCAGACAAGACGAGACAGCAAGAAGATACAGAGAAGGAGTTGGCCCAGGTATTGAGAAGGACGAGGGATGTAGAAGCCCAGGTCAATTTGTTGACAAGCGAACTAGATCGAGTGCGATCGAATTCCAGGAATGGGTTGAGCGATAGTGATATGGATTATCGTGTTCAGGCGGCAGAGCGGAAGTTGGCTGATGCAGAGCAGAATCATGGCACAAAGATCAGACAAATGGAGGAAGATTATCGTCTTGCTGTGCGCTATGTCAAGTAAGTTTCACTCCAGGGCTTTTGATGAAAAATTTTGATTTATGGTCGGTCACTCGTTCCAGGAGCACTGAGAAAGTGTTGAGGAAGACGCGCGAAGAATTGACCAAACAAACATCTGCAAATGCTCAGCTCTCGATAGACCTTGAAGTTGCTAGAAGTGGACGACCTATGCGTAGCGTCAACGGCAGAACAACACCGTCAGAAGATGAATTATCGCGACAGGTCATCGAGGCCCAGCGGCAAATCCAGCGTTTCCGTTCTGAGAACACAGATCTCCGCGTACGCATCGAGACTCTGGAGAAGGACAGTGAAGTCATTCGTGATAAACTCGTTGCGTCGCAGCGTGAGTCTGACGACCGCCTCAATCAAGTTGAGGAACTTCAATTTGATGTCGAGAGGCTGAAAAATTCCCTTGTCATTGCTCGTGGTGGCTACAGTGAAACGATGTTGGAGAAGCTGAACAACGAAAATGCTAATCTTAGGAGAGAAAACGAACAGCTCTCGCGTAAGATTGAACTCCTTCTCGACGTTGATCGTCCGGATCTCAGCACTCGGCCCGTTTCTGGAATTTTGGGTCGACGAACGAGTACGTCAAGCACGGACCGTTTGGCGTACGATGGTTTTTCGAACGAGCTAGATGATTGGCGGCGGCACATTCTTGCTCCAACAGGCTCATTGAACCATCGAAAACAATTGAGTGAGATGGATAATGATCCCAGCTCCGCTCTCACACCACGGGCATAAGTCTCAAACCCTCGTTCCCTTCCCTTTCCTCACATTCTCTTTATGCTGATCTATGTATCCTCCTTTGCATATACCCCTATGAGCAATTCCTTTTTTTGATTGCCAATAACACCCCTTATTTTTTGATATCAGACGTTCGCTTGGATTTCGCGTTCCTTTGTATACTCTTTTCTATGCTGTCTGTCTAGTATCATGGTCCCGCGACTTTCCCCATCTTACAGATATACTCTCTTTTTTTATGCAGTTCACGGTGATATTGATATTAACCGATCCTCGCTATAATTATTATCACGATGCATTGTTTGCTACCTTCTGAGTCCATTCGATAGCCTTTTGTTTGACTGCCTCGGCACCCTCCTCATTGCCAATCTTTCGTTCGAGTTCAAGCCATTTCTTGAAAAACGACCTTGAGCAACGAGTGATTTATGATTAGACTTGATATATATAGTTATATATTTGATAAACTCACTTAGCTTTGTGACTGGTCATTTTGAAAGTTAATATACGATCCAAGAGGTTCCTGAAAGGGATGGTAAGCATCGTATGAGTTTTAAAAACCCATCAAGAAATACCTGATAGTCTGAATATTCTTCTGACCAGCTTCCATGTCGATATATACTGACCAGATGTCCCAGCGCTTGGAGTGAGAATCCACGATGCCTTCAAAGATTGTTCTACCACGTTCAAAGTCGCCATGCTTATACTCGAGCTGTGCAAATTTGGACGCTGTCTTGATGTCTAAGGGTATCAATTCTAATGAATCAATCCGTTTGCGAAGGAATCAAAAAAAACCCTACGCTTGCGCTTCTCAAGGCTTTGGAAACTACGAGGCAACAGTTTCCTCGCTTCCTCGAGGTTACCTGCTTTGAGATAGAACTCGGCAAACATCGCCCAGACTTTTGAACTTGCACCGAATTTCTTGCACGTTTTCTTGTATTGCTCAACAGCCTTGTCGTGCTTTCCTGACTGCTCAAGGATAGATGCTAGCCGGAGATGGATTGTTTTCGAATCATTGGCCCGAGCTGCCTCCTTGAAAGTCGCGTCTAAGGAGTCGTCGGTACCATAAACATTTTCCAGGTTAAGGAGTGCGATCCAGACGTTCAAACGTTCTTGCTCTTCGCGGAAGTTGATTGTCTTAAAAGCCCTCCTGCCAATCTCACGGGCCTTGTCGATTTCAGAGATCTGGAGTTGGAATGACATATACTGTATCCACACATAGGATGAATCAGGCGATCCAAGAAGTATTCGTTCAAAATCGGCATTTGATTCAGGCATTCTGGTATGGAGCTCCGCTGTCAAATCTTCCTCGATCTCCTTGCGCTTCTTTCTCTTCTTTTTGTGAGATTGGTCATCCCTATCGCTCTCAGCTCCACTGTCCGACAGATCCTCCTCCACCTCGGTTGGTTCACTCGAGCCGTACCACTCAAAACCACGGCTCAAGGACAAAGTGGGCGCTGGCTGTGCCAAACGGTGTTTTCCTGGTTCTTCGGAGCGATGAAATAGCTGGATTGTAGCACTTTCGTCAACCTCCATTGCATCTTCGTCACCATCCTCTTCACCCCCGGTCGATCTCATCTCGTCGTCATCCCCACCAACCTCGTCGTCCTCCATTTTGGGCCCATCTACGGCTCCATTCGGACTTGATGCTTCATCAATCTTATGATCAGATTCTCCCTCATCTTTCTCCTCATGGAAAAAATGCGACGGTTTTAAGCTGAATGAGATGCGTTTTCCATCTACACCAATGACAACGGCCTT
>Ga0153999_1000878_pt1 | contig 12579 bp, 9 predicted proteins | sample TSNC083MetaG_FD_104675 | JGI IMG/M metagenome (GOLD analysis project Ga0153999, IMG submission 104675) | Attine ant fungus gardens microbial communities from North Carolina, USA - TSNC083 MetaG | ecosystem: Host-associated > Fungi > Mycelium > Unclassified | place: USA: North Carolina, Lumber... | reverse complement strand
TGAACGCGTTTGTATAGTTCCTGAGCAGCATTATAGCCCATCTTCTTCTGACGATAATTAACCGCCGCTGATTCTACGATGATGGCCAGATTTCTTCCCGGCCGGATCGGAATATTGTGGCAGACTACTTTATTCCCCATAAACTCCGTATACTCATCTTCCAGACCGAGACGGTCATATCCCTTATCCTTATTCCAGTCCTCCAGTTTAATAACGATATCGATCCCCTGCGTTTCTTTGACACTTTCCACACCATACAGTGATCTTACGTCAATGATGCCGATGCCCCGCAGCTCAATAAAATGCTTCGTAATATCAGGAGCACGGCCAATCAGGGTCTCATCACTGACTTTGCGGATCTCCACCACATCATCCGTGACCAGACGGTGTCCCCGCTTTATCAGCTCAAGAGCTGCTTCGCTCTTGCCGATCCCGCTTTCACCCATGATCAGCACGCCTTCACCGAAGACATCCACCAGCACCCCATGAATGCTGATGCAGGGCGCCAGCTTTACTTTCAGCCAGCGGATAATCTCTCCCATCAGATCGGAGGTGGACTGCTCAGAGATCAGGCAGGGGACATTAAAACGGTAGCATAAATCTACCATGTCTTCATCCGGTTTCTGGCCACGGCTGTAGAGCAGACAGGGGATTTCACAGGATAATAATTTTTCATACATTTCTACCCGCCGCGGCCGTGTCAGCGTGCTGATGTATGCCGTTTCCACATGGCCGATAATCTGAATCCGTTCACGGTCAAAATGGTTATAAAACCCGGTCAGCTGCAAGGCCGGCCGGTTGACATCCGGATGCAGCAAAACAACCTTATCGGTATCTATTTCCTGTGTGACACTTTTTAAGTTCATTTTCTGAATTAATTCTGTTATCGTAACACCATGCATGGCATTTCTCCTTTTGCTTTTGTTATCATACTATCATATTCCGGCGGCATTGTCATTACCGGAATCATTTTTTTCCCGCTCCCGGAAAAAGCGATAGATATTCTGTGCCGCCAGGCGATTCAGCCCCGGTACCCGGGACAGTTCTTCTTCATCGGCCGCCCGGATGGCTTCCAGACTTTTAAAATAACGCATCAGTGCTTTGCGCCTGGTATTCCCTATCCCCGGAATATCATCCAGTATGGAACGGACCTGTCCTTTGCCCCGCAGGCTCCGGTGATATTCAACGGCAAACCGGTGGGCCTCATCCTGAATCCGGGTAATCAGGCGGAAGCCTTCCGAATGTTTATCAATTGGAATTTCAACGTTGTTGTAATACAGTCCGCGGGTACGGTGGTTATCATCCTTTACCATACCGCAGACGGGAATATTAAGCTTCAGCTCAGCCAGTACCTCAAGGGCAATATTCACCTGTCCTTTACCGCCGTCCATCATCAGCAGATCCGGAAAACGGGTAAAACTTCCAAGCGATTCCTCCATCCCCTGTTTTCGCAGCTGCTCCATTTCCTCCATCCCATGCCGGAACCGCCGCATCAGCACTTCTTTCATGGAGGCATAATCATTTGGCCCGGTCACAGTGCGGATCTTAAATTTCCGGTAGTCATTCCGCTTTGGTTTTCCATTTTCATAGACAATCATGGAGCCGACCGATTCATAACCGGAAATATTAGAAATATCAAAAGCCTCAATCCGGATTGCCTGACTTATTCCCAGCCAGCCGGCAACCTGGTTCATGGCTCCGGTAGTCCGAAGCTCTTCCCGTTTGATTTTTTCTTTATCCTGGGACAGCACCAGCGCCGCATTCCGCTCGGCCAGTTCCACTAGCCGTTCCTTCTGCCCTTTCCGGGGGACGGTGATTTTAACCTTCTGGCCGCGTTTTCCGGTCAACCACTGCCCGATTACCGCCTCATCCTCCAACTCCTCCTGAACCCACAGCTCCCGGGGCACAAAGGGTGTTCCGGAATAAAACTGTTTAATAAAGCTGGTTAGGATCTGCCGGTTGTCCTCGGCGGTGGCGATTGCCACATGAAAATGTTCCCTGCCGATCAGCTTGCCTTCCCGGACAAAAAACACCTGTACCACCGCATCGGTTTCATCCTTTGCCAGGGCAATGATGTCCCGGTCTTCCATACTGCTGCTGGTGATCTTCTGTTTCTGAGCCACTTTTTTCACACTGGCAAGCAGCTCCCGGTATTCAATTGCCTTTTCAAAATCCATAAGCTCCGAGGCCTGCATCATCTGCTGTTCGAGATCTTTAATTACCCGCTCATACTTACCGTTTAAGAACTCAAGCGCCATGGCAATATGCCCGGCATATGCCTCCTGGCAGATCAAACCCTGACAGGGTGCGTCACACTGCTTGATATAATAATTCAGACAGGGTCTTTCCTTTCCGGTATCTTTCGGAAGATTCCGGTTGCAAGTTCTGATCTTATAAAGCTTAAGAATCAGGTCAATCGTATCCTTCACGGCTCCGGCACTGGAATAAGGACCGAAATATTTGCTCTTATCTTTTTTCATGGTACGGGAAAACAATACCCGCGGATAAGCTTCTCCGGTTGTCACCTTAATATAGGGGTAAGATTTGTCGTCCTTTAGCATGGTATTGTAGCGGGGGCGATGCTCTTTGATTAAATTGCATTCCAAAACCAGTGCCTCCAGCTCGGAGTCGGTGATAATATATTCAAAACGGGCAATCTTTGATACCATCTGCTCAATTTTTGCAGATTTATTGCGGCTGCCCTGAAAATACTGCCGAACCCGGTTTTTCAGACTAATGGCTTTGCCGATATAAATAATTTCATCACCGGCATCCCGCATGATATAAACTCCCGGCTGCGCGGGCAGCTTTTTCAGTTCTTCTTCGATGTCAAACACCATCATGCCTCCTCATCCGAATCACCGATCATCTCAGATGACGGCCGTCGTAATGCTTCTGCATAACCAGATACCGCCTGATTAAATCAATCTGTTCGGCAACTGTCCCGGCTTCCGGCCTGATCTCCATAGCTGCATAAATACTATCCAGTTCCTTCTGGCCAGTTTCCAGCGCAAGCATATCCAGATACCTGATTTTATCTTCCGGCAATCCGGCATCTAAAAACTTAAGCAGCAGCGGATTGACCGCCGGTTCCCCCGGGTCTTTTTCGTCCCGGCCGTCAGCCGGGAAAAATTCCATCCGTTCAAACCTGAAGTGCTGCCCGGACTGGGGATATTTCTCACGGTCAACAGCGCTTAAAAACATGGAAAGCGGCCGAACATATGTTTTAAAATCACCATAGAGCGCCTGATAAACAACCATTTGTTCCCCATTTTCCGAGTGCGTTGCTATGGTAATAATTTGATACAGCTTACCTTTAAAGTGCCGGTAAAATTCTCCCGGATAAACCATTCGTTCCATTCTGATCTCCATCTATTCTGTATAATCGCCGGCTGTTTTCAGTCCGGCTGTTTCTTCTGTTTCTTCTGTCTCCGGCGGTGCAAAAGTTGTCTCCGTCAGTGCCGCCCGCGACTGCGCCACCTGCCCGGTTTCCTCATCTGCCGCCGCCGGCGAAAGCAGCCCTTCCCACTCATAGTTACAAGAGGCATCCCATAACAGCCACTCATCATAACCAGCGTCATAGACAGCCTGGATCTGCGCCCTCACTTCGGCTCCCGTATAAGGAATGTGGTTGGTCAGCCAAGTGGCTGTAAAATCCTGCAGCCAGGGGCGCACCTCGGCAATATGACCGCCGTTTTGGGCGACAAAATACAACTCCTTCCGGGATTCAGAAAGAGCCGCCATCACCGTCCGGTACGGCTCTGTATCCGGGTACTCAATACCAAAATTTCCGTTCGCATAATGGGACGGATAAATCATCGGACTGATATAATCCAGATACTGTGCCATGTCACCATACAACTGTCCCACGGCATCGGCATTCACATCGCTGTTGATGATCGCCCCGAACACATCGGCTGAAACAAATAGCCCCTCTGCTTTCAGGATGCTATATTGATATTCCATAAATTCACAGATAATATCTGTCCGGGAACGCCCTTTAACATCACTGTCATCAAAGACAACATGATCCATTCTCTTTTCAGTGCAAAAACGGACATAATCAAACTGAATTTCATCAAATCCCAGCTTCCCGGCTTCAATTGAAATCTCCGCCAGATAATCCCACACCTCCTGGCGGTAGGGATTAGCCCAGGTATTGCCGTCCCGGTCGGTGAATAGCGTACCGTCGGCATTATGAATGCACCATTCCGGTTTCCGCTCTCCCAACCAGGAATCCCGGAAGGCCGGAATCCTGGCAATCGTATAAATGTTGTGTTCCTTCAGCTTTTTCATCATACCTTCCATATCGGAAATATACACCCTGACAGCTTCCAGTTCGGTCACTGTGGGGCTGTCCATGGAACAGACAATGCGGCCAAAATCATCCTTCAGGTCAATAACCAGGGCATTGATCTCCGTCCGGTCAATTTCCTCAATAATAGCATCCATCATCGCCGGGGTTCCGGCCACATATGCGGACATGTAAATGCCCTTCACTTTTACCGAAATCCGTTCCGGTTTGGCCGGTATACCGGCAGTTTCGGCTGCTGCGTGGCTGCTGCTTTCGGATGCCGGCTGATCAGCCGGACCGTCTTGGCCGATAACAACCGGAGCCGGGCTTGTCGCATTATTATTCATTGAATTCAGACGGCCGCAGCCGGACAGCAGGCAAAGCCCAAGAAGAAACCATATCACTTTCATCATCTTCATAATTACTATCCTTTTTAGATTTTTCTTTTAAGCAATAATTTGGTAACAATTTGTAAACATTATATCATACAAATGTAAAATTGGCAAAATCGACAAAATTTGATGCATTTTTCGTCCCTTTGTGGTACAATCGGATAGTTGAAAGGGGACTTATATCATGAAAACAGGATTTGATAATCAGAAGTATTTATTAATGCAGTCCGAACATATCCGGGAACGGATCAACCAGTTCGGCGACAAACTATATCTAGAATTCGGCGGCAAGCTTTTTGACGACTATCACGCTTCCCGCGTACTGCCTGGCTTTGCTCCGGACAGCAAACTAAAGATGCTTTTGCAGCTGGCCGATCAGGCGGAGATTGTGATTACCATAAATGCAGCCGACATTGAAAACAATAAAGTCCGCCATGACCTGGGAATCACATATGACCTGGATGTCCTGCGCCTGATCCAGGAATTCAGGGACGCCGGCCTGTTCGTCGGCAGTGTTGTTATTACCCGTTACACCGGCCAGCCTTCGGCCGGCCATTTTATGACCCGGCTTAAAAACTTCGGTATAACAGTATACCGCCACTATTCAATCGAAGGATATCCAAATAATATTTCCCACATTGTCAGCGACAACGGCTACGGGAAAAACGACTATATCGAAACCAGCCGCCCGCTGGTTATCATCACCGCTCCCGGACCGGGCAGCGGTAAGATGGCGACCTGTCTGTCCCAGCTTTATCATGAAAATAAACGGGGAGTCAAGGCCGGATATGCTAAGTTTGAAACCTTCCCGATCTGGAATATCCCGTTAAAGCATCCGGTTAACCTCGCTTATGAAGCTGCCACCGCCGATTTAAACGATGTCAATATGATTGATCCCTTCCATCTGGAGGCTTATGGCACGACCACCGTAAACTACAACCGTGATGTGGAAATATATCCGGTTCTTGTTGCCATCTTTGAAGGTATCTACGGCCACTGCCCGTACAAGTCCCCGACGGATATGGGCGTTAACATGGCCGGCAACTGTATCGTGGATGACGATATCTGCCGGGAAGCCTCTCTTCAGGAGATTATCCGCAGGTATTACCAGGCTGTCAACCGGCTGGCCCGGGATGAAGGCAGCAAAGAAGAGGTATATAAAATTGAACTTATCATGAAGCAGGCCAAAATCACACCAGATGACCGTGCCGTCGTGCTGCCCGCCAACCAAAAGGCCTTCGCCCTGGGCGCTCCGGCCGCCGCACTGGAGTTGCCGGACGGAAAAATCGTATACGGGAAAACCGGGGATCTGCTCGGAGCCTCTGCGGCAGTTCTCTTAAACGCCATAAAAGAACTGGGCGGCATTGCGGATGAAATCCATTTGATTTCACCAACGGCAATTGAGCCGATTCAGACCCTGAAAACAAAATACCTGGGCAGTAAGAATCCCCGGCTGCATACGGATGAGATTTTAATCGCCCTGTCGATGTGCGCCGCCACCGATGAAAATGCCAGGATCGCACTGGAACAGCTGCCGCTTTTGCGTGGCTGCCAGATCCATACTTCGGTAATGCTGTCCAGTGTGGATATTAAAATTTTCAAAAAGCTGGGAATTGAACTGACCTCGGAGTCAGTTTATGAGAGCGAACGAATTTATCATTAACGGTTAAAATACGGAAGAGGCACCGGCCGGCGGCAGCCTCTTCCCATCATGCTGGACGGCGGCAGTCATATTACACATTAGCTGCCTTTGCAACATCAATCCATCCTTTGCAATGCGAAGCCACCTCAAGCTGGTAAAGCGTCATCTTCACCGCGCTGTTTCCACTCCCCGCCGCCGGGTACACAAAATCGTACCGCTTAAGGGATTCATCGAGATACACATCCACCCCGTCAAGCACATCAAAAGGGCAGACTCCACCCACCGGATGCCCGGTCATTGACTCCACCTCATCCTTATGTATCATTAGTGCTTTGGTATGAAATTGGTTCTTATATTTCCGGTTATCCAGTTTAACATCTCCCGCCATTACAATCAAAATCACTTCCCCATCAACAAAAAAGGACATAGTTTTAGCAATTCGCCCCGGCTCACAGCCCACTGCCTGAGCCGCTAATTCAACCGTAGCACTGGATAAATCAAATTCCCGTACTTCACCGTCCAGGTTCCATTGCTTTAAGTATTCCCTCACACGTTCTACCGACATGCTTTTTGCTCCTCCTGGTCTTACGAACCATTATTCATCTTTCTTAATATTTCTCAAATAAGCAGCCGCCGTCTGCCGGTCTTTTTTCATCTGAAGACTTAATGCCTCCAGCGAATCAAATTTCTGCTCCGGGCGGCAGAAATGCAGCAGCTGTATTTCAATCTCTTCACCGTATAAATCTTCTGTCAGCCCCATAATGAATGTTTCGATGCCAATCGGATGATCTCCATCTACCGTAGGCTTCTTCCCGATATTACTGACACCCCCATATGCCTGTCCTTTCACCAATACCCGTGATACATAAACCCCGCAGGGCGGCAGGTGTTTATTGGGCGGCGGAATAATATTGGCGGTGGGAAAGCCGAGACTGGTGCCGATATGGTTGCCGTGAATCACGGTGCCGTGGATACTGTATGGCTCTCCTAACAGTTCGTTGGCCTTTTCTATATCCCCCTTATCCAGTTCTTCCCGTATGTAGGTACTGCTGATGTCCCGGTGATCATCCTGCTCTTTTTTTATAATTACAGCCTGATAACCATACCGGTCGGACAAACTTTTAAGCAGCACCGCGTCACCGGTACGTTGGTAGCCGAACCGGCAGTCGGTTCCGGCGACAATAACTTTTGCATTCATGCCTCCGACCAGTACCTCCCGGACAAAATCTTCAGGGTTCATAAGGGATACCTGACCGTCAAACGGATATTCCACAAGATAATCCACACCCATTTTATCCATATTAATACGGCGTTCCTGATTGGTTGTAATCACGCTCTGCCTCCGGCCTGTAACCACTCCGGCCGGCATCATGTCAAAAGTAAATACCGCCGTTTTATAGCCATATTCCTGCTTAAGCCGGATCATTTCCCGAAGCAGTTTCTGGTGCCCTTTATGGCGGCCGTCAAATTTGCCGATGGTTACAATTGTAGGTTCGTCAATATGAATTTGTCTGGTTCCGCTTATAAATTGCATATTAATCGCCTCCCAGAAACATTTTTTTTGGCTGGTACCTGTCGGTCTGACCGTTATATATATATATTCCGATAAATTTCTGCTGACTGTCATATACCCGGATCTGTTCCGGCAGCGGTATTCCCCGCTCAGGCTCCAGCTGGGAGGTTGTCAGCGGACTGCCGTTATGTACCGGTTTATCCGCTTCCGGATTCGTGAAAAAGGCCGGCAGATTCAGAAACATCTGGTCAACCGGAATAATTACATCCGCCAGCCGGCCTTCGTCCCTGAGCCGTTCAAGGTCAGCAAGCCGCAGGCTTTCTTCAATTCCGAACCGGCCCACTCTGATTCTTGTCAGGTGCTCCATACAGCCGCCGCAGCCCAACTGTCTGCCAATATCATGGCATAGTGTCCGGATATAAGTTCCCTTCGAGCAGGAAACGGTAAATGTTACCCGCGGTATCTCCATGCTATCTATTTGAATAGCGGAAATTTCCACCGGACGTGTCTGCCGCTCTGCCACCTTGCCGGTACGAGCCAGCTGGTACAATCTTTTTCCGTTGACCTTCAGGGCGGAATACATGGGTGGAAGCTGATGATAGATACCCGCAAAGCCTTCAATTGCCTCCCTGACCTCCTCCGGCGCTGCCGTAACCGGATATTCGGCAATAACGGCGCCTGAAATATCCTGGGTGTCTGTCTCAACTCCAAGCAAAAGCCCCGCCCGGTATGTTTTTGTTTTATCGGTCAGCAGTTCACAAAGCTTTGTGCCCTGGCCCAGACAAACCGGCAGCACGCCTTCCGCATCCGGATCCAGAGTCCCGGTATGGCCGATTTTTTTCATCCGCAAAATACCTCTCATTTTCGCCACTACGTCATGAGAGGTAAAGCCTTTTTCTTTATATACATTGATGACACCATTCACGGTCATTCCACTCCTTTGCCTGATATTAGACCAGCTGCAGTCTGATCCGGGATGACAGATTGTTGATAACATCATGCATGTTTCCCGTGATGGTACATCCGGCTGCCCGGACATGCCCGCCGCCGCCAAAAAAGGCGGCTACCTTACTGACATCAACCTGATTGTTGGAGCGCATACTTACCTTGTAGACACAGGTTCGTAATTCCTGCAGGAAGACGGCGCATTCCACCCCTTCGGTAATCCGCAGCTGATCGACAATGCCTTCCAGATCATAGCTTACCGCACCATAGAATTCCATATCCTTATACCGGATGGCAGAAAATATGCAAGCGCCGTCAAATAAGCTGAAGCTTTCCAGCAGGGCTCTGCCCAAAAGCTGGTTCTGTACATAGTTTTTCCGGTAAAAGCTGTCATCAATAATGGTTCCGAAGTTTACGCCTTTTTCCATCATCCGGCCGGCTATTTCCATGGTTCTTGCGGTCGTGTTGCTGTTTTTAAAGACGTTGGTATCATGGATCATGCCTGTATAAAGGCATTCTGCCACAGCCCTGCTGATTTTTTCACTGTCCATAAAATCGTACAGTACCTCACAGGTTGAGCTGACATCGGGCTTAATAACATTCTCCTGGGCATAGCCCTGGTTAGTAATATGATGATCCAGGCAGATGCTTTCCTTTGCACCTTCCAGATAGCAGGCATAATCCCCCAGCCGGGATGTATCGGAACAATCCAGGCAAATACATAAATCGTAAGGAATCCGGCTGTCCAGTTCCTGGCTGATGGTTTCAAAATAAGAAAGATATGCGAATTTCAACGCCGGTTTTTCCAGATATACCTGCACCTTTTTATCCGGATACTGCTCCCGCAGATAATTACAAACGGCCAGGCATGAGCCTATGCAGTCACCATCCGGCCGGATGTGACCCAAGATGGCAATGGAGTCTGCCCGTTGTGCCATTGCAAGTAAAATACTCATCCTCTGTCCCCCTTTATTCCTTGTTGACTTCATCAATCAGCTTTGACATATTCACGCCATGCTCGATTGACTGATCCAGGATGAAGCTGATCTCCGGCGTATTCCGCAGATTAATCCGGCGCGCCAGTTCGCGGCGGATATAACCGACCGCGTTCTGCAGCCCGGTGATGGCATTCCCGGCAGCTTCTTCATTGCCCAGAACACTGATAAATGCCTTGCAGCTTTTCAGGTCGGGAGTGACCTCAACCGCCACCACGCTGACCATGGCCGTACTGACCCGCGGATCCTTAATTTCGGAGCGGATGATGGTACTTAACTCCCGCTGGACTTCCATATTGATTCTGATATTCTTAATGCTGTTTTTACGCATATCAATTCCTTTCTTTACGGTCATTCATTAGGCTTAGCGCGGTACTTCCACCATGATATAGGCTTCCACCATATCATCCTCCTGGATATCATTGAATTTATCAAAGACCAGACCGCACTCATAGCCTGTTGCCACTTCTTTTACGTCGTCTTTAAACCGTTTCAGGGATGCCAGCGCGCCTTCAAAGATCTGTTCGCCTGCGCGGGTAATCCGCACCGAACAACCGCGCTGGAATTTTCCGTCCATTACATATGCCCCGGCAATAGTTCCGATTCCGGAGGCTTTAAATGTCTGGCGGACCACTGCATGACCGATAACCCGTTCTTCAAAGACAGGATCCAGCATTCCTTTCATTGCTGCTTCTACATCTTCAATTGCCTGATAAATAACACGGTAAAGTCTTAAATCCACTTTTTCGCGCTCAGCAATCGCCTTGGCCGTTACATCGGGTCTTACATTAAAACCGATTACAATGGCGTTGGATGCGGATGCCAGAGTGATGTCGGATTCATTGATCGCACCAACACCGCCATGGATAATTTTAACCATAACTTCTTCATTGGTCAGCTTCAGCAAGCTCTGCTTTACTGCTTCCACGGAGCCCTGGACATCGGCTTTCACAATGATCGGCAGCTCTTTGATGTTGCCGGCTTTGATCTGGCTGAACAAATCATCCAGCGACAGTTTCGCCTTGGTATCCTCCAAAAGCTTATTCTTGCCCTCAGCGATGAAGGTTTCGGCATAGCTTCTGGCTTCTTTTTCACTTTCCGTTGCCATCAGGACATCCCCGGCACCCGGTACGTCATTCAGTCCCAGGATTTCCACTGGCATTGACGGACCTGCCTCTGTCACACGCCGGCCTTTATCGTCCATCATTGCCCGGACTTTACCATAGCATGGGCCGGCGGTAACAGTATCACCGACACGCAGGGTTCCCTTCTGTACCAGAATCGTTGCAACCGGACCCTTACCGCGGTCTAACTCCGCTTCTATGACAAGCCCCCGGGCGTTCCGGAGCGGATTAGCTTTCAGTTCTTTTACTTCTGCCGTCAGCAGAATCATTTCAAGAAGCTGCGGGATTCCTTCGCCGGTATGCGCCGAAACCGGAACAAAAATAGTGGTTCCGCCCCAGTCTTCCGGGATCAGTTCATATTCGGATAATTCCTGCTTAACACGTTCAATATTAGCACTTGGCTTATCAATTTTATTGATGGCGACAATGATTTCCACATCGGCAGCCTTGGCATGATTGATTGCTTCAATGGTCTGCGGCATGACACCGTCATCAGCCGCTACGACCAGGATGGCAATATCCGTCGACTGCGCCCCGCGCATCCGCATCGCCGTAAAAGCCTCATGTCCCGGAGTATCCAGGAAGGTAATCTGCTGGTCTTCAACAGTTACGGTGTAAGCGCCGATATGCTGGGTAATCCCGCCGGCTTCCCGGGCGGTTACATTAGCTGAACGGATGGCGTCCAGAAGCGATGTTTTACCATGGTCAACATGACCCATAACACATACCACCGGCGGTCTGGCCTCCATATCGGCATTGTCTTCGTCATCTTCTTTTAACAGCTCCGCTATCACATCTATTTTTACTTCTTTTTCACAGAGGATTTCATATTCCATTGCGATTTCTTCCGCTTTTTCAAAGTCAATTTCCTGATTCAGCGTCACTACCGTTCCCTTCAGGAATAGCTTTTTCACAATTACTGCCGGCGGAATCTTCATTTTTTCAGCCAGCTCCCTGATTGTCAGGACTTCCGGAAGGATAATAACCTTTACCGTCTCCTCAGCTTTTGATTCTGTCAGTTTCTGCGGCATAATAAACGGATGCTTGGATACTTTTCCCTTTGCTCTTGGCCCGTCTTCATTGACCTTTTTCTTATCATAGCGGTTATTTTTATAATTGCTCTTACCGGGCTGGCGGCTTCCTGGTTTGGACTGAATCGTATCAAATGACTTGCCTCCGGAATCACGCTGTCCCGGCCTTACGCCGCCGCGTCCTGCCTGATTTCCCTGCCCTTGCGGACGGTTGCCGTCACGGCTGCCCTGATAGCCCTGGCCCTGCGGGCGGTTGCCCTGATAGCCCTGCCCCTGCGGGCGGTTGCCCTGGTAACCCTGTCCCTGTGGACGATTGCCGTCACGGTTTCCCTGATAGCCCTGCCCTTGCGGGCGGCTGCCCTGGTAACCCTGTCCCTGTGGACGATTGCCGTCACGGTTTCCCTGATAGCCCTGGCCCTGCGGGCGGCTGCCGTCCCGGCTGCCCTGATAGCCCTGACCTTGCGGGCGGCTGCCCTGGTAGCCCTGGCCCTGTGAACGATTGCCCTGATAGCCCTGACCCTGTGGGCGGTTGCCGTCACGGCTGCCCTGATAGCCCTGGCCCTGCGGGCGGCTGCCGTCACGGCTGCCCTGATAGCCCTGGCCCTGCGGACGGTTGCCGTCACGGCTGCCCTGATAGCCCTGG
>Ga0153999_1000875_pt1 | contig 12608 bp, 19 predicted proteins | sample TSNC083MetaG_FD_104675 | JGI IMG/M metagenome (GOLD analysis project Ga0153999, IMG submission 104675) | Attine ant fungus gardens microbial communities from North Carolina, USA - TSNC083 MetaG | ecosystem: Host-associated > Fungi > Mycelium > Unclassified | place: USA: North Carolina, Lumber... | reverse complement strand
TGGAGTGAGTGTCAACCATAATCCCCAAATCCGCTATTCTGATAAAGACGACTAGACCGTTCTCGTATTTCTGATACTGTTTACCTCCGCGCTACAGCTGCTGGTCCAGAGAATCAATTATAATAAAGATCTCGCAAGAATTAAACTCATTACAGACCGAGCACGACGCGCTGCCTGGGGACCAAAAATGACTCCTTTAACAGGTCAACGCAAAGTCCGCGTTAACCTTGGAGAACAATTTGATGAGGTCGGCTTGGCTGAAAACAATAAGTGGATAGAAATGGTTGTTGAGGGTTCAGATGTGTACCTCGTGAGCCTTCTATTTTGTTATTTTGTTCATCCTCAGGAACATTCTTCAGTACAACGACGATGGAACATTACATCCTGTGGATAGCTCTACTGCCACACAACCTTCGATCGACAACACGTGGTTTATCGCGCTCGTCAAATACCTTTTTATCAAACTGACTTATAAGCAAGAGGAAGACACGAAACCATATGTTGTTGACGAGTCCGAATCAGATGATACCTCGTCTGTTGGGACCTCTGGAGGCACAGGAAGTGAAGCAAATATTCTCCAGGAGAATAATGGTAAAAGTGATACTCTGACGACGCGGAATTCACCAGTGGAGAAATCTGGAGGAAGAAGAAGAAAGAAAGTAAACAAGAGGCGTTAGTCCATGGGTTTGTTGCATCGCCAAGAGTCTCGATTCGGCATTTAACACCTTCGATACTAAAATTACGCTGTCTAGTGTCGTGGTTCCAGACAGATGCATACTGCTTCCTTGAAGCTTATCAGATTATCTTTAACCTCAACCAATGCCTGTCCTGTTCTTCAAAAGGGGCACGATTTCCTCGATTGACCAAGCATAGAAGCAATGCTTCCATAGTCTTTTCTCCTTGGAATTTAAGCTTCGCGGGCCCCGAAGGGTTCGATAGTCTAATCACACCATCGAAGATGGTCCTGGAAGTATGCTGAAGTCGATTGAAATACATGCTATAGGAGAACAATGGAGAAGTTATCGGTTTGGGTCTTTATCGAAAGATGACGCTCACCGATAACGGAACACAGCGTGAGTTTCATTGACACCTTGGTTATCACAGAGCCTTTAAAGTTAGGTGAAGGTATCCGGGAGAGTAAGCAACCCCCACCTAAGATTGATCTACAGCCTGAATAGAAGCAAGGACCTAAATTTACCGATCTTATGTAGTACCTGCTGATCGAGGCTATAACCTTGAGGCTTCACGGCATCTAGCATGCTCTGAAGCTCTGAAGGGTACGGCGAACCAGGTGGTTGGTACTGAAAATATCCTGCACAATATGAACAAGCACTTTGTCGACAGTTGGCACTGGAACATACCCCAAATGTAGACTCTTCTTCCGATTCGGATAGCATGTGTGCTCCAAATACGTCCGCGCCTGTCCGAATTCAAAGACAATGGACATCGGAAATCAACGGACAAGTCAGACTGCGCAGTATCCGCTAGCAACGACTAAGATTTCCATCAAGCCGTCGACCAGCAGGATGATTGACAACTGACAACTGACAGCTATTACCATCCCAGTCAACTTCTTTTGATCTTTTGGTCTTTCTTGACGAGTCTCTTTCCCGCAGATTGACAGGAACAAAAGACCTTTCACGATGCTCCCCAGCTCGTCCATCTCTCCCCACACCATGTACAGCTGTCGGTCCATTTCCCGGGATCGAATTTCAAACTCTTCACCGTGTTTCTTTGTGAGAACACCGGGGTCAGAGAACCCCGTTTTTCATTTGCCGATCCCTGAGTTTCAAAAGGAGGCGATCTGATTTCAGTGCTACCGTGATAGAATCTAGCTCGGGCCTCAGGATAGCCTTCTGCTATTGGGGCTGAGCTACTCATACATAAATGAGCAAATATCAACAGACCTCCAGCCTAGTTGCCAGGTATATACACAGATGTCGAAACTATTTCACATGGCGTGTTCCAACACGTTGATAAGCAAGTGCTCATTGTCAACAGCCGTGTAAAAGGATTTTGCATCATAGCTGTACAGGATTTGACGTACCAGTTGACGTAAAGGGATTTCCGGCCACCTTCTCGCCGGGATAAACAGAATGTGAGAGTTTGTTGATACCGATAGAGTACAGCTCAGAAAGAATCCCCTCTATGGTTGCATGGCACCCGCTTGTCAGATCTCCGCATGTGAAGGGGGTGATCTTGCAACACTTTGAATCGCATGGTTAGTCAATCCAAGGCCTGCATCCGAGTTTGTACACAACCACCCCCTCATCGTTCAACTATGTTGTAGACTTGAGAGCTCGATCTAGTGGAGAGAACCATACTGATGACATCGTTACGTTTGATAGTACTATCATCATGTAAGGATGCCATGCGTCAAAAAACTCGCGGCAACAGTCCAGTCCGACACTTATTCTTCTTCTAAAGGTGTATCCCCTCTCCTTCATAGTCCACAGCAGGTCTAGTGTCCTGACTTGCAGTCTCAGGAAGATCAAGGGTCTGGACCGTATTCACACTCGAGAGTGCGTCCGGTCCGTAATGACCACTGTCGACGACACCCTTCTCCTGCAATGCGAGCCTGAGGATGGATATTCGCTCAGTCTGTGATCCACTATGCATGTTGGGTGAGATGCATGGAGAAAATACAAAACCATTTACATCACAACTTCGTTTTCGTCTAGCGCCTTCTGGATCTCTGGATCAGCCGTTTCTGGGATTTCTGTGGATTGATAGTCTCGTAATATTTCTTGAGTTCCTCGCAGGTGCTTCAGGGAGTTGAGAAGACGTGCAATCTCTGGGTAGAATTATGAGCCATAAGTAGAAGACACGGCTTTCGCTCGACTTTACCCTCAGTGATCACAGACACGTCGAGACTGATAGCCTGTCTGAGGGTGAACGGTTGTGCATAACGAGGCTGATAATCCATTGGCAAAGTTGGCATCAACCTCCGTGCGAAATCTAATCTAAATTTGGTTTACTGCTTAAAGATCTCTGGCCAGACTTCGCGAAGCTGCTCCAGTGTGTTGATTTCAAGTATGTTGGCATTATCCCTCACAGGGTCGAGCGGTTCACTTCCAATCTGCTTCGTGACACCCCCTTCCATCACCTCGAGTCCTTTCTCGCGAAAATGGACGCATTTGTACCAGCCCTGAGCGATGGCACCATCAATGTTTCCCCGATTGTCGTCAATGAAATAGCATTTAGAAGGATCGGTGACACCGGCTTGTTTCATTGCCTGAGAGCTTGATTAGTAATAGATGCATGCGGTACCCGAGGACATAACCTACTAGCTGATAAAATTCTGCCTCTGGCTTACATGAAAAATCCTCGATGGTATAGTCACAGTACACAATTCCTTCGACAAGGTCCCTTAGTTTCAATATCTGCAAGACCCTTTCTGCATGCTAGTAGAGCTGAGGAAAGCACAAAGATCAAGGGCCAAAATCACGCACCGGCTTATATGCATTTGTCAATGCCCAAACTCGAGCCTTGGAGCGGTCAATGTCCTCAAAGATCTTACGTACAGCCGGATTATAGGAGATCATGTCTTCGAGGGGCAACGAACCATCGCACTTGCGGTCGAAATCCAGTGCATCTAGAGAACACATTTGACTTAGCCCAGGTTCTGGACCATACGCTAGTTGCATTACCAACGGCGTGATGACGCTTGAGTCCGCGTAGGGCCAGCCCATACTGAGAATAGTATCGGAGATGTAGTATGGCAGCTTCTTCGTGGCTGAGACCGATATTGACAAAGTAATCTAAATTGTCACTGAGCAAGAACATGGTAAGAAAGTTTTGTGTTGGGTTCAAGTAGCTCACTGTGGATCTTCTTGCCCATCGCCTGTGAGATCATGGAACTGGCCGAGTAAAGCGTATTGTCAATGTCAAACCAGACCACGATCCTTGCATCTAGGAGCTTTTGTCAGTGTAGAGACGCGTAGTTTTGCACTGTACAGACCTGTCTGTGAGTTCTGCTCGGTCATGGTAATTAGGAAACGTTCCAAATTAGCACTCCTTATGTAATCAAAATGCAACATATCAAAGCATGCTTCAGAATTGAAGAGCTGATGGGTGATGAACAGCCCTACAGACACAGTGGGAAGCATTCTAGGCTTACCTTAGGGGCTAGCTATTTCTCTTAATGCGTACACTCTAATTAGCACACCAATTCATAGAGGGTCGCATACATGTTTATAGTTGTTATTCTATTCTTATATTCATATGATGCCACACTACAACTCGAGGGCCTGTCCGTTACTTGTGATATTCTCACAAGTTCAACAACGGGAAGACCTTTAGGCCCAAGGCCGATATAGTTGCATATGGATGTGAGAGTGTTGGGCTCTGATTATTCAAGAGTAGTCATAGGATAGGAGTTAGTATAATCGGGTATTTGGCAGTGACTTCAAAGACGCTCAAGTCTATCGCATACTCGTTAAACACTTGTTCAGGGCATACCAGAGAGGTAGAAACCATCGATCAAATTTTTGATGATGAGATGACCCATAGGATGGTAATAAATCATCTTAGCGAAAATGAAGGCGGAATCGTTGCGGTAGCTGGTTTTTATTTAGCAGGAGGATAGGTGCTCATGTACAGTAGGTTGATAATGGATGATATTTTTATAGGAAGACAAAGACAGGTATCGAGCTACCCGTTCCATATATCTGGGGAGGAGGCCCCGTGGCTAATATAGTATCAGCTTGAGATGATGGGATCAATATCAGAATGATCCTTCCGGCATTTTCCGTCAGAACTGTGTAGCTCTACAGCCACCTGGTGCGCTGCGGCTAGTCAAGTATCCTATATCGGTATCGGCTCGAAGACCTCAAGAACAAGGTATGGTGTCCGGCCAGCATTATCAGAATGTACGGCGACTGATTCTGGGTTTTAGATGGCCAGAAGCAAGGAACTTGCACCCGGAATTGGAAGTCTCAGCCGCTCCCAGCTCTTCGCCAAGCGTGGCCTGTTCAAGGGTCAAAAGAAGTCGGAAAAACCTGTTGTTGAGGAGCCTGCTGCAATTCTTGAAAAGGCTGTAGGTGGTGCAAATAATGGAGGCCAACGTCTTGTTCCTGTACACAAAGCGCCCCGCTACTACCCCGCGGAAGATGTACGCCAGCCTAAGAAGAGCCGAAAGTCTCATAAACCGCCCACTCTCCGCTCCTCCATCACTCCTGGGACTGTGTTGATTCTGTTAGCTGGTCGTTACCGTGGAAAGAGGGTTGTTTTCCTGAAGCAGTTGTCGAGTGGACTGTTGTTAGTGACTGGTCCTTACAAGATCAACGGTGTGCCCCTTCGACGGGTCAACCAAGCCTATGTCATTGCAACTTCAACTAAGGTTGAAACGGAAGGGCTGACGGTATGTGCTTGGCCGACTTGACGTTGTTGATGGCTGGAATGAACGTAACAGGTTGATGAGAAAATCAATGATGCCTACTTTGGCAGGGTTGCAGTGAAGGGTGTACGTTCGGCGGAGGAGGAATTCTTTGAGAATGGAAAGTCCAAGGCGAAGGAGACGTTCCCAGCTTCCAAGGCAGCTGACCAGAGGGTGGTTGATGAAGCAGTTATTGCTGCTGTGAAGAAGACACCGGAACTTGGCAAGTACCTTAGATCAAGCTGGGGCTTGTCGAAAAACCAGTACCCTCATGAGCTCAAGTTCTGATGAAGGGTCTGTAGGATAATATACGTAGCGAGTACCATACAATTTATGATTGAATGATGGAAATCATTTGGGTGAGGTCACGCAGGAAATGTTTAAATGTTTGCTCTTCGCAGCCATGCTATTGTTCGTCGGCGGACGCAGGCGAGATGTTTTTGGGCAGAGTTTTATCAACACCTGACTCCGGCAACTAATCAATTCCTTGACCTTGCCATTGCACTCCCCTTTCCACCCTCTTTTCCTCCTTATGCTTCTACCATCCTTCTTGGAACTGTTCTCCTGCGCCTCGCTTTTCTGCCCACAGTCCTATGGGTAAGTCTCCAGGAGACTCACAGGCGACACAGCATTCATGTCCTACCAGAGTCGTCGCAAGGTTGTTAGAATGGAACAAGCTCAGAAGGATGTCGACAGGCTGCTTCCAGCCTTTCAGCGTCAAGAGTTCCAGGCCATGCAGAAACAAGGCATTCGCGGGCACAAGCAATTCCTCATCGACACACATCGCGAACGCGTCAATACCGTCGTATGTTTGTCAGGTCCTCTCCACTAAGCTGCTGACTCTCCATTCAGATGACTCAAAAATTTAACCAGCTCATTCAGGAGCGTAACTGTGACCCCAAATGGACGATCCCTGTCTCTGTCCTCGTCCAAGCACCCCCATACATCGTGTTTTCCATCATTCTCTCCTGTGCAGCCGCCGATCCCCTCACTCCCTTCCGTTCTGAATCTTTCCTGACCCTCACGTCCCTTGCGCATCCTGATCCTACAATAACAATGCCCATCGTTCTCGGCATCATAAGTATGGCAAACGTGGATACGCGGAATTGGTGGTTAACTCTGGCAGAGAGAGAGAAGGAGAAGAAGTTTCACGAGTGGAAGGCCACCAAAGCCGAGAGACAAGGAAAACCCTACATAAAGTCACCTCTAAAGAATATCATGAGAGGCTTGTCCATTGCGAGGATTGGACTCGCTATGCTTGTGCCTGGGGTGAGCTTCAATATCCATTCTTGATCGGTCCAAAGTTAAGTTCCGTGTAGGGTGTGCAATTATACTGGGTCGCGTCAGCAGGGTGTGGCTTCGTGCAGACAATTGTCTTTGACTGGATCGACAGTCGACGGAGGCAGCGTCAAGTAGTACAAGAAACACTTGCGAAAAAGGTGTCCGAAGCACCGACTACAAAACGTCTCAGCAACTCTCCTTCGAAAAATTAGGCCTAATGTGAGTGGTATTCGGATATATTGCAATGAGCCTAGCGGGATGAGGATAACGTGGAAATCGAAGGGAGCCTACCCCGTCAGGGTCTGGGGCACCCGATGGATTGGTCTTGATCTAATTTGACCTTAGTGCTCATCTGAATCTATCCGCTTTCAAGGTCCTGTATTGACTATTCTAGACTAGTGATTTACTCGGGCATACATTGATTATACATCCTGTACCTCAGCGTGACACCTGGATTGGCCGGTATACATGCTCGGACAGAGATTGAAGGAACAAAAACTCGGGCAAGTTCGAATAAGATCTGCATTTGTGACCTATATGCAACAAAGAGGCGAAAGTGGGGTGAAGTATGCGATGAAATATTCATCCTAGGCCGCCCCAAGGACCACGAATCCGACGGGCAAGGTGAATGTCTCTTGGCATGATCGTTACGCGTTTAGCATGTATTGCACACAGATTTCTGTATCTCCAGTCTTCAATAAACGTGTTTCAGGACTGAGGGTTACAGGACTCACGCATCTTCAAATAAGTGAACCAAGTAAGCTTCTGCAGCCTCCTGAAGAGCTAATAAAGCAGAACTCTGCCATCGAATACCCGCGTCTCCATGATCATTGAGATCTGTGGTCATATCCTCTGCAATTTCCCTCACCTAATGCCATTTCAACCAATACTGCATCAATTACTCCGACCAGAACCAACCAGGCCAACCACGCACCAAACGCGAAAACGGCAACTTTCTCAGTAACAAATCCGTGCTTTTTTGATACTTCTTGATTTCCCGTAACGCAACTACACCTGGTTTGAATCTATGTTTCTTTGCTGGTGGTAATTCCAAAAGTATCTCAGCGATCCTCTTCACCGTTAATTATGTCCAAAAGGGTACACACTTTGTGCCTGTGGAGGCCGAATCATAGGGGGAACACCACCGGTGCTTTTACGCGCTGTTGTGCGTCCCACTGTGACTGTTTTCTTTTTCCTTGGTGGTGAAGGCGTTGGAGGTTCTGAGTCTTCTTCTAAAACTGCTTTCCGCTTCCTTGAAGGACCTGCGTGACTCTGTGTTATTTGTGCCATTAAAATTTCAACAATAAAAGCAAAACAGTGCTCAATGGAGGAGGTGAGGGAAGAGTTTTTCTTGTTATCCGTGCGACAAGTTGAACTTGCAACCACGCTGGCCGAAAAAGGAAGGTGCGGGATTAGGGGCTGAATTAACCAATCATGATACCCTGAGAGTTGAATCAAAAGCAAAGATTACAGATTGTTCTTCCCAGCTGCTGCTGTGGCAGAAATATTGTACCGTGTCATCAATTGCTTGTCCAACACCATAATTTCTCTCACTGCTACATTGGATACATGGCTGGCGATCATGATGTCGTCACTGGCTATTATAGATACACTGATATTTGGTTTGAGTGGTGCGTCCGCAGATTTGTCTAGTTCATCACTTCGATCCTCTGAGAAGATTAAAAATAAAAAGGTTTAAAGCTATTCCCAACGATGAAGATGGGGCCACACTGAAAGCCATACTCGGTTTGTTCCCCTTCCGATGATGAAATGCAGGTCTGAACAGACGTGAATAGCGCACGATGCGATAACACACCCAGAACATCCATTGCATATCGAAGGTGTCAAAGGAATCCAACTTTACCATGGTAATCATGGAACGCCACACAAGTATCGATGTTCGGTAACGTGGATGTTCCAGGTACATTCGAATCTGGAGAAACTCGTCTTTTATTCTCTTCCGCGCAAGTGGAATATGTACGATACTGGCTCCACGCGATGAAGTTGACCGAAACATTACTTCCGATCCCGTATTCGGACTGTTTGATTCTGTCTTCTGAATTAAAGCATGTCACGACTCATGCATATTCCGATGGAGGTGCTCTCCGCGGTGCCGTCAAGGTTGGTTTACCTATGCATTTACCAGACTGCCTTCATGCTCTTTGCACTTTTTAGAACTTGGACAAACATAACAAACGCTTGAAGGGCGCTAATCCAGCTTTCCTCTTGTGTTGTCATATATTCCAACGTGTTCAAGACCTCGTCTCAGCAAAGCGAGGAACATGGCTTGCAATAGATTTCGAAGCTTGGGAACGTGACCACACTGTGATCACAGAAATGGGATATAGTATCCTCAAATGGGACGAACAAGGAAACGAGAAAAAAGAGTGCGGACATTGGATCATCAAAGAAGGAGAAAAGTATAGAAACGGGACTTTTGTTCCTGATTTTCGATATGTGAGTTGGCACACACCCTGATTTCTCTTTCTCTCAAAAGAATGTCATGTTGAGAACAAGGGAAATACCCCTCCCTCCGTCTAGCACTACAACTTTGGCGAATCTGAAAAAATTGCCAAATCAGAATTCAAATCTCGCCTTCACCATCTGCTCACATCACTTCAAACACCCGACAGTCCATTATACCTGGTCTTCCACGACAATAACCAAGACATCAAATACATGAAATCGAATGCTATCGAAGCACCCCTCGAAAATCTATCTTACCTCCTACCTGACAGTGGCGTACCAAAATCGGGGTTATTTGTCATTGATACATCTGATTTGTTTATGGCTTTGTCTGGATCAAAAGATGGCCAAAGGAGGGGTCTAGAGAAGATTTGTAGGATATTGGGCGTAAATACTACATTCTTGCATAATGCAGGAAACGATGCATATGTGAGTGGCTCTAGTTTACTGCACTTGATTTTCACCTAAGGTATCGTAACGGAAGTATACTCTCGAAGCGATGCTACAAATGGCCCAAGGTGAAGCTCTGGATGAACAACGTCAGCAGAGGTGGCCCAATCGTACGGCTCCTGGTTCAGTTCAGGTGGAGTTTAAGCCTTGGGAAGAGAATAGTGATTATGACGAGGATGACCACATTGGCCCGAACGTCCACAATACCTCCTTTGCGCGATGAGCGGAAGGAACCGGAATTGAGAAAGAAAAATCGTTGAGATTGGATATTGGCATACTATGATGTACTAAGTTAGTTGATATACACACAAGTTCTCGATTACCCTCAATGGTAAGTCTAGCAAGCGAGAACAAATTTTTGCAGATCCATGGCTTCCAGAGCGAAAATCATTTGCGCTTCTTGGATTCCTTAGGTTGTTCACCATTGATGGTTGGACTCCCATCTTCATCGTCATCACCCTCATCGTCGGAACGTTCGTCTGTGGCAACACTCGTTGTGACAGCCCTACAGAGAACATCAGGTAATTAGTAGTGACATAGGATCACCTTTACCTATACAAGATTCGGAGCATAAGGGCAAACCAGAAGAGGTTGAGAAATTGGAGGAGGAGGAGGGGAGCAAAAACTTGGTATTTCATCCACCAGACAAGGTAGGTGCCCTCAGACCAGACCCAACGCCTGGAAGTTTCGCTAATGTTTTGCGGAATATCAGATGGAGTATGACTGAGTGAAGGTGGACGCACGGAATGAGATCGTACTCAGTCCAGACGGACCAGAGGATGACCAGATTCAGATAGTGACGGAAATACCTGAGAGCGTTTTTGACATATATTTAACAAAGAGTTTGGGTAGGTACCTACGTCCAAACGCCCACAAAGAAACCAAATGCATAGATCTTGGCCCGATCCCATTTAATGTAATTTAAAATCTTGGAAAATGCCAAAAATACGTCAGGAATATCCATGCTGACGAAGACAGCATTCCCAATCAATGTCAAGTTGATAAGATAGCTCCAGCTGTCAGAGGACGATGAACAGGTTAAGTAAGGTAGTGAAATGCTTGGCATACCCAATGAGCCAGAGAGTAACAAGGTGATGCGCGACGAGCTCATGGTAATCTTTGCGCGGTTTTTCAAGGCGAAGAACCAGGACGATGAGTTGCTGGCACCAATAGGCTGCTTGCATGAGTTGATAGTGCTTGAGTTCAGGCAACATGTCCCAATGTGGATAGTCTTTTGAGACAATGGAGCAAATGAGAGAAACACACCAGGACGGAATGCTCACTGGTCCAAAAGTATTCGGTGCGAAACCAATAAGTTGGAAGTTGAGACATGATGCGCTGAGACAAGCATTGAGAGAGAAAACTATCTCAAGACCGTGTAGGACTGACCCATCCCCAGGCACCGAAAGCGGCAAAGTAAGTCAGGGCATAGGCCTGTTCACAAAATCTGTCCGTCTTTGCCGGCTTCCTGATACCAAAATACCGCGCGATGGGTCGAGAAACCCGAGAGGAGAGAGATTGGCGAACAAAAGACCAGAAGACGACATAGTATGCGATGAAGACTAAATCCCAATAAGACTTTTGGTAGCGCGGATCAGCATCGTGTGAGCCAGGAACGCGCCCAGCAATCAGGAAAACGTTGGCAAAAGGGTTTGGTAGGCCTGGAGAGATCAGTGAGGCGACTAACTCCCAGTTTGCATAGAGGATCAGGGGAAGGACAAGGACTTTGAATGCAGAGGCTGGGAGACATCAGCGGCTGACCAAAATTTCATGTGGACGAGGCTGACCTGGCTGTACTGCCCAGCGGACAAAAAGTGGCATAGTAGAGCAAAAACAAAATTTTAGTCACGCGACCCAGCATTCTGTTTAATCACGTGAAGTGTTTTCTCCCTGTCCACCATGCTGCCCGTCCTCGGCCTGTTCCATGCCCTCGCCTGTCCCGACAAGCAGTGTTCCAGAGACCCATGCCTGTACTCTCACAGGGACCAGGAAGACCTTCCTCAGCCTGTTTCTCTTCAAATTCCTGTTTCTCTCGAGGTTCCTGCTGTCCAGGCCCAGCCCCCTAAGCGTCAGATTGCCCAGTCGACCAGCCCAGCCCCTGCAAGAGAGCCTCCTCGCAAGCTGCAGCGTACAGGAACTACCAAGAGACAAGTGGCCAGAACAACCATCTCTCAGACCTCTGTAGGCTCGTGCGCTGCTGCTGTCTTCTTTGTCTCATTCTCCTAGAATGGCGTGCCTGTTCTTCGGGCCAATGCTGCCCAGTCTCTCGTTTCTCTTCCTGTCAGACAGGTCGGTCCTGCTCATGTGACTCTTGCATCTTCTCATGCCAGCCAGACCATGCTCAAAACCCTCTACGAGCACTTTCTCGTCCTTTACCACTCCATATCGTCGCTGAGCCCCAGCCTCGCCGCAGATCATGCCCTTAGGCAAGAGGAAGAGGTTTACAAAAAATCCAGTAAGCTGACTTATCGAAATGTAAAGCTATGCCTTGCTTTGTCCTACCTCCAACTCATTATAATAGGCGATCATCCAATGCGTCGCCGCAATCAAACGTAGACCAGTTCCGACTTCCTTGTCCGATTCCTCCGTGGGAACAGAAGATGAACTGAAAGAACGGGCTGAAAAGGCCAAGTCGCTGCAAGCTCTTGTCCTCGATCGTACACGGTTAGAGCCATTAATCATGTCTCAGAGCGATCTGGAAAATTGGGGTTATATGGTTGATATACCCCAAGGTCCAGGCGGGGATGTGCCTCATATGGAGGGCCAAGTCGTCAAATGTGAACGTTGCTCGCAGCCGTTTCAAGTGTGTCAGACTGGCTCTGACACAGAATGTTTACACCACTGGGGAAGGCAGCGTACGATTAAAGCGGATAGTAAGTCTGGCCCATCCACGTTTATTGTACCGTATTTACTTGCATAGGTGAAAGAATCCGAGTATATACGTGCTGTTCTCGCCCAGTCAGCGAGGGTGAGGGTTGCGTTCACGGAAGACATGTCTTTTACGAATCGTCAGTGGATGACCTACATTCAAGGC
>Ga0153999_1000874_pt1 | contig 12614 bp, 11 predicted proteins | sample TSNC083MetaG_FD_104675 | JGI IMG/M metagenome (GOLD analysis project Ga0153999, IMG submission 104675) | Attine ant fungus gardens microbial communities from North Carolina, USA - TSNC083 MetaG | ecosystem: Host-associated > Fungi > Mycelium > Unclassified | place: USA: North Carolina, Lumber... | reverse complement strand
TTCTGAGATCTTTTAAATAACAAGTCAAGTGGGTTCACCTTTCCAGAAACTATTATTTAGTCGTTATGATAACCCGGCGGTCTCAATTTATGCACTGGCCTTTTCCTGTTTGCCACGTGTGTTGGTATGTAGTCGAGTTCGTTATCGGGTCGTGCTGGTTTAACCGGACGACTTGGGAAACGCCTGATCTCATCAGGTGTTGGACTATAAGTGTCACTGTTAAATCTGGCTCGTCTCTCATGCTCAGCGCGTGGCACATAGATACCTTGAACCTCATCAAACACATAGTTTTCAGCAATACGTTTATCGTGCTCAGCATCAACGGGAACAGGGATTGGCTTCTTCTTTGCCCAGACGAATTTCTCTCTTATATAATCTACTACCAGTAAGGTGAAACGCCTGAACAAACCCGTCTGACGATGCTCAACGTGCTTCTTCTTACTTTTAACAGGAGCGCGTTTAACCGCTCTGGCAGTTGGAGATGGAGAAGTTTTCAGTTTAGTGCGTGTATGAGATGCAGGGGCAACCAGAACAGGCTGTTGCTCTTCGGATGATGATGACTGCGAACCTGTTTCAGAGAACTCTGTTCGAGGTTGTATTTCAGGCAATACGATTTCAACAGGCTCAGACAGTTCAGATACGGTGAAACTGTTAAGGTTTACCACGATTTGCAGATCCAAATCTTTAAAGACACCATATGTGGCCTGAGCTTCTTGCTTCATCTCATCACGAACAACCTGTTCAGCAGCACGATTCTCCTGAACGTGCTTACTGTTCCACTTGGCACGATGAACACGTTGCATAGCTGGACGGCTGGTTGCTGTTGCCTTGGCAAGCCATAGCGCTTTTTCTTCAACATCTAATGTAATAGCAGCGTTTTCCAGTGCTTCATTGTATTGGGTATCAATAGAGCGGTGATCAATACGCTCATTGCTGCCAGCGGATTCAAGATAATCATTGGTGAGGATAGACCACGCTTCACGCCAAAGGATCACGTTTTTCTTGTCGTTCCAGCTTCTTTCTTTTTTGCCAAAGCCATCAGCGGTGATCGGTTTTAATGTCAACATCACATGAGCATGGGGATTTTTACCGTCAAGATCATGAAAAGCGATATCAGCAATCATCCCTTTATCAACGAAATTTTTCTGGCAGTATTCAACAACCAATTTTATTTTATCTTCATTGCCAATTTCACAGGGAATAGCAACATCAAAATAACGTGCTGTTTGACCATCTTTCTGACGCTCGACCTTTTCTACTTCATTCCATAGTGCGGTAGAGCTTTCAATAATATGAGCAGGAGCAGAAACAGGTGCTAATATATGATGATGGAATAGATCTGTTCTGTGGCTGAAATCGTAGGTATTACCTGTGCGATCATCTGTTATTCTGCAACGCGCATGGTAGGCAGCCTTCCTACAGGAAGACATGCCCTCAGAACGTTTCACAATTTTAAACTCCAGATGAAAAATCGCCATATAATAAATTATCTCAAATATAAATACGCTGCTGTTAGTTTTTCGCCAGAAAAACTTTTGTGTTGACCTTGGTTTTTTTTAGCCTGCGGCAGGCAACCGTCGGTAGACCCCACACGCTCACGAAGTGAGTGTATAAGTGGGCATTGTTTTTTCGAACAATGTAAAACCAGCTACTTAATTAATACGAAATATATGAATGCCTGTAAAATAAAACGCCGAATTAAGCGGCGCAATCTAGATGAAAGGGCGAAGTATTCCACAATATTACATAGATGTGGTTTAGATGGTGTCCGAAGGACAAGAAGAGTCTTAATTTATCCCGCCTTAAGGCGGGAAAGCCAAAAAAACAAGAAAATAGTATCTTTTATCAATCGAATAAGAATGAAAATTTAACAGGTAAAATGAAAAACACTAACGAGAAAAATTAAGTAACGTGGTGAGTATTAGACAAGATAGTTAGTAATTACTATCGTATGGTGTTGCTTAATTTAATTTCCCGACATGATTTTTTTGGCATGGAGTATAAATATCAGTCTTATGAGTTTGTATTTTATTAAATAAAACCACCTTGTTGTATTGATAATTATCCAAAATATGATAAAGGATAATATATAACAAACACAAGGAGGTTTAATGTATAAAAATAACGATGAGGCTATTAATTGGGAAGCCAAAAAACTTCTTGATGAAGGTGTTTATACCGATACAGAACAAGCCTATTTAGAAGCAGAGAAACGAGTGAATCAGATAAGGGAAAAATTCAGAGAGCATCAGGTTAAACAGCAATTTAAATTGCAGATAAAATCAATCAAGAAAAAATTGAATAATGATGACTATGCGAATATTCCTTATAATAAAAATAGAAAATATTGGGAGAATGACATATGACAACAAAAACGATCAAACAGCAAATTACTTCAGCACAAGAGCGCTTATTCTTCTTGGAAGCTAAAAAGAAACAACAAGCGAAGAAAGAAAATACTCGTCAGAAAATTATTTTCGGTGCAGAGGTTGCCAAAGTCTTAGGATGTGATATTGGTTATGTAGATAAAGAATTGGTCTTTGGGATTCTGCTTGATATCCCGAGTCTTCATGAAAGTGATGTTGATGCCTACAGAGCACAAGGCCAAGTCTATATCGAAAGCGTTTTAAATAAATCCAAGTCCTAATCATGTTTTTCACGTCCGAACGGTGAACTGGCCTAAAACTCGTTTTTAGGTCGGTGAGCTGTTGAGCAAGCCCCAGAGGGCGCGGTAGTAAACTTTCGGAGTGCTGCCTATCTATGCAAGCGGCTGGCATTGATAGCGGTATGACAAAATCCGCTACTGTGGCGTCAGGCATAGGTGGTCAATGGACCGAGAATCAGAGCAATTACGCCGGGATCAACGCGGCGGGGTTGTTGGCCTACCGCGTAGGATACGATTCCTCAATGTATTCGGTTTACCTGTGCCGTGATGGCACATTGCCAATGACGGGCGATCTGAATATGGGAGGCCAAAGCATCAATAACGCCAAAGACATTATCGCGTCAGGTGATGTCAATGCAGTTTCATTCAATGGTTCCTATGGGCGCTTTGCCAAGAATGTCAGCGTTTCAGAAGATTTGACGGTGACGGGTTTCTCTACCTTTGGCAAAAACGTAGCAATGAAGAGCTATCTGACCGTTAAGAATGGCGTAGATTCGGATAGCTATGTAGCGGCTAAAACTAATAGCAGCCGTATACAAATTGGCGGCGGTGGCTCCAGTAATCAGAATGCGGTGCTGGTTAACGTATCTGGTGGCGCAGGTGATGGTTATCTTTCCCTCAATGGTGATAACAACTCATCGGTTAAGCTGGATGTATGGGGAAGTCAAAAGCTACGTGGTGATCTTGCTTTGTCTGCATCAAATGATGGTAAAACTACGGGGGCTATAACAGCTTCTGGAAACATTAACTCATCAGGGATCGTTTCGGGGCAATACTTACAGCTAGCTTCAACTGTTTTGGTTGGAGGAGATTGTTCGTCAAACGGCCTGATGAGTAAAAATAGTGAGGGTTTAATTTTATCCTGCCAGAATGGGATATGGAAGAATGCCTTTAATACATCAGAGGTTTATTATTCTCCCGTTTAATTTAGGTGAAGCATAGGGCTAAATCTGAATATTATTCTAACTAACTAACTAACTAACTAACTAACTAACTAACTAACTATGTGTTTTAATTAACTGATGATTTATTTTTGAGAAAAGGGCCTCTTGGCCCTTTTCTCATTTCTAACTTCATATAGATACAATTGAAAAAAGTGCTTTTTATTTGATAAGTGTATTTTTTAAACATTAACGCATTCGACTAGCATTTTTCGGATCACTAAATTTTCTAACTTCGCAACAATAGGACTGCTATTATCAATATTGTCTTTTATATGCATTCCTTCATTGTAAATTACACCCAATAGAAACATTGTATCATCTACAGTGATACCGTTGAGCTCCGCAAACTCCAGTTTTTTCCTTGTGCCATTTGTATTCAAAAAGGTCGTTTTGACGTCCGGGGAAGTAATTTTGTGATATATTTGCTCTTCGATTTTTACTCTGACATAACAACAGATGGCAAATGGGTCATAGTTTTCTTGATTTCCTAGATACTTTCTCCATTCTTCAGTTAGATGGGTATGAAAAATTATTGATTCTCCCCATGTTTCTTTTATATCCAAAGCAGAGAATTCATTTCTAATACTTATGGGTGAGGGGTGGAAGTGTAAGTGATGTTTATCTACAAATTGTGAGATTAATGGTTCTGTTCTTTTTACAATCAGTTTTTTGAAATGTTGGTTTATGGATGGTTGATATTTTTTTAGGAAATAAACTTTTTGATCTTTGAAGGTGAAGTTCTTAAAGTATAATGGATTGAGATGCGTTAAAATTAATGGATAAACACGTCCTGTAGTTTCTTTCTTTAATTTTATTAAATTTGATATGTAATACTGTACTGCGATTAAATTTGCGTCATCCAAATAGTCAAATATTTCGTCTATGATAATAATGCTATCGCGGTTCTTGGGGAAAGCGGTAACCCTTTGAAGCCACGCAGCGAAACTTAGTGAGTCTCTTTGCCCATTTGAAATATCAGTAGCCAAAGGAAAATCAACAACAAGTGATCCTTTGACCTCTTTAGGTTTTACTGACTTCCATGTTGTATCAAATGATGAAATTATGGCCTCATAGCTCTTCTTTTCATTGAGATAACGACCATATTTGCAGGCGTTAATAAATTTGGTCTTATTCTTGCTATGTAATATATGTATTTGATATGAGGTAAGTAATTTATCTAGCCTCGTAGGTAAGACTTCATCAAATTTGCTTAAGGTATCAGCCAGTGATGTGATGGGGATAATTGATTCTAATTTTTCTTGAATGTTTTCCTCAGCCCAATTCATTATTTTATCTGCAGTGCCATCTTGTTCATTGATCTTATTAATAATATCTTTGATAGTTGCTTGAATGCGAACACCATTCAGTTTTTTTATTTCTGGTTCAAGTTCTAAAAGAGAATCTAAAATACTATTTTCAGTTAAAATAGTCTCAATGTTCTTGAGTATTTTTCCATTTTTACCAAATCTTGTTCGAATTTCCTTCGAACTATATTCAAAGTTAGATTTTGAAGGTATTTTATCGATTAGTATGAATTTTTCTATTTCCAACGATGCTGAGGCTGATGTGACTCCTCCTATTCTTCGCTTCGTTGCTTTAGGTTTTAGTCGATTACTGATTACATGAATATCGAGGCGATTTTTAATTGAGTTGGTGTTTTCATCTGCAGTTAGTATTTCTTTAACCCCATCTATATCTATTTCAATAGTTAATTTTGGTTTGTTCTCATCACTTCCTTGATGAAAGCATTCTTGAGGTAATTTTAATCTGGCAGCATTAAGACTTGCAAATGCTGTTGCAAATGAGCTCTTACCGAATCCATTCGGAGCAACAAGTAAAGAAGGTTTGTTTGGAATTATTTCGAGGTCAAATCGTTGATTGGAGATTCCCTTAACATTCTCAATTGTTATAGATTTAATTGTCATTATCCTCAATCCTTTTATTGGTAAGTCTAAAGTTTATAGATCGATAACACTCAGATACAGCCATCCATATAGTTATTATGACCTACGTGTACATCATGTTTTACTGACTTGATACAGCTAACTAAATCACCAAAGTACTTTCTTATATGTTAAATCGGTGTTCTTCTTTATCTATTGGAGTAATTAATAAATTGATTTTGATGCTAAGTTTTTCTTTCTCCATTCATCGTTTTTTATCCCACTTTTAAAGGGCCACTCCAACAATTTTTTATATATATTATAATCAAGAACATTGTCCATGTTTTTACCGCCAGAAAAGTAATATTTGTCTTCTTCAATTTTCTGGCATATTCTAAGGAGTTCATCATTGATTATTGAAATAAACTGTTTTGCATCTTTTTGTTTTATTTTCCATGGAGTGGAAATGCGACTGTTTGTATCAATTCTTCCCTTCATTCGAGATGGTCCAACATAAATTGAATTTTGTTTTTTCTCTTCTAACTCTCTGTTTTGAATTAAAGAAATAAATTTTGGAGAGTAATTATCTATTTCTCTTGCTACAAAATTCCATTGTTTCTTTGGGTGTAAATACAGGAGCTTTAACCATTCCTGCTCAGATTCAGCGTCTGGATATCCTTGATTGGTTTCACATGACCAGATATAGTGGTCTACCCAGTTAGCTTTCGAAAATTCTTCAAGAGCCAAGACAGATAGCTGAAATGCGCTTGGATATGATCCGTTCTCATAAAGCAGCACTGAATCAAAGTGAAGCCGGAGCGTATTTCTCAAAGACTCAGTGGCAATTTTATGAAGCTTATACTTTGATATACCTTCTTCTTTTTTCACTGAGCCTCCGTTTAAAACATTTTTATTTTTTTGTATTACCATATTTACTACATCATTTTAGCTGGTTCTGGTAATGAATATGTAAACGTATGCGGGAATATTCGCTAATGCTTTAGAACAGTATCATCTGGTAATAACATTGGTAGGTATTATGGCGTATTATCTATCTTTGTTCAATTTATCTCTTCTGCGCAAACTCAATCTGCCTGACTATTCCATCCCCGTTAGCAACAAGAAAATCTGTCGCCATTGCAGCCGCATTAATGTTGTTCAAAACGTTCGGTCTTTTGGTTCCGCGAGGCTTGAATACTGCCGCTCTCCTATAGCTTATCTTCCTATCTCAATAGATTTTATTCGCCTCCATACATTTTATAAACACAAAAATTGATGCACACTTTGATGTGCATTATAATGTATGTAATAAAACACGCTTTCAGGTGAGCTATGGAACGCATCCTCGCAGAAAAATCTATCAACATCACCGAGTTACGAAAGAATCCGGCGAAATATTTTATTGATGAGCCGGTTGCCGTTCTCTCCAACAACCGTCCCGCTGGCTACATGGTTAGTGCTAAGGTGTTTGAAGAGCTGATCGATCTGTTGGAAGAGAAGCAGGGCAGGGTTCATACCGCTGCGCGATTCAGGCCATCTGCTGAACGTTTAAGTGATATTGCGGATAGTGGGCAGAAACTGTTGCAAAACGCCTCAGACAAGGATCTGACTGAGTTCACGGAATGAGTATCAGGATTTTCAAGTCAGCACTGATCCGTCAGCAATTGAGCCAACAAGAGCTTGATGATTTGGCGGCGGATTTTCTTTCCTACAAAAAGGACGGTGTATTGCCAGATACCTTTGGGCGTGATGCGCCTTACGATGATGATCGCACCTATCCTTTGGTAAAAGAAGAGCAGGTGGCCCACATACACCTCGCTGATGCTAATGCACCATTCCCTAAGTTTTTACGCCAGTTCAAACGAACCAGCGATCAGGCGCATTTGGTATACTGCCAAGGTGCGATGGATCCCGATTCCTACCTGCTGATTATCATCCTTAAACCCGAAGCGCATAAAATGGCACGCAACAATAACCATATGCATAAGATCGGGATGATGGCAGAAGCGTTCAGGATGAAGTATTAAGTTGGTCAAAAAATACTCTGTCATTTAGGGCAGAAAAACATATGGGGGCATCATTGGGGGCATGTAGGTAGTTGAAACAGAATATTAGTTAATACTATCAGTATGATATGTATCAGGTATTGTTCCTATTATCGGATGGGCAAGGGCTGTCATTGCTTATAGAACCTAATGGAAGTAAGAGCTGGCGGTTCCGCTATCGCTATGCCGGTAAACCCAAAATGATCTCGCTTGGCGTCTACCCAACGATCACATTAGCAGATGCTCGTTCTCGCCGTGATGAAGCTCGAAAACTTGTGGCAGAAGGAAAGAATCCTAGTGAGGTTCGAAAAGAGCAAAAGCTAGCTCTGCAAACAGAGTCAGAGAACGCTTTCGAAAAGATAGCCAGAGAGTGGCACCAGCTTAAGTCTGCCAAATGGTCGGCAGGATATACCTCAGATATCATGGAAGCGTTTAAGAACGACATTTTTCCTTATGTGGGTACAAGACCAGTAGGAGAGATTAAACCGTTAGAGCTGTTGAACGTACTGCGTAAAATTGAAAAACGTGGGGCGCTAGAGAAAATGCGTAAAGTTCGGCAGCGTTGTGCTGAAGTTTTTCGTTATGCCATCGCTACGGGGAGAGCTGAGTTTAATCCTGCGGCAGATCTCTCAAGCGCCCTCGAAGTACATCAATCTAATCACTTCCCGTTCTTAAAAGCTGATGAGATACCTGATTTTTTACGTGCCTTAAACGGCTATACCGGAAGTCGGTTAGTCCTCATTGCCACTAAACTGCTGATGATCACAGGGGTGAGAACCATCGAATTGAGAGCTGCATTATGGCAAGAATTCGACTTCGATAGCGCTATTTGGGAAATTCCTGCTGAAAGGATGAAAATGCGTAGGCCACATCTTGTGCCCTTGTCTACTCAGGCATTAGATTTGCTCGATGAACTGAAGGCAATGACAGGAAGTTTTCGTTATGCATTTCCAGGGCGAAATGACCCGAACAAACCTATGAGTGAAGCTAGTATTAATCAAGTGTTCAAGCGTGTTGGGTATGGGGGCAGGCTTACAGGCCATGGATTTAGGCATACCATGTCAACTGTACTACATGAAAAAGGGTATGAGTCTGCATGGATAGAGTCTCAGCTTGCTCATATAGATACCAATAGTATCAGAGGTACCTATAATCATGCTCAATATATTAAACCGAGAAAAATGATGATGCAGTGGTACGCGCAATTTTGCTTAGAATATGTATAAATAACCAGATACCATAGGTTGGCTTTTGATCATATTATTGAAAGAAAACTAATGAGAATGCGCATGGTAGACTCATCGTTATTTGATAAAACCATTTCAGATCACGGAGCAATTTCTTCCCGTGGAGGATATCTTTATCAAGATTACATCGCAACCAACTATGTCCTAGATATGCTTTCCGATAGAGATTTAATTGGTGTGAGATGCGAAAGGATTGATGATATTGATCTGATAAGAAAAAATGCTATTGAGTATGTTCAAGTTAAATCAAATTTAAGTGGTGGTATTTGGAATTTAAAAGACGTTTACAAGCTTGATAAGATAGAGTCGATTGTACAGAAATCTTTGTCTAGCGATAAGGAATCAGGTGTAATATCACAATTTAGAATTGTGACTAAGACTTCTGTAGGGAAATCCCTGAATCATCTTAGTATTTCTCGTACTGAAAGAAAATTAACTAAAGAACGAGTAACTCTTATTAAATCAGTACAGCGTCATTTGAAAAGCAAATTGTCCCCTAACGGTAATGGGGCTGAATATTGGGTTGATAATTGCTATTGGGAGTATGTTCGTTCGGATAAAGAGGCGATATATGGAGCACAAGTGAAGATAATGAGATATGCTACGGAAAAAGGTATATCTCTTTTTTCTCACGATGTAGATGATATATATTATAAGATCCTAAGGTTAGTTTCTGAAATCGCCTCTAGGTCTAACAGGCAATATAGTGATGTTGAGAAAACTTTTAGCACTCAAGAACTAAATGAAATGATTAGCAATTGGATTGGAAAAATAGCTAATCAAAGAAAAGGCACTAGAAAAATTTATTCAAATAATTCAAAACCTAATTGCTTCGTTAAAATTCATGAACTGGAATCAACAGAAATAAAATCCAAAATGTTAGCTTTCTTTTCTAAATATGGTCGAGATAAGAAAGTCAGATACGGCAGAATTGTCGATAACTTGTTCCTATGGTTACCTGAGTTTTTACTAACACCAAGAGAATTAGCAGAGAATGATAGCACTGAATGCTTTAAGCTATGGGCTGAAACATTAGAGAAAGTAAATCGTGAATTTGATGGTGTTAAAAAACTTAGGCTTTTATTGTCAGAGTTAATACTATATATTTTGATTAGAGGGAGCTACAGAAGCGAGCCTATTTCTGGAATGTTATATGTTCATGGGCTGAAAGGTATTAAGCAGTTTAATAATGTACATATTGTTGAACAGGACTTAGAGCACCATCTTCTATTAGGTAATGCTTTTATTGAAGGTGATGTTAGTATTACGGAAGCGCCGGCATTATTAGCAAAGTTTCTTTACGAAAATCTTGATGATGATATATTTGACAGTAGTAAAGAACGTATTTTTGATGCAAAGCATGATGACTATTTGACTAACCATGATGTAAATGAATTACTAGAATTTAATGCTTCGGTTTCGGACTATCCTGAGCGTTACAGATTTACCTTATTGTACATTTATAATGCAGAGTGTCTTGCTAATGGGTATGTGAAAGAGCATCAGTCTCTTATAAAGGAAGAAGTCTCAAAAATATTTAATATTTTTTGTTCAGAGGTGAAGAATTCCGAGGATACTTATATTAAAAATTATAATTTTGATATTTATTTTCTTTCGATGGAAAAGATAGATGATCTTTCTGACGAGATTATGAATAGGTTGGGGCGAAATGAATAATAATCATTTAAAAGAACAAATTTCTAATTCCTCTGAGTTGAGTGAGAAAGAGAAGTTCAAAGTGTTATCATCCATTTTGACTCTTTTTGTTAATAGAAAGACAGAAAGCCTCGGCAGAGAGTTCACTATAAGAGTTTTAGAGCAATTAAAACATTATAGTGATTTTTCAATGCTTATACGATCTATGGTGCGTAAAGCTGGATTGTTCCCTTATTTAAAAAGTGAGTTTAACGTTCTCACTTTGAATGAGGAGTTACTTCTTAGCTCTTATAAACCTATTAATCGACCTGATGATTTTATTTTCCACTCATTACAAAAAAAAGTATACTCCTACTTACTAGATAAAAAGAATGTGGTATTAAGCGCTTCAACGAGTGTAGGGAAAAGTGCTATTGTTGATTCTTTAGTGTATTCAAGAAAGTTCAAGAAAATAGTTATAATTGTACCCACAATTGCTTTGATTGATGAAACAAGGCGGAGATTGTCGAATCTTGTAGGAGCTGATTTTCAAGTTATTTCACATGGTTCGCAAAAGGCGCACAGCAAAAATTTAATATATGTGCTCACTCAAGAGCGTGTGCTGGAAAGAGAAGATCTCGAAAGTATTGATCTTTTGATTCTTGATGAGTTTTATAAGTTAAATATTGACAGCGATAGCGACTTCAGGGCCATCACACTAAACTTAGCATTTTCATTTTTAATGAAAAATTCAAAACAGTTTTATTTGATTGGCCCAAATATAAAGTCCATTACTGGTTTGAGTTTTTTAAACAAAAATTATATTTTTTTATCCTCTGACTTTTCTACTGTCGCTCTAAACATTCATGAACATAATTTACCTTTAGATAGTGATGTAAGAACTGCTAAGGTTATTGACCTTTTAACTTCAGATGACGCATGCACCTTAATATATTGCCAGTCTCCGCAAAGTACAGTAAGGCTTGCAAATGAATTGATACTTAGCAATAAATTAAAAGCTAGCGTTGTTAAAAGTAATATTGCGGATTCATTTATAGAATGGATTAATGAAAATTATCATTATAATTGGATTGTCTCTAAAGCTTTAAGAAATGGAATAGGTATTCATCATGGAGCACTGCCACGAGCAATACAGCAGGAAATGATCAAGCTATTCAATTCGGGCAAGATTAAAGTGCTTCTTTGCACATCAACTATAATCGAAGGTGTCAATACCTCAGCTAAAAATATCATAATTTATGACCGAAGGAATGCTAACCCAGTCGTTAGTATGTTTACTTATAAAAATATTCAAGGGAGAGCTGGACGAATGGGGCGTTACTTTGTTGGTAATGTACACTGTTTGGAAAAGCGCCCTGAAGAATCAGATGATGATAGTGATGTTGTTGTTGCACCTGGAGTACAATCAATTGACTCTCCATTAAATTTGCTATGTGGATTGGACAACGAAATTCTAACTGAAGACTCTAGAGATAGATTGCGTAATTTTCAAGAAAATAACTTAATTCCTTTCGAGATTTTTAAAAGAAATACAAAATATCATCCGGGGTTAATTTCTGATTTGGCTTCATTTATTCAGGTGAGAATGAATAATGGCTGGAGTGATGTTATGTGGTCGGGTATGCCTAATAGATCGCAAACTTATTTCTTATGCGATTGTATTTTGATTCTTGAATCGAGATCATTAGGTAGGGCTCGGCTGTCTAATATTGACGACCTTGTTCCTGTAATCATTCAATATCTTAACTCTGGCTCATATAGTGATTTTGTTAAGTCAAAGATAGAGTACTATGAATATAAATCTGATATTTCAGATACTATAGATTGGTTATTGGCATTTTTGCGAAACTCTATTGGGCATAATATACCTTATGCAATTAGCCTTACATCTCAATTGATTGGTTTTCTGTGTTCTTTCTATGGCTACAAAGATACTCATGATTATGGTCTTGTTATGCATAAAATGGAAAATTATCATTTGCCTGGTGTTTATTCTGCTTTGGATGAGTTTGGTGTGCCTATACAGGTTGTTGAAAAAATTGTAGGTAATAGTCCCTCAGAGCTTGATCTTGATGCTCTTTTAAGTGAAATAAAGGGGCGCCAATATCAAGATCTAAAAGCAATTGAGAGATATTTCTTGAGGAATTTAAGTTGATTTATTTGATTCTTTTTAG
>Ga0153999_1000873_pt1 | contig 12634 bp, 12 predicted proteins | sample TSNC083MetaG_FD_104675 | JGI IMG/M metagenome (GOLD analysis project Ga0153999, IMG submission 104675) | Attine ant fungus gardens microbial communities from North Carolina, USA - TSNC083 MetaG | ecosystem: Host-associated > Fungi > Mycelium > Unclassified | place: USA: North Carolina, Lumber... | reverse complement strand
TATTTCATCTACAATAATGACTTTAATTCTATCTTTAATAAATTGTCCTGAAATTAGAACAAAGTCATTACAAATCCTTTGTTTGTGCTTGCAATCAATACATTTGCCAAGTTTAGTGCATGGCGTAGACTTTTCAAGCCGTTTGGCGTCAAGTGGCGCGGCGATTTGCCTTGTGCGCTCAATTGCACTATCCACGGTATCGATTATCTTGTTTACGCCAATCACAACAATTACCTGTTCAATCCTGCAATCCATTTTATCACCTGTCAAATGTAAATCCGTTACGTTCACAAAATCAGCACATCACCGCGTTATATAAATTTTCTGCCTTCGCCCTATCGCTTTATTTCGTGTTTGGAGACTATAGCGAACATAGACTATACTTAAAGTCTACTGTTGGCTTAAAGCAATCAAATCTGATTTTTCATATTTGTTATGACCTTGTATGCTCTTTTTATATTTCCAACACTTAATGGCATCATCAAGGCTTTTTCCGTTGTTGTCAGCAAAGAAATCGCGAATATATGTGTTATATTCAAACTGTCTATCTATTACTGTTTTTCTCTTCTTTTTGTCGACCAAAATTTGATGATATGTTTGAATAGCATCTTTATAGCTCTTCCCAGCATTTGATTTCAGCCAACTTTGGAATATAATATTGAATGAGAAACTTTTACCTATTGCTTGCTTAAAGAAAACACGGTGCTTTTCAGAACAAACAAAATCACTCTCTATTAAAGCCTCCTCGGTAATCTCCCCAATATATACAGGTAATTTTGATTTTGTATTACTATGGAGTTTTTCGCCTGTATCAAGATAATGAGATATTCGTTTGGTCAAGTCAGCTTTTCCACCAGTAGCTTGCAAGCCTTCCTGTCTGCAAAATTGTATCAACTCTTCTTTCAAGTAGTAATAACTTTGAAATGTTGTACTGTCTATACTTTTATCTAAATTAGGTCTATCCGCCATATACTTTTCCCCAGTTCAAAATATAAATAATGTGAGTTTGCTTTATTACCTATATGCGCAAAGGGAGACTATTGCGCATATAATCTTTCTAACTACGCAGCCATGAAAACTTTCATGCTTAACGGTTAGATGCTTATACTGCAACTTAAATAGATTAATGACTGTAAAGCAATGTCTGTGGGACGTAGATCGACTATTGATAATTTTCATATAGACATTGTTCGTAAATCTGTTTACCCAAGATGGTCAACGCTTTTGTTGGGCAATGGCTTAAGCAACGATAACACATGGTACATTGATTATGGGAAACAGCTTTGCCGTCTACTATTTCAATATTTTGCATGGGACACAATTGGGAGCAACACCGACAACCAATACATTTTTTCTTGTCTACATCCGGTTTTTCTTTGTATGTCAGCGTCTTTCCATAGAACCAAAGCCGCTGCCCAAACAGTCCGGCGATGTGATAAAAAAAGTTTAATCCTTCTTTTGTAGGAGTTCCTTCTTTTAGCTTTGCAGCAGCGAGGACAATCTTTGCATCAGCTTGATGGACAATTTTTTTGTTAGCCTCAAGTGTTTTTTTCAACGCTTTTTCATCTCCGATACAATCAGGCATTTTCAAATGCAGTCCACCAATTATTTTAGCATGACATTTTCTGAACAGTCGGGCAGTACAACCAGTGCCGTCCCCACTGAATAACCCCATAGTGGCAATAATAAAAATTTCTTTGTTATCAAAAAGTGCTTTGTTTTTGGCAATAAAATCTCTGACTATTTTGGGAGCATTGCTAAAGTAAATCGGATAACCAAAGACAATCATGTTATGCTCTATAAGTATTTCAGTGAACCTCACACGACTAAAGTCGCGTGCTTCATGGATCACTCCACAAATTTCCTGATTCCCAGACCTCGCAACCTACTATCTCCACAGGCGTTAATTTCCGTAGTCCCTACGGTATTTTCTTGATTAGGCGATCCTTAAATCCTCTAATCCCTTCTTTAATATATTTTTAGCCGCATCCGATATCGACTTCGCTAACCGGTGGTTTTTTAGCATTCCGGCTACATTTAAGTCCTCACTGATAATCACTTGGTTTTCGCTGATTATCTGCGTGGTGTTCATCTTATCGCTTTGTTGCGTTGTGAACGATCATGCAACATATCCTGATTAAATTATAACAATATATTCTGGCATTTACAATGCATAACACTAAAACCGCCTGAAAAGCCGGTTTGTAAGGTCGAGTAGACTTGTCCCTTACAAGACAAGCCCCTCACAGAATCATATCCCGATAAAACTTTTATCCCGATACTTTAACCAAATATCTTTAATCCACATGTTTCTGGATAAAAATATTGGGATAATATATCCATCTCTCATATGTTGTATATTGGATGTATCAAATTCAATAGGAGGCAACATATATGGAGAGTAATACTATTTATGAAATCATCCAGCAAGCACTGGATATCCAGGGAAAGGAGGTTAAACTAGCCAATTCTTCACTTAAAGTAGTTGCATCGCATAGCTTTAAGCCTATATCTGACTTTTTCAGCGAAAAACAAGAACTATGTTACAGCGAAAGTCTGATAAACGAGCTCGAAGCATCCTACCATGAGCAATTGCGGTATCCAGAGAAGGTGCAACGGTCTACATTTCCTTTAAGGAAGAAGTGTTGACGGCAGAATTATAGAGAGGTGTAAAAAAAGGGAAGAGAAGTATATTATTGGTATTGACCAGAGTACTCAGGGGACAAAAGTGCTGCTCTTTGATAAAGACGGAAGTTTACTGAAACGTATGGATAAATCTCATAGGCAGATAATTAGCGATAAAGGATGGCTCTCCCATGATCCGAAGGAAATTTATCAAAACGTGATTGAAATAGTAACGAGACTTGTTGAAGAATCCGGAATTGCCAGGGAAAAAGTTGCGGGCATAGGGATCAGCAACCAAAGAGAGACTTTTCTTGCCTGGGATAAAAAAACCGGAGAACCCATCGGAAATGCTGTTGTATGGCAGTGCTCCCGAGCGACCGATATCTGTGAACGGGTGGAGAAAATGGGTGAAGCAGAGAACATCCGCAAGAGGACAGGAATGAATTTGTCACCTTACTTCCCTGCTTCTAAAATTGCCTGGATTTTGGAAAATGCGAAGGGCGCTAAAGAGAAAGTTGCTGCAGGCCGAATTTGCCATGGAACTGTTGATAGCTGGCTTGTGTACAAATTAACTCAGGGAAGATATTACAAGACGGATTATTCCAATGCGTCCAGAACTCAGCTGTTTAATATTTTTGAACTGAAATGGGATGAAGAAATCTGCGGACTGTTTGGAATTGATCCAAAGAACCTGGCTGAAGGATGATCTAAAGTTGATCACTTCTCCGGGAGAAACACAGAGTCTTGCAGAAGAAGCAATATCGGATGATTCGGTGTATTTGATACCGGCATTTTCCGGTTTGGGGGGCACCGTATTGGGACAGCCACGCCAAAGCTGCTGTTGTGGGTATGACAAGAACGACCGGAAGGGCGGAAATCGTAAGGACCGCAGTGGAATGTATCGCATACCAGATTACGGATATTGTAAACGCCATGAGTGAGGATGCCGGTATCGGAGCCGCGTATGCTGCCGGGCTTACCCTTGGTGTATGGGATGAACACATTTTTGAGAAGATGGGTCGTAAGAAATACAAACCGAAGATGGATGCGAAATTACGCAATAAAAAATTTGCAGGGTGGGCAGCGGCGGTTTCTGCGGTATTGTCTGAAGAGTAACAGAGCCCACCATGCCTATAGGTAATGATGTGACTTTCGTTTTTGTAGAATTATGTGGTCTGCCCCTCTTCATAATTGTTTTCCACCATCCACCGCTCTGGAATGGCATTTTGCACGCCTCTCCACATTACACTGAATCCGGCTGCATAATTTGCCATTTTCAATGAGGTGTCCATATCTTTACCGTCTGACAGCATAACTGTCAGGCAGCTTATAAATATATCGCTGGCACCTGTGGCATCGACACACCTGTTTTGTGTGGGTTTGTAGTGATGTATATGGTTAGTGCTTGCCCAAAAGCACCCTTCGCTACCCATTGTCACAACAACATTTTTAATTCCGCATGCGACTAGATTTTGTGCTTTCTCTTCGATTGAAGCATCAACTGGCACCATTAATTCCAGTTCGTTTTTGTTTGGTACAAAAATTTCAATATGCTTATATAGTTCTGTTGGAAATACGCGAGATTCATTGGGCTTAATTATGACCTTTACAGAATGCTCGCGGCAAAGCTCAATAATGTATGTCAGAGTATTGATATCTGTTTCCATTTGTATGAGACAGTACTTAGCATTCTTAAATGATTCGGCATGCTTTTTGATATAACTGCGATTTAACATAGCGTTGGCACCGACGTTTCCGATAATTAGACTATTCCCATCTGGAAGCATATTGATATATGCAGTGCCTGTAGGTAAATCTTGACTAAATTCAATGCCGCTTGTATCCACGCCTGCTTGCATTAGTTTCTCGTATAGCTGCTTGCCGTATAAATCATTGCCCAATATACCGATCATATGTGCATTGCCGCCAAGTTTTGCAACACCGACGGCCTGATTGCCGCCTTTGCCGCCCGGCAGATAATGCAGACTGGTTGCGTCCAGCGGTTTGCCTATCTCGGGATTGCTGGGTACTTTAAGAGATATGTCCATATTCATCCGTCCTATAACCAGTATGCGATTTGTTAGTGGACGTATCTGTGACATAACACTGCTGCGTTCTGCCAGTTGAACTTCTAGAAGTTCATTGGTAAATGGAAGGGTATTTTTTTCTCCTGCAAGCAATGTATTGGCATAGTTTGCTGCCAACTCAGCAAGTTGTTTGGGTGTATATGCTACGGTCGTAAGAGCGGGGGAAAAATCATCGCTTAGACCGCTATCTTCCAGACATACAACGGACAAATCTTTAGCGATAGAAAAATATCGATAGGAAGCTACGGCGTAGGCGGCTTTTGCGCAGGCGGTATCCTGACAAATGACTGCATCCACACCTGCATCCAATAGTTGTTCTATATCTTTCCTGAATGTGTTGGTGTCGTGCAATACTATGGTATCATCATATGCACGCTTTATTGTTGCGAGTGCTTCTTTATACCCGCTGATGATGGGGTCTGCTTTTACTCCTGCAAAGCGTCCCAGAAGCAAAGCGATTCTTCTGCAGCCTTTGCTCATCAGATGCTCCATGGCAATACAAGTACTCGCTTTATAATCACAATAGTATTGTATACAAGGAACTTGCACTATGCGGCTGTCTAGAACTAGTAATTTTTTATTGCTTTTCTGCTGTTCGGCAGCGTTTTCTATACATCGTTTGTTGATGGGAAAAGCTGCAACGCATTGTAAGCGCTGTTCACTAAAAAAATGCAGAGCGGCTATTTCTTGTGCCATATTCCCTTGAGTCAATCGAATAACAGACGCATAATTATTGCGCTGCAATAATTCGTTGAAATGTTCCAGAAAAGCAGCGTAAAAAGGTGAAGAAATATTTGGGAGCATGACGCCAACCATATTTTTCGGCATCGTTTGTTTGTCCACGAACTTCTTATGCGGAACATAACCATGTGCATCCACCACGGCCATGACTTTTGCGCGTGTCTCTTGCGAAATGGAAGTATCCTTATTGTTTAATATCATCGAAACGGTAGCTGCCGAGACACCGGCTTCTTTTGCGATATCATTTATTGTCATAGCACACTCCTAAACATATATTATTACTTAAATTATTGTGCCAAATATTATTACTTAATCATTATATCAAATAATCATTGGGCAGTATAGAATAAAATTCATGCTGCTCATTGGTTGATTTGCTATTTCTTCAGATCATCCCTAATATAACTTGACAAGGCGCCTCTAAAAATGATATAAAATAGTCAGTGAAGTATTTTACTAAAATAATTCACTAACTAAAAAATCTTAAGAACAAGAGGTGGTATATGAAAAAAATACTAATTGATACTGATATCGGGGATGATATTGATGATGCTCTTGCAATTGCTTACGCACTAAACTCAAAAAGTATTGAAGTGGTTGGCATTACTACTGCATTTCGAAATGTGGAAGCCCGCAGTCAATTGGTTATGCAGCAGCTTAGCATTTTTGGCCATTCCCATATTCCTGTATCTAAAGGGATTGGAAAGCCTTTTATCGAACCGGTTAATGTTGAAGACACGCCAAAGTACAAGGATCTTACCCTTACCAAGAATGAGTTAAACTGCAGCATGCATGCAGTAGACTTTATCATTGAATCTGTAAAGCGGTATCCTGACCTTATTATTGCAGCTCTTGCTCCCCTTACAAATATTGCCTGCGCAATACGAAAGGCACCTGAAATAATGTGTAATGCAGACATATGGATGATGGGCGGCATGTATACGGAAGCTTATCCGGAATGGAATATTCAGTGTGATCCGGAAGCTGCAGCGATTGTCTTGGAGGGGTGCAGAAATGTAAAAATGGTAGGTCTTGATGTAACGCTGCGATGCCGTATGACGCAACAGCAAGTAGATGCTCTCTGCAATACTGGATCAGATGAATCACAATTTTTGTATAAATGGATCAAAATGTGGATGGATACTTCAGGGCACCTTCCTATCCTGCACGATCCTCTTGTTATGGCATCTATCGAAAATCCAAAAATCATTTCGCTGGAACCTAAGCAGATCATGGTTGAATGTGCAGGCAACTATAGCAGGGGAATAACTATAGAAAAAACAGATCCATTCCAGTGTGGGACGCAGTCCCCAAATGTGCTTATGGCTGTTGACGTTGATGCAGATACTTTTATGAGGATGTTTTTATCGACCGTATTTCCCTGTTAAAAAATCAAACACGGGATATTAATGAAAGGAGATAGTATGAAACTCAAAAAAATTAGTCTTTTCCAGGTGATTATCTTGATACTGTCTGTTTGCTTGACCGCTTGTGGCGGAAATAGCAGTGATGCGAAGCGGCAGGATTCGGATGAAACCGCATCTCAAAATAAGGAATCAAAAGCTACCACTGATGTTGTGGAAATTGAATTTTTCAACCAAAAGAGTGAGATTGTGGATTTTATTAATGACTTGATAGTCGATTTTGAGAGCGAGAACCCCGGCATTAAGGTCACTCAAACACAGGTACCAGATGCCAAAACTGTTCTCAACTCTCGTATAGCTTCCGGAGATGTACCGGATGTTGTGGGATGTTATCCTGATGAGGCCGAATTCCAGGCTATGGTCTCTGGAGATACGTTTGCGGATCTCACAGGTGATGCTGTGTTGGAGAATGTTGATTCTTCTTTTCTTGAAGATATCAAAATTGATGGGAAGGATTATAATGTTCCGCTTACTTTAAATAGTTGGGGCATTTACTATAATAAAACCCAATTTAAGGCTCTTGGTCTCGAAGTACCCACTACGTGGGATGATTTTATTGACGTGTGTGAGACTATCAAAGCAACTGGTATTACACCGCTTGCAACAAGTTTGAAGGAAGGATGGACAACGGGTCACATTGGAGAAGCGGTTGCTCTGAGTATTGCCGGAGCCGATGGAGCATGCGACTTTTTTGCTGATCCTTCCGTAAAGTTTGAAGATTCCGTGTATTACGGAGAGTTTATTAATCGCTTGGATACGTTTGCAGACTACTCAAAGCCGGATGCTTCCAGCACAAGCTATGCAGACGCGGCGGGGGAATTTGCCCGCGGGGAGGCATTGATGATGCCACAGGGAATTTGGACGCTGCCCATGTTTCAACAGGCTGGTATGACAGATGAGATTGGCATGTTCCCGCTGCCTAATGATGAGGGCAAAGGTGTTATTCAGTTTGGTGTTGATTTGGCAGTGTCGATTTCTGCGGATACACCTCATCTTGAAGAAGCAAAAGCATTTGCAGCGTTTTTGGCATCTCCTAAGGCAGCACAGTATCTGGCAGACAAGGAAGGATCACCCTCCACCATTACTGGGGTTACTACAGATGTGCCGGAGACAGAAGGGGTTACAAGCTTGCTGTTTGAAACCGGTCGAAATGAAAAGTGGTACCATTTCAGCTGGGAGCCTGGCATTGATGGCGAGTGGGGAAATGAGGTGGCTTCCTATTTTGTCCTTCGCGATGCCAAACTACTGGCTCAGACGCTAAATGGTTTATTTGAAAAAAATTAAAAGTTGTTAAGAGATGCGGCCACTGTTAAGGTGGTCCTATTTCCTGCTTAATTTGTACTTTTGAAAAGGAGAATGTAATTATGCAAAAGCAGAACCGGTTAATCTATTTCCTGTTAAGTCTGCCGGCCTTTGTCCTATACAGTGTATTTTTTATATATCCTCTTATGAATGGTTTTATATATAGTTTACAGGATTGGAATGGTGTAGGGAGAGACAAAGACTTTGTGGGGATATCAAATTATATAACCCTTTTTTCTGATATCCGTGTAAGAAACACCCTTTCTTTCACATTGCGTTACACGATTGCATTGCTCGTGGGGACTATAGTGTTGAGCATTACCATTGCCTTGCTGCTAGATTCCATTATAAAGGCAAGAGGATTCTTTCGAACTATGTACTTTATGCCCGCCGTGCTTAGTACGCTTACGGTAGGGCTCATTTGGAATCAGTTGTTTTCCAATGCCCTTCCGCAGTTTGGACGGCTGATTGGATCTGAAAGTTTATCCTCCAACGTACTGGGCGATGTTAAACTTGCATTTTGGGCAGTAGTGTTCACGGCACTTTGGCAAGGGTTGGCAACTAATGTACTGCTGTTTTTGTCTGCGCTTCAAAATATCCCAAAGGACTTAATCGAAGCAGCCGGCCTTGATGGAGCCAACAAGCGACAAATATTTTTTCGTATAAAGCTGCCTTTTATTATACCTACACTTAATATTGTGATTATTCTCACAGCTAAAAATGGCCTCATGGCATTCGATAACATCTTCGCTCTGACTAGTGGAGGTCCGGCACGCACAACCGAATCTATTGGCATGCTGATTTATAAATTCGCTTTCGAGGAATTTAAATACAGCTATTCCAGTGCACTTGCCATATTAATATTTGTGATAATCGGTATTCTCACGATTATTCAATTGCGCACCAGTGAAAGATATGAGGTGAAAGCATGAATAAAAAGCAATTAAAATTTGACCGTGTGTTTTCCTATTTCGTGCTTGCGGTGGGACTGTTTATAATTTTGGTGCCTTTGTATCTCGCACTTATCACTGCTTTCAAGCCCACCAAAGACAGTATTGCAAATTTTTTCTCTTTCCCCAAATCTTTATATTTGGATAACTTTATCACAGTCATATCCAATAGCAATTTTTTTAAGTTTTTTGGAAATTCGACGCTTATTTTGGCTGCTTCACTCATCGGTATACTTGTGTTGGTGCCGCTTACGGCATATGTTATTCAGAAGAATATTAGCTCCAAGTATTACAGATTCTTCTATTTCGCCTTTGTGGCAGGTATTCTTGTTCCGTTTCAGGTATTCATGCTTCCGGTAACACAGCAGATGAATAAGCTTAATCTTATGCATCAGGGGGGTCTGATTGTGCTATATATTACCTTCGCCATGACACAGGGCATTTTCCTGTACAGCGGATATATACGCACGGTTATCCCAAAAGATCTGGAAGAAGCCGCGTATATGGACGGGTGTGGGGTTATCCGTACCTATATCAGTATCATTTTTCCGATGATGAAACCAATGACAGGGACTGTAATTATACTCAATTCCCTCTGGATTTGGAACGATTTTTTGCTTCCGCTTTTGATTTTGAACAAATCACAGTCGTACTGGACTTTGGTCTTGTTTCAGTATAACTTCAAATCGTCCTATACTTTCGATTTCAATTTAGCATTTGCCGCTTTTGTACTTTCAATGGTGCCAATCATAATTGTCTATGTTTTCTTTCAAAAATACATTATTGCCGGTCTGACTGGTGGGGCAGTAAAATCTTAAAAAGAGAATTGGAGAATTCTTGAATACAGTAGAAACAAGGGGAAACTTATACCATGAAGGTGTTGAATTTTAGATCCCTGAATCAAGATTATGCGTATTCTGCCGACCATATGGTGATGCTGGAGTAGAAATCGAAAAGATTTTTGAAAAACTAAAAGAAAAGTATTGGGATGCGGAGGAAGTACTGACTTTGGGTGAGGATGCCGGTATAAAAGTGGAGTGCGTCGTGTAGATGGAGCACCAACTGGGAATGCCTATTTGATGCAATTCCAAAGCGATATTTCCAAAGCGGAAGTACAGGCGGCAGACTTGGAAGAACTGTCCGGTGTCGGAGCTGCATATGCTGCCGGACTTGCTCTTGGTATATGGGCTGAATTCAATTAGCAAGCTAGCCAAGTTATTAACCAAGCTTAGTTAGCTGTTTTTGAAGAAATCTTCATAGTTGAAAATTATTACTCACGAAATAAGGGGATGATGCAGATGGCAAATCAAATTGGTGTAGATGGTACTCAAGTAATCATAATAGCAATAGAAAGACGGTTGAATTTTATAGAATTATTTTGTTGAAACTAATTGAATTCTGCCATTAATATGTGTTAGAATTAAGGAAAGTATTGTCAGGGCAATATTACCGAAAGGAGAAAGCAGTGCCCAATAATCATTTTTTAGATACAAAAACAAATTTCTTTGCATTTTGCATAAAGGTTATCAACCAGTTCAGATGAGTAAGCCCCTGATATTGCGTTTACACTTTCTTTGATGGTATTAAAAGTGGTGAATTTGGATTTTGTTTGTGGCATTTTGATTTCCCCTCCTCCTGTTGTTTAGCCGCTTTAGATTGGGCGGCTATGTAAAATTGGACGCAAAAAGGTCGCTTGCTCCTTAAGAACAAACGACCTTATATGATTTAGTATCGTTTCTATATCCATATGAAGCGGATTAGTCAATCACGAACGATCCATTCACCTTTTTGACTGCTGCCGACTCTGGTTATAATGCCTTTCTCTTTCATTTTTCCCATGCTGAATTTTACCATACTGTAAGTTTCTTCTACCATTTCAGCAATTTTCTTTTGAGACATTCGTGGATTCATTTTTATCACAGTTATAATTCTTTCTTCAAGATCATTCAATTTAGCTTGGTTAGCTTGGTTAGTCTGGTAAGCCAAGCTTTTAAACATCACCATGATATCTTCTCGCTTTATTGTATACTCTGGCATAGGATTTCCGGATTTTTTGCAATTATCTTTGATTTTCTCTATTCCTCGTCCCCATGCCTCAATAAATCCCGCCCTGAAAAATGTATTGGCAATCAGAGGATTATAAGGTCTGGATCTGTGCCTTCCCATCAAATCATCAACCTCCAATCTGCCGGGGAAATACAATCATTAGCAATGTACAGGCAATCTGGATATACGCTGATTTGTATCGGTATCAATGCTCCGTAAAATTTATGCGCTACGGCATTAAAAACGGCTTCCCTGGTGCCCTCTTTTGGAAACGGATATGTCTCTACCCTTGTTATACCCGCATAGGTAATAGCTGCTTTCAGATATTTCGTAAAAATCAAATCGACAACTCGAACTGCCTGCGATAATAAGGAACCATGTATTTCATCCTGATATTTCAAATCGCATCTGTTTCAAAGTAACCAACTTTAATATATGCGCCGGGAATCCATTTTTCCGGTTCACATTCACTATAAGTCCTAATATATCTCTTACCTTATTAGGAATGTCCTCTAATAATTTCTTGCCTTTTGTTATATTGGTAAAAATCAGATTTCATATGACAGGCACATAATTCTGCTGCATCGCAAAGTTGATTACAGGAAACATATTACCGCCTAAAGTGATTTTATCATTCATTTTTACAACTCCTTGATTTTTAAATTGACTATTTTATTAATCATTTCAATATTTCTAAATATTGCCCCAACTGCTCATCCACATACCCGGCAATCAGCTCAACCATCTTTCCGGTATCTCCGTCACGGTAGTAAGCATCAAATGCCTGATAATATTTTTTTCGATTGGTGAATTTTACGTTGATCGGTGGATAGCTGTTTTGCATCAAATCCAAGTTAAGTACCAAACGCCCGGTTCTGCCATTGCCATCAACGAACGGGTGGACATCTTCAAAATCCAAATGGAACTTTGCGATGCGCTCAATCGGGTGCATCGCTTTTTTATTTTGCTCATTTTTGCGAATGAGCTCGTTCATTTGCGGTTCAATCAAATACGGTTGCGGCGGTTCATGCACAGCACCCATAATCTTAACCGGAATACGGCGATAAATCCCTTTATCTTCTGGTCTGTCCATTAGAACGAGGGAATGAATCTGTTTAATTTCACGCTCGGTAATTGCTTTACTGTCTGAAACAAGACTTTGTACATACTGGAATGCATCTTTATGCCCGACTGCTTCCAAATGGTCTTTAAGCGGCTTTTGGTCAATCGTAACACCTTCCAAAACCATTGCGGTTTCTTGCAAGGTTAGGGTGTTGCCTTCAATAGCATTGGAGTTATAAGTGAACTCCACAAGAAATTCATCTTGCAAACGCTGGAGTTCCCCTTTAGTAAATGGACGGCGTTTTGCAATTTCGTCTTTCTTGTGGTCAATCTCTAAAAACAGCGCAGCAAACTCGCTTTGCAGTTTTTTACTGCGAAGCACTCTGCCGTCAATCGG
>Ga0153999_1000872_pt1 | contig 12635 bp, 12 predicted proteins | sample TSNC083MetaG_FD_104675 | JGI IMG/M metagenome (GOLD analysis project Ga0153999, IMG submission 104675) | Attine ant fungus gardens microbial communities from North Carolina, USA - TSNC083 MetaG | ecosystem: Host-associated > Fungi > Mycelium > Unclassified | place: USA: North Carolina, Lumber... | reverse complement strand
TTAACATCGGCACCATTTGCACCTGCAACTCCGCCAACTCCAGATGGGTTCATACCACCCAAGCTCATGTTCATACCATGCCCTGTACCAGCGGTCATACCGGCCATCGGACTCATACCAGCCAAGAGATGCATACCTGGGCCACCGATTCCTGGTCCACCGATTCCTGGTCCTCCTCCTGCACCACCACCTAAACCCGCGTTGTTACTCCCTGGACCAACACTGGCAGACATACTTGTCTGTGGATTCATCCCCATCATTCCTAAATTCATATTCGCCGGTGGGTTCATCCCACCAGGACCACCCATCGAGCTCAAGCTTCCCATCACCGCAGGTACAGGCGATGGTGCGGCTCGTGCACCGCCGACTGGTGTCCCTTGATTCAAAGGAGGGTTTTGTTGATTTGGAGCAGGCGTGGAGGGGTTGTTAGGGTTTGGAGTTTGTTGATTTCGTGGTGATCCTTCTATAGGTTTACCATCTTTCAATGATCCATCTTTCCCTGGTGCAGGAGATGGCGGCGGTAACATTCGATTTTGTGGTTGCCCACCTATTGAGTTACCTCCAGCTCGAGAGTTAGGTTGATTGAACGGAGGTCCAGGAGGACCACCTGCGTTGAATGATGGATCTGATGGAGGCGATGTGGCACTGACAGGCATGTTATTCTTGTGTATATTATGCATATTTTGCCGATATGCCTGTTCAATCAACAGCGACACAAAGTTAACTACGAACGAAGTTATCAGCATGATAGGATAACTCACCAATACGGGCTGTGAGCCTGGGGGTCCTATCTGTGGAGGATTCATCACAGACATTCCTCCTCCCATCTGCGGCGGCATAGCCATCTGGCCCCCCGGGTGTGGTACACCATTCGTTGCGCCTCTTCCTTGCATCATTATCATACCATTGCCCATGTGTGTGGGCATTCCAGGCCCAAGCCCTGCGCCAGGTGCGCCTTGTGACATTGGTGGCATCCCAGTTGGTCCAGGACCACCTTGAGGTATAGGCCCTCCTGGCATCATATTCTGGCCACCGGGCGCAGATAATCCACCCGGCCCATGACTTTGCATACCACCCAGTTGCCCGAGCTGCATCCCTCCAGGTGGCATAGGACCTGGCATGCCATGATTGGGCCCTTGCATATTACCAGGACCGGGCATTCTCAAGCCTCCACCGCCAGGCTGCATCCCTGGAACTTGCATTCCGGAAGAAACTGGTGGCTGTTGCTGCCCTGGATATGACATGGAGGACATAGCTGGCGTTTGTCCCGGGGAAGTTCGTTGACGTTTTCGTTCAGGCGGTGACGACTCTGTTCTCGACAAATTTTCATGCTATGAAACTCGAGATTAGTAGCTGAGGCCAAATGATGGCATAACACAAACCTCATCTCCCGGCGAACTACTGTTCCTCTTGTTACGGTTCTGAAGACCTTGCTGTACCGGAAGAGCGTGTCGCATAGGTAAGGAGCTGGGAATATCCATTGGTTTGCTCATGCTTAATCTTCGAGCTCTGCATGCCGACAAAATCCGTTGCTAGGAATTGGGCCAACTGGTAAGAAACAACAACCGAAAAGTGAACGGCAGAAAACTCACTTTATCAAGTGATGTCAAAGCACTTATTTCCTTCCCTGCTAGACCGAATTCTCCTTTTACTTGCTCCAGCTCAAGGTGTGGTATCTGTAAAATTTCCATGTTTATGATGTCACCGCTTACTTGTCTGTGTACAAGTGGGGGGCTAGGGTGAACAAGTCCACTTCCAGGCGTTGTTGTCCGACTGGGAGGTCGCCCTGCCATCCCGAATGTAGGTTGACCAGGCTGGGGGATTACGCCCTGAAGGTTTGGGTTCATTGGGCTCTGAGAAATCATTCCTCGACCCATATTGACCAAATGAGGTGGCGATGCACCGTACTGAGTCTGTCGTTGTGAAGGTGGTGCACCTGCTCCGGGGGGTGAATGAGCCATAGGTGGACTCTGGAAGGGCCCGGCTGAGGCACCTCGTACTTGTTGAACCTGCCCAGGAGGGGGAGGTGGGCCACCCATCGGTGGTCGAGAAAGATCGTTGCTGAGCATGAACGGCGGGGCTTGGGGTGGAGGATGGGGTGGATTGCCCGGGTTCGGTGTACCATTGGGCTGGCTGAATGGACCAGGCCCCGGCATAGCTGAGGGACCGCCAACTCCGTTCGGCAGGGAGCGACTAACAAAATTACTAGGACGCTGCGGTATTCCATTCATCATCCTGGGAGGCATCGCAGTTTGTGGACCTTGACAAGATTTTAGACTCGATTTGCCAAAGAAATTGAGGAATTACCAATATGAAGGGGAGGGACATTTGCTCCTGGTGCAGTTGATTGGGTGGACTGCATCCGCAGAGCAGCCTGGCGCGTTTGATGCTATAGATGAGTGAGCGATTTGTCGAAAAAGGAAATGGAGAAGTAAGATCTCTGACCTGAGTGTAAGTCAAAGCGTCATCAGTAGCGCTTCCGAGTGGATTTGACTTGGCCTGGAAAAGGACCCAAAAAACGCTCCACCACCTTGATGAGCGATTCAGGATTGAAAAGAGCAGAGTACAGACAGTGAGCAACACGAGCAAACTGCAACGGATCAGAATCTTACTCAAAAAGCAAACCCTGGCGGGCATTTATTGGGGGAGCAGACTCTGGAGGGATGTCTGCCTCGATCAGTAACTCTTTTGCGGTCTTTTTAAATCCGCGTTTGTGACAATAATCGTATATATAAATGTTGAACCTGGAGTGGAGGTGAGCGATGAAAAAGGGCAGAAAGGAAGAAACAGACATCTTGTCGCCTTCCCATGAGAGAAGAGAGGCGGAAAGGTCTGGAAGGTGTTGGGAGGACTGCGGGGGCAGGATGGGCTGAGGTGGCGGAGGGGCTGAGGCCATCTGTGAGAGACGTGGGTGAAGTGGCAACGTGGTTTCTGGGGATGGTGTGGGGAGAGAAAGAGTCGGGCGACTGGTGTATGACTGCGGTAAGATCTCGGAAGCTCTCCGGCGCAGATGCGGACCGCGGACAGCTGAAGAGAGGCGGGGGTCAATGGCGGCGATAGAGACCGAAACGACGGCGGACGGACGGAAGACAGCGGCGGGAGAGCGAGAAGCACGTGGCAAGAGTGGAGGTCGCTGGGCGCAGCGAGGGGCAAAAAGAGCAGGTGGTGGTTGTTGGGAAAGCAGTCGTCGAGTCTGCTGGGGCTTGGCCACTTCCATTCCTATTTGGGCGCCGACTCAATCTCCGCCCGTTGCCGGCTGAAAATAATCATTTATATTTATTTATAGGTTAGAATATCTCTAGGCATGTCCGTGCCGCCGAACCACTGCAATCTGCAAGTCCCATCCTCCAAATACATACCGTACCTCCAGCAGCCGTCGCATCTCTCGCCATCCTCCCTGCCCGGCCGCTCCTCCTCTTGCATCGTATACAAAGTCTGCAGGCGATACCAGACTCCTCGCCAGTGATCCCAGCAGAAACGCAATCACGGCAACCACCACCAGTGTCGACATAGGATACACTGGCGCTCCCTTCTTCTGCTCCCTTACAACATGCTGATCCACGCCCCCCTGCGAACCGCCCATATCCCCTCCATAATCACTCGGCACCGCAGGCATTGTTCTCCCAGGTCCCTTAGTGGCTATATCGGTCCTACCTTCCTCCTTTCCCTTGTCACCTGCTCCAACACTTATCCCCAACCTTGTGAGCGGATTAGGATAGCCTTGCAAAAATCCCAACAGTCCTCCAGTACTACAGGGTTCCACATGGCTCACATGAGGCCCATTGCCATCCTTATCCTCTCCCTGTAACGCACCCGATCAGCCCATTATATTTAACTCAAAGATCCGGACACACGCACCGTCACTCTCGGCATTTCCTCGCCCGTCAATCGTTCTTCTTCCCCCTGACCCTTCGTCTCTCCCTGTTTCTTTTCTCCTTCTCCATCATTTCCACGAGAACCCGAAGACAACACTGCAGTAGTCATTCCAGAATCACATAGATCATCTGCTATTCCGACCGGTGTCTTGAGCTCCTCCGGAAGTGCTTCCGAGTCGTTCGGTACTCTACCCAGTAAAATTAGTCGTATTAGTATTGTGTTGGCTCCCGTGTGAGAAAATCAGAAAATCATGGGGCTAAACGAAGCACCAATGGCTGGCAGTCGAATCTGATGAATGAACTGGACACTGCGCCAAAGCATATCAGACACAATCTCCGTCCCATGTAGGGGCATGGTTGGGTAAAATGAAATTGGGGGGTATCACCGCCGGTGACATCACAAAGCAAGTCGAAAGTGAAAAGTTTAAAAAAAACGAAATAAAAAAACGCACCTCGAAATGATGTTCATCTTGCCTACTCTATCATCCATCAGCTCATCTCTTCCCAAACTCGTCAACCCTTCTTTCTCATCTACAACCCCAATTTCTTTCCCATCCACAATCACAACTTCCCTCTTCCCAGAATCCTTCCTACCTTTCTTCCCCTTGATGTCGTTGGCAGGATTTGCATAGGTGGAGCTGCTAGAATTCACACCCACGGATGGCAAAACTTCGATCCATACAACCGCTTCGCCTCCTTCAGCTAAATCAATCCACCATTGCGGCCTCGTCTCTCCAGTTTCATTCGTATCACGCACATGTCTACCTCCTCTCACCTCACCCCCACCACCTGTTAGTGGATCCTTGATCACTTCTCGCACAATCTGCGACGTTGGTAACACAATCCTGACTAGATGTCTTGTTCCACTTTCTCCCGATGAATGCATTGGTGATAATGGCATTGCATAGATAGCACACTGGAGTGGAAGCACATTTGCGTCCGCCGACATGTTCTTCTCCTTGAGTGAAACAACACCACCTTTCTGCCCAACTCTGACATCCTTTCTCATCCTTGACCAGACTTTCACCTCATATCCTTCCGTATACATCTTCTTATCCACCACAATTTCTGCTACAACTAAATTTCCAGGCCGTCTTGTCGCTCCGCCCACGTCTTGAATTAGAAACCCAGTTGCGCTCCTCCCTCGCCTCTGACTATCGAATGCAGAAGCAGTTGCGACGATAGGAGACAAAGCAGCAGCTGACGAAACAGTTCTTTGTCTCTGTCTCGACGGTGAAGTCCGGATCTGTGAAATAGATGGATTGGAAGGATTTGCTGCAGGTGTGCCGTTTAGTGTCGATAAGGGTGTGACATTTGGGTTGGTTATCACACTTTCCCCGCGTTCATGGCCAGTACTGCTATGTCTTGATCTGAGTGTCGTCCAACTCGGTCTAGGTGTGATAGCCTGTTCTCCATCTCCCTCCTCATCCCCATCCGGATCTATTCTTTCATCCGTTATATCTGTCCTTCCGGGTCCAAGCCCACTGGCACTCGCACTTCTAACTGCAACCATCCTGGCTTTCACAGCACTTGCAGGCAACTTCACTTGCAAGCAAACACCCAATTTCTTTTCCTCGACTTCAAACTTCTCCCACACAACACCCCTACTTTCGTCCCTCTTTTTCAACCTCCATGCAGAAGCTTTCATCCCTGCAAACATCTCTTCCTCTTTCCTCCCCACCATTCCCATAACTAATGATGATGCTGGAAGTCTCAACACAGGTATTGGTGCTGCCACTGACCCAACAGAACCCTTCACGAACGTCTCCAAAGCCAAAATACATCTCGGGATAGACGCATTGATCATCGAGTTCATAGCAGCCGGTATCGAGCCTGCATAATCCACAGCAATGTACCTTGTGATATGTGTAGATGGAATCATGTAATTTTCCTTTGTATACGGATCGAGTGTTTCCAACACCCATGCGTCAACATACACACGCCCAATTGGAAGGGTATGTGGATTGTATTTCGCCGGTGCGAAAGATGCTACTGAATCCGCACTGAAAGACGCCGAAACACAGTAAATGGTACGTCTAGCACTGCTGCTTGAATGATCTCCACTTGCAGCACCTCCACTACCAGACAAAAGTGTTCCATGCATGTTTCCTTCAGTCGAACTTTGTCGCGATATAATCATCGACGCAGCTAAAGAATTCGACAAGGAAGAAGAAGATGCAGAAAGCGCTCCTCGGACGACTACACTCGCAGTGTAAAATCCTCGATCCCGAAAGGGAAACCCAGCTTTCGAAACCAAAAACACCGTTTGACCATTCGCACCATACGATTCAAAAACTTGGACCGAATCAAATCGATTATCCCATTTCCGTCGACAGTCCCACTGTGTTATCGTAGGTACCAGTTCGTCGGCAGATAATCCTTCTATCACTTTGGAACCTCGGTGAACGGGGATGATAGGTGAAATTTCTGGTACGATTTTCCGGTGAACGAGCAGTCCTCTTTCCGAAACGAGCGTCCAGTCATTGTTTGACACGTTGGGGTTCGTGTCTTGTGCCCATGACAATGCTTCCAAGGCGTGCTGAAGAGGTAGTTTTGATGAAGACGGGAGCGCGTTGTCTCCAGACACGTTTATAGGCGCTATAGCAGCTACTGCTTGTTGCGTCGTAGTCGTCGCTTGGTCAACGTAATAAGTGATGAACCTAGCCAAAGGACTTGAATTCTTGGGCGCAGAAGCCCATGTATTTGCCGAATTTGTAACAGGCTTGGTTGCTTCCACAGATACATCGGTCCCATCAGCACTAGTCAGATGTCTATTTCCGTTATCTCCCCACTCAGCTCTTTTACGATTGATACTGCTCATGACTGGAGGTTGATCAAGAGGTATCCGGACGGGTTTGACGCGTTTCTGTTTTGTGAGGGCCTTGATCTCCGAATCTGCAATCTCTTCCACGTCAACATGAACTTTGGCTCCATTGACTATGACCAATCCTTTCTCTTTCCCAGGAGCCTTTCTGACTATTGTCAATAATCTCTCATCATCAATGAAAAGCACATCATGGGCCAATGTCAGCCAAAGCCCTCCCCCCTGAGCTGATAATCTATGCCTCCTAAAGCAGGAGATAGTTTGAGGCGGAGGATCAACAATGATGTCCAATGACGCAGCCCAAGTATCAAGATCGCATCGTAACTCCAGTTCAATGGCAGGTGAATGTTGGTCGTTATCGTCGCCATTCGTGTTTGTTCTTCGACTTGCCAAGGCTTCGTACTCCACCCTGAAACTTGTCCTTTCATGGTCATATCGTATCTCATTGGCTTTAGCACCTGAGAGTCTCGTCACGGTGGGTGGACCGCCACACTTGATTGCATATTCACCAATTCCGGCCAAAGTACTGATCATCTGGTTTGGTATTGACGTTTTTCCGGTCCATCCTTTTGGATCAGACTGCTCGAGAAGTGTAATGAGTGTGGTGGTAGGTGATAGGGCTTCGATAGACCATCCTTGTAAATCAACTTGAGTGCGAATGATATTCGTATCAGGGGGCGGAACGTTGGGAAAGAGATGAGGTTCATCTGCCGAAAAAGAGAAGACATGGATTGTGCTGGGTGATTTATACACTGTCTTGAGTAAGACAGCATCCCGACCACTAAATTGAATCAAAAGAAAGAAAAGCCACTGTTCCACAAAATAGCTCACTTGACTGGCCACGCAGGCCTTGTCTTATAGTGCCATAACTCTGTCAACTCACTGACATCTTCCAGTAGTACCCCATCCTCATGCTGCTTGTCCCAATACACTCTAGTTCCTGGCGATACAACGGCTGCAAAGAGATCCCATACATTAACGCCGAGAAAGGTGGCTTCAGCTCGGTAAACAACAAGCGTGGGGTCAATCGAATCCAATTGTGTGATAGAAACACCCCTTCCCTCGGTGGCTAGATTGCATTGAGTGACTACGACATCATAGGAAATTGAAATATACCAACTTCGTCGCCATTTCGCTTCGGGTTCCTGTAATAAAGAGGAAAAATAGATATAATTTCTTCGTACGCGTGATGATATCGACTTCTCGCCGGCAGCCGACCTTTCCGTGGCTATGCGAGTTATCGCAATAGATGATGACGATGCCGAATCGTTGCTATTTATACTCCCGACCGACGTAGGTGTGTTGTAACTGAGGTCAACTGTGCTAGCAATGTCTTGCAGGACTGTCTTGGAAATGAAATGTGAGGACGGATCGCGTTCCTCCGCTTCCACGATTGGCTTGGATATACCATTCAGTCGAATGCCGCGAGAAGCAGGCGACACTTCAACTGTGAGTCTGACCTTGAGAACGGAATGGGCATCGGAAAGGGCGCTATGCATGAGGCGAAGGGTGATCTGATCCTGAGAAAACGAATGACGATATTTTGTTCGCAAAACTGTCGCAGACCAAGGCAATTTCTCAACTTCTTCGGAGGAAGCTTTTGTCGTGACTTGAACGTCCCAGCCTACTAGAGATGGTAATACACACTCAATCGAACGAGTCAATCGTCTCTGTTCTCTTAGTGAATGAAGCTCCTCCATCCCTTGCTGTTGTTCAATCGGCATCGTGTGCTCATCTTCCTCAGGTATTATGGAATATTCCACGTTGAGCGCTTCCCTGTCAATCTGGTAACGTATCCGGTCTATGGACACGCCATTCCCATAACCTGAAAGTTTTGCAACTCGTCCCCCACGTTGGGCCACCGTCTTGAATAAACTGAGAGTCATAGTTGCAAGCTGCTGCGCCATAGTGGCTGCAGAATAATTGAACATCCACATAGCTTTGAGATCATGCTGCCAGAAACATGTTATACGTAGTCGTGCTGGTCGTTTCTTTCCATCGTCGTGGGTCGGTTGGGAATTTACAAGCTGTATACACCATGCGAACACTGGACAATATTCTTAGATAAGAAGGATTGTCGGGGGTGACAAAAAAGATGCGTACACTTCACGTATGAGCGTACATAGGGAGGCGAAGGACGAAGATAAGCAGGTTCGTCAACTGAGCGGGGGAGGGAGGTGGATATGTCAATAATAGTGTTTGCGTCATGAAAAAGTCGTGAAATCGTAACTGCATCCCGAGGGCTGGACTTCTTTAGAATGAAGTTTCTGCCAAACGATAATAACCAACTTACTTTGCAGGCCATCCCAACATAAAATTCGTCTTTGAGATCCTAGTCTTGTGGTCGAACATCTCCAATAAATGCGCCTCCTCTACAGCAGGATCCCATTCCTGCCTAAGTTCCGGAGTCGTAAGTACAGCCTTCCAGGACTCCAACGAATTAAAGTCCTCCGTTAGTGCGATCTCCAGTAACATTCTGTAAACATCATCACCACCCTTGCCCGTATGCCGGTGAACGATGACGTCTGCAAGTTCTGGCACAGTCAAAAGACGCGACTTGCCCCTCCTACTCGGTGAATCGGTTGTTGCTAAGATCCGTCTCCAGTCAGAGGGTGAAGAAGACGTTAAAAGTTGTCGAAAACGTAATTCTGCGTCGGTCAGAGCATTGTACCAGGATTGCCGCAGACTGGGAGTGTCAGTGATGCGATATCACTGCGAGCTATTGTTTACAAACACACCTGGAGCCATCTGACATTGTTTCGTGATTGATACAGACCGAAAGAGAGGAGAAAGATGACAAAGCCGTGAAGAATTAGCCTTGAAATGTGACAGGAATAGGCGCCAACATCAAAGTCCACTTCCACCATGTCATTTAAGTAATGTGTATTACTTAAACATCGTTGCAACCTTTTGACATTAAATCTGATTTAGTATCTGGGATGTTTTCATAAAAGGAGTGCTGCAGCAAGTGTTGTTCAGTATCAAATTACTTCTTGAGTTTTTCATTCTGCTTTTTGCTTGAGTCATCAGGAAACTGAGGTATATTGATTACTCTCTTTACTTGTCATTATCAGATTACAATGTCTGTGCAAGTATTCAAGAATATGGACCGAGTCATCGCTTTATTAAAGGAATATAGTAACAATGGATTTGGTTTGTCCGTCCTTAAGCCAATTTTCAACATCTTGCATTGTAACTGGGGTAGATCAGAGACTACCTGTGGCTAATACCCTTGACTCAAGGGTAAGGACATGCTCTACTCCTATGTGTAATCCGTCTTGGGGTCAACCCTATCAATACCATAGGTGTGATCAAAAGATCTGCTGATTTACAATTTTTGCTTCATAATTGATGGCTTTATGCCATATGGTCATCCTAGCCTATATTAACTGAAATAAGATTAGAATTACAATATTGGCACCCAACAAAGAGTAAGAGAGGTCATTTACTTATTGAGTTGTCATTGCTTATACTTGCAGAAAAATGAAATCTGTAAACTAGGTTTTTCCTGATGATGCCTGCCAGGTCAAGTTTAGTCTATCACACCAAGGTGATCTTCCTTGATCGTCCCGATAGCAAACTGCAAATGAGATGTAAGGTATGATAATGCACACATGTGGCAGTTGCTCACGATTTCTGTTGCGTCAACACGCGTGCCGACAATTTTCAACCGTACCCGTGTATTCTTCTCAATGATCTGTACCCATAAGATCTCTTGGATTTTATAGACATTGGCGTACTCACCTGGTCTTCAGAGGCAAACGATGGTGGGTTTGAATTAGGGTCAAACCGCATATCCGGATGAATCAACTGGAAATCATGAGAGCCGACTTGAAAAAGTATTGTATTGACGAACTTGATGAGATATGAAGACAGTTAGAGGGCCGACATCAGCAAAGAAACCCATCTATAGATGGGCGTAACTGGATATCAGTATTTCAGTTAAGATAAACTGAATCATACTTTGTTCACATTATTTACCACCCCATCCACCACCTCGCCTTTGAAAGGCTTGAATACAATCGCTCGATACCTCGTGATGAACTCAGCCTGGCCACTACCACTGAGAACCATGCCTTTCCCAATGTCTAATATTGATACAACAGCGATGATGTAGCCGAATTGGCCAGAACAAGTACCCTCGACGTCTGAGTAAAGCTTTGATTCCAAGAAACTGAGCATACGGGGGCCAAAGTATGATGGGTGAAGTAGGATAGTGTGCGTGAGTTCTTTCTAAGAACGAGTTGGCTTGGACGAAACACATGAACGAGTGGTCCCATTCTAGACTACTTACTATGAAGAACATGGTAGCGTACTGGTGGTGAATTCGATCAGATGGACCCAAATTGAGTTTTCACACATACACTTTGTTGTGAGAATACAGCTTATGAAATCTCGAGGTCGGAGATGTCGTGTGATCGTGAAGCTCGTGACATGGTGCATAAGTGACCTGACATCGGAATGTGTAAGGTGTAGCAATAGGTTAATTCTCGTCAATGGACCACATTTTTACACCTACTTCGCTTTATTCACTTTTGGGAGTTACAGTAATCGCTGGAGTTGCTTTGGTAGCATCAAATACCTTTCTTTCTAAAGATACCTCAAAAAAGGATCAGTGGACGTTCGTTTGGCTGGTATGCAATTGAACCGTCTTGCATGCTCTTCACCTCACTTCGAATCTCAGACCTTCGATGCCCTTATTCATTTTTCTTATGAGGGTTCCTGGCTTTATTATTCTACCTTTGGTCGTCAGGTCAATACCAGTGCAGGGCCTTTGGCTCAAATGTGTACGTTGTTTACACTATTCACTTTCGTGATTCTGAAGTCAGTTCACTCGTAGGGAAAGAATACAGCCTAGCAGACTTCCGCTGGGGTGTTGCTGATTCAACTATTGTCTCCCTCGAAATGCTCACTGTCTTGGGTGCAGGACCTATCTGTCTTTATATTGTGTACCAAATCATCAAGCGTGACCCAGCAAGGCACTATTGGATTGTTGTACTGAGTACTGCCGAGTTATACGGTGGTTGGATGACGTTCTGCCCTGATTGGTTGATTGGAAGTCCAAACCTGAATACTTCAAACTGGTTACATCTTTGGGTTTATCTTTTCGTATGTCTTTCTCATAACAAAGGTTGATGTTGCATCTCATACTTCAACAGTTCATGAACATGATGTGAGTCAGGTTCCTCTCTCACTTGATCTTTTCTAACGAGTAGCACTAGATGGGTGATCATCCCTCTGATCCTGATGGTAGATTCCTATGGATTTATTGCAAGCACGCTTCGTGCTGCCCGGAAGAAAACAAAGTCTGCTTAGTAACTGCACACCCTGCTGCTCATCACATTTATAGTTAGATTCCTATACCTGATACCCTTGTGAGTTTGTGTTTTCAAGAATTATCGAACTTCAAAATAGTATCTTCAGTTTCCATACGTTAGTAATGATTGACTAACGAGAGCATATTGGTCTCCCTTAAAATGGTCCACAGTTCATAGTTAGCTGGATAATGATATAAATACCAAAGGGCATTACACGGGAATGCGATCAGCTCCTAGATCTACATCAGACTTCGTCTCCATCTCGGACATCGCTAGCCTACAACAAGACTTAATGATTATGGAGAACAGTATGATGTAAGGCTCACTTATAGGCATCACAACAATCTCTTCGTACATTCGCACTCTTCCATCGTTGTTTGGTTTGCATATCCGCATCCACATCTGAACGAAATTACTCGATGAATCAGAGAACGACAAGTCAATGCTCACTTGAATCCTCTCCCAGCAGTAAGAGACGACCACGAGGAAGATATTGCCTAGCCGACACTACTGAGTGGCAAGATTCGGAATAATATGTTCAGGATTGTACACACCAGGATTTGTTTTTATCAAAGAACCTCAAGATATAAAGCTTCAACTTCCGTTTCTCTTGAGTGT
>Ga0153999_1000871_pt1 | contig 12638 bp, 17 predicted proteins | sample TSNC083MetaG_FD_104675 | JGI IMG/M metagenome (GOLD analysis project Ga0153999, IMG submission 104675) | Attine ant fungus gardens microbial communities from North Carolina, USA - TSNC083 MetaG | ecosystem: Host-associated > Fungi > Mycelium > Unclassified | place: USA: North Carolina, Lumber... | reverse complement strand
TTCAGGTTAAAGACTACCTATGCGTACGATGTTCACGGCCAACTACTGGAAGAACGTCAGAATAACAGTACCAAACAGCAAGATACCATTTTCCGCTATACCTATGATGCTTCCGGGAATCGAATCAGCAAGGAAAGCCTAGAGGGGACCACTCATTACCAATACAATGAAAAAAATCAGTTGGTGAGCGAAGAAGGAATCCGGGGACGAAACTTCTTTACCCACAGCTGTGGCGGAAGTATAATAAAAGAGGAAGCCGACTTAAATACCCGGCATTTCACCTATAACAGCAAGAATCAGCAAGTCAAAGTGACGTGTGAAGATGGACAGACCCAGGTAAACCGCTATGACAGCGAAGGCCTGCGTTATGAAATGAAAGAGAATGAAAAGCTGTTGCGATTCATTTATCACCGTGGCGAATTACTTTATGAGAAAGGGAAAGACGAAGCAACCATTTATCAACTGGGGTATGGAACGGAAGCCATCTGGCGAGACCAGAAGATTTACTATTACTATCAGGATGAGCAGTCAAGTACTGCTTTGATTACGGATGATGCCGGACAAATCCAGAATCAATATCGGTATGATGCATTTGGAAATGATATTGGTGGTAGTGAAAAAATCTCGAACCGAATTCGGTATACTGGACAGCAGTATGATGGCTTAACTCAGCAAATTTATTTAAGAGCAAGGTATTATAATTCTGTGCTAGGCAGATTCATGCAGGAGGATAGTTATCATGGAGACGGTCTAAACCTCTACACGTATTGTGCCAATAACCCGGTCATGTATTACGATCCCAGTGGCTACGCAACCGAGAGATGTCCACCCAATGGACAATTTGGTGGGGATGGTGTTGAATCATCTGTCGAAGTTTCAGGTGAGACTAAGACAATTAGAAATTGGAAAGGAGAAGAAGTAACTTTACCCGAAGGGCATCAAATGAGTCCAAGAGATCCGGTCGAGAGGGCCCCTTCACGGATGCAGAAAAAAATCTTTTCAACAAGACGGAGGGGTTATTGATGAAATTCCAGGACCGGGACATCTAGAGGGGAATCAGCATACTGCCGGTACACCAACTAGGCATCCGTCAGGATCAGTTTTTAATAGTGAACCAAATGGTGATAGTTTACGAGCCAGTGAAATAAAAGCTTACTGGAAAGAAAAGGGCGGAAGACTAGTTAGCAACGGTGATGGAACATGGAGTGATCCAGGATATAATAATTAAAGCGTAGGAGTTGTAATGAAAGAAAAAATGATTAACTTTTTGAATGACTATAGCCTAATATATATAATTGGTTATAATTTGGTTACAAAGGACTTTTTTGACTTTGGTGATAAGTATAAACTTGATAATATTTCTTTAACAAAAGCACTTTTTGTAGATGAAGAACATGTAATTGACCTTAATAATTCCATAAGGGATCAAATATTACCACAAGCATGGAAGCAAGGACGAGTAAAATGTTTAGTTTCAAAACCTACAGAAGATTATATATTGGGAACGTTTTATCATGAAGATAGACCAATACAAGAATCGGTGAGATTTGGAAAAGAAATTAATGAAAAATTGATTGAAATGTTTGAAAAGCAATGAAAAAAACGTTTCGAATAACTATATTGATTATCTAGGTTTTTCAAATGGAATATGGTTATTACTTGGCCTAACCGAATAGGAAAAACTCGCAGTATTCATACTGCGAGTTTTTTGTAATCTAAAATCAGAGCCGAGGCAAATTAACACCTTACCTCCCCCCTTTTATTGAATCGGGAGATTACCTCATCATAAAGGTTCTTGCCATTTAATTTTAGGGTTTGGATCACCGACAATCCATCGCAAAAATAATTAACTCCCTCCATGCTGCGAAAGCCCATGATCTGCGCTGTTTTTCGTTTGAATTTTCTTCCGCATCGCTCAGCCAATTATGCCAACTTTTCATCTCATACCAATAATAATCAATGTTCTTAAATAAATTTGTTCGCATAAAAAATAAGTGCGATAATGAAATCACCAATAAATAAGGAATCTAAGAACAGATGGCGGCTTCGCCCTGCTGCTGTTTCAGAATTGCCAGCTGACCGAGATAGATGAGAATCTACCACTTACCGGGCATATTACTGGCACCTTCCAAGAGATCCACTTTATTCAGTGGCTCTTTGCCTCCATTTTTTTCATGAGGACGGAGGAAGTTGTAATAAGCAACCCAGAGTGAGACGCTATGGTTGGCACCATCTTCCGCCCCATATCCACAGGTGATGCGGTAGGACTCTCTAAATGTGCGGTTCAGGCGTTCGATGATTTGTTTGAAGGGTCTGAATTTTTTGGAGACCTCATCGTAATTGGTAAGCCCGATGACCTGGGTGGTGAAGACATCCCAGTCATATGATGGAAATGGAAACCGGATCAAAAAGCAGGGAGAGCAGCGGTTAGGTGACATTTTCCAACCATCTGCAGTTACTTATAAGTACAATGTGCGAGGGCAATTATTAGAAGAGCGACGGCTGGAGAAATTGGAGGATGTGATAACCCGTTATCATTATGATGCAGCAGGGAACCGGGTGCGTAAAGAATGCTCAGAAGGAGAGATTTCCTATGGCTATAATGAAAAGAACCAACTGACTTGCCAGGAGGGAATCCAGGGGCAGGCGTCCTTTACATACAGCAGGTAAGGCAGTATATTATTAGAAGAAGGTCCTAACGGAATCCGGGAGTTTGCCTATAACAGTAAGAACCAACAGGTCAAGGTGAAGTGCGGAAATGGGCAGATACAAGAAAACCGCTATGATGCAGAGGGACTTCGGCATGAGATGAAGGAAAATGAAAAGCTGCTGCGGTTTGTATATCATAGAGGGGAGCTGTTGTACGAAAGGGGGAAGGATGAAAAGAGCTACCACTTAGGCTGTGGAATCGAAGCAGTAAGTGGTGGAGGAGAGATTTCTTATTATCACCGGGATGAACAGCTTAGTACGGCATTGATGACGGGCGAAGCTGGTGATGTACGGAATTATTATCAGTATGATGCGTTTGGAGTATTGTTGGAAGCAGGAGAGAAGGCAGGAAACCGAGTCAGGTATACCGGGCAGCAGTATGATGGTGTGACAGAGCAGTATTATCTGCGGGCGAGATATTATAATCCAGTACTGGGCCGGTTCATGCAAGAAGACCCTTATCATGGTGATGGCCTAAATCTTTATGCGTACTGTGCCAATAATCCCGTCATGTACTACGATCCTAGTGGGTATGCATTGAAGGACTCAGATTATGCAAATATCATGTATGATACAGATGGTTCTGGTTATGCCTACGTTCAAAATAGAAACTATACAGATGGTTTGAAAAATACAGACCCTAATCCTTATTACGAAGGAAGCGATTTCCAAGCTCACCATTTATTACAAGGTAAGTGGGCAAAGGCCAATTTAAAAGATTACTATACTGATAGCAATGGCAATACTGCTCTGGCACCACATAATTATGCTAACTTCGGTCAAGGAGCGAGAAGAGACGCCAGAGGTGGTGATTATTCTTCAACATTAAATAGTGAATTAGTATTTGGAGCAACCGATTTGATTAGAGGTGGGATGTCAGAAGGTCTTGTAATGTCAGAATTGGAGAGAAACTATAGGATGATTGATGCTTTAAATTCACTAAGAAGTACACAAATTCAAAATGGTGAACTTGATCTGCTAGAATATGATAGGGTAGCCATTGAAAGTGTTGTGCATGATTTTGCAGAACAACAGCGGTTAGAAAATGAACGTATGATACAAAATAATTGTTAATGACAAAATAGGGAGGAAGATCTATGGATATTATTAGTAATTTAAATGAAAGATTAACTATAGTTAAAGATAGAGTCTGCCATGGAGGAGAAGACAAAATCAAGAAGGTTTTGATTGAGTCGCCCGTTAAATTGCCAGATGATTATATTGAGCTTTTAAGAATTATTTCCGGTGATGAAAATTCAGGAATATCCTTCCAAGTAGATGATGGAGGTCTGGAGATTTTTATATGGAGTGCTAAGTTGGCATTAGAAAAAAGAAACAGAGAATTTAACTATCCATTCTATAAAAAATTTATGAGCTGTACATGGATGCTTGGAGATGATGTTGGAGATTTAATTTATTTTTACGGAGAAGGAAATGAGGGATTCGGCATTTATAGAGGAGAGGCAGGGGGATTGGACTATAATGATGCAGACAAGATTGCAGACTCCCTTACAGAATTCCTTGTAAATGGTGTAGGAATTGATATTGCTACATCATTGGACTAATAATACACTCATCACCTTTTGAATACTGAATAATTTACATTCATGGTGTTAACATTTTAGTATAGAAAAATTTTTTTCAAGAAAATCCTGATCATGCGATGTTGTGATCAGGATTTTTAAGGCAACCATTTGTATACAATGTATAAAATGAATAATCCGATTAGTAGTAGGATTTGCCGGTGCGGAAGCATCTCAGGGTTTGACAGAGGTTAAAACGTGCATGACCGGAGATCTGAGTTATACGGAAAATGCAATTTTTGATGGAATTTTTGATGGTTCCTATGATGAAGACGGCAATCTAAGCCTTTATATTGACCGGGATGGAAAGCAGGTCAGCCAAAGCTATAACGTGTTCGGAAGTCTGGTCTATGAAAAGGCGGTGGATAAAAACGGAGAGAATCCGGTCGTCACTACTTACCGCTATGATAGTATCGGGCGGCTGATCTCCTATGAATACGATAAGGCCGGACAGATTACCAGGATGACCGATCCGCAAGGAATGACGACCAGGTATGAGTATGATCTGCTGGGAAGGATCAGCCGGACATATAGCGATGCAGGGATGGAGATCCAATACCATTATGATCGCCTTGACCGGCTGGAGCAGATCCGGTATGGAAACGGAGCCGTGACCTGTTACCAGTATGATGGGAACGTAAACCGGACCAGGAAGCAGGGCGAGCAATGGCTGGGAGATATCAGCCATCCGTCTGAGATTACTTACCAGTACAGTGTGCGTGGGCAGTTACTGGAAGAGCAGCGATCGGGGAAACAGGAGGAAGTGACCAGTTATCATTATGATGTGGCAGGAGACCGGGTACGTAAAGAAAGTTCAGAGGGAGCCATCTATTATGGATACAATGAAAAGAACCAACTGATCTGTGAGGAAGGAATCCGTGGCCGGACAGTCTTTACATACAGCCGCCAAGGCAGTATACTATCAGAAGAAGGGCCTGACGGAATCCGGGAGCTTGCTTATAATAGCAAGAACCAGCAGGTAAAGGTGAAGTGTCAAAACGGGCGGATACAGGAGAACCGCTATGGTGCGGAGGGACTGCGGCATGAGATGAAAGAGAATGAAAAGCTGCTGCGGTTTGTATATCATAGAGGACAATTATTGTATGAAGGAGGGGCAGAAGAAAAAAGCTACCATCTCGGATATGGAATTGAAGCAGTAAGAAATGGTGTGACGAATTCTTACTATCACCGGGATGAGCAGCTTAGTACAGCACTAACAACGGCTGAGAATAGTGGTGTACAGGACTATTATCAGTACGATGCTTTTGGCATTTTGCTGGAAGCAGGAGAGAAGAGTAGTATGCCTATTGTGACAATAATCCAGTCATGTATTATGATCCTAGTGGATATGCAATGACAGAAGAAGATTATGCTAAGATTATGTATGACACTGACACTGACGGTTCTGGTTATGCTTACTATCAAAATGATGACTATACAAATGGTTTTAAGCAGAACGGTCCTAGTCCTTATTACGAGGGGGCAACTGGTTTTCAAGCGCACCATATGTTACAGAATAAGTGGGCACAGGCCAATTTAGGTGCTTATGATTATGATCCTGGAAAGGCACCAACAATTTCGCTTGGAACAGGCTCCATGGGCGTTGATAGTAATGGAAATATTATTTATGGACCACATAATACTGCTTCCATAGCGCAAAATCAAAGACATTGGGACAGAGGAAAACAATATTACTCTACATTAAATAGTGAATTAGTATTAGGAGCAACTGATTTGATCAGGGCAGGGATGTCAGAGGGTCTTGTTATGTCTGAATTAGAGAGAAATTATAATATGATTGATGCTTTGAATGCACAAAATAGTGCTCGAATTCAAAATGGTGAATTGGATCTACTAGAATACGATAGAGCAGCTATTGAAAGCGTTGTGCATGATTATGCAGAACAACAACGGTTAGAAAGAGAACGTATAAAGCAACTAAATTGTTAACTGGAGGATATAAAATGGATATTATAAGTAATTTAAATGAAAGATTGACTATTATAGATGATGGAAGTGGAGTTTGTCATGGAGGAGAAGAATATATTAAGAAGGTTGTGGAACAGTCGCCGGTGAAGTTACCAGATGATTATGTTGATTTTTTGAAAGTTATTTCTGGTGCTAATAATATAGGAATATCTTTTAAAGTAGATGGTGGAGTACAAGAATTTTTTATATGGGGTGCTAAGTTTGCATATGAATGTGTAAACACCGAATATAGCCATCCAGTTTATGCAGATTTCTTGAGCTGCACATGGCTGATTGGAGATGATGTAGGGGAGTTTAGGTATTTTTATGGAGAAGGGGCTGAGGGATTTGGAATATATAAAACTACAGCGGGTGAGATGGATATTTGTGGTTCAAATAAAATTGCAGATTCCCTTACAGATTTATTAATAAATGGAGTTGGTCTTGATATCCTTTTTGCATGGTAGTTTTAATCAGTTTGAATATCCGGATGAGGATTTAGCAGTGTTATATGATGATTAGATTTATAATCCTATGATGGGTAGATTTATGCAGGAAGATCCGTATCTTGGAGGCGGGTTGAATCTATATTCGTACTGTAGCAATTAATCCGGTCATGTATTATGATTCTAGTGGATATGTAATGAAAGATGAAGATTATGCTAAGATTATGTATGATACAGATGGTGAAGGTTCTGCCTACTATCAAAATAGAACTCACTCAGGTGCTTTAAAAAGCAATAAATCTAGTAACTATTATGAAGGAAGGTATTTTCAATCTCATCACTTATTGCAAGGTGAGTGGGCAAATACCAATTTAAAAGATTACGGTTATAGTTATGGCAAGGCACCAACACTTTCTTTAGGAACGAATTCCTATACCGATGTCTATGGTAATACTGTTTTGCCCTCACATGATTATGCTAACTTTGGTCAAGGGCAAAGAAGGGACGCTAGAGGAGGTGATTATTCTTCAACATTAAATAGCGAATTAGTATTTGGAGCAACCGATTTGATTAATGGAGGGATTTCCGAGAGTCTTGTGATGTCTGAATTAGAAAGAAACTACAAAATGATTGATCATTTAAATACGAAGAATGCTGCAAAAATTCAGAGTGGTGAATTGGCTCTACTAGAATATGACAGAGCAGCGATTGAGGCAACTTAATTGTTAAGGAAAAATGATAGGAGGAAATGTAATGGATATTATTGCAAATATAAATCAAAGATTATCTTTTGATGAGGATAGCATTTGCCTGGGGGGGGAAGACAAAATTGAAAAAGTTATGAATGAATCTCCGTTTAAATTACCTGATGATTATATTGAGTTTTTAAGAACGATTTCTGGTGGAGAAAATACAGGAATAGCTTTTGAAGTCGAAGATGAAGGTATGGACATTTTTATATGGAGTGCACAGGTAGCATTAGAAAAAAGAAATAGAGATTTCAACTACCCATTCAATAAAGATTTTATGGAATGTTCCTGGATGGTTGGTGATGACTTGGGAGGTCTTGTGTTTTTCTATGGTGAGGGAAAAGATGGATTTGGTCTATACAGGGGAAGTGCAGGGGGACTAGATTATAATTATGCAGATAAAATTGCAGACTCTCTTACGGATTTTCTAGTTGATGGTGTAGGTATTGATGTAGCGATAACACTATAATTCTAATCAGATAAGATGGTTGAAATTTTTAAAACTGACCAAAGAATGAAACTTGATTAACGTTGGAGGGTTCCATAAAAGGGTAATGCATGTGGTTAATAGTAGGGTAAACGCTCCAACATAAGTACCTTGACAAGTCATGGATCGTTTTTCACGGCCCGTATTAATTACTGTTTAGGTTTCCGGATCCTTTCTGGAAGGTTTGGTGACCACGGAAGCAGATCATCCAAGAAACTGTGGATTATATCTTCTATATGCTTCGGGATCTCGGTCAGCAGGTATTCATAGTACTCATAAGGTTTAAGATTGTTTGCCTTCACTAACGGATTATACTGCAGCCATATCTAACAATGCTCGCATTAGAATTACACATCCTTTTTTAACATTTTACGGCAGAGAGTATGTGTTGATCAGTCAGTATCATAAATGTGGCGAGCTTTTCCTTCAATTCATTGATATGTAGATCTGTGGTATATAGATCGCTTAAATGAAACAAATCAAATTGAGGTTTCCAATGGATTGATGCTTTTAATTCACAGAATAGTGCAAAAATTCAAAGTGGTGAATTGGACCCGCTAGAATACGACAGAGTAGCCATTGACAGTGTAGTGCATGACTATGCAGAACAACAACGTTTAGAAAAAGAACGTATTATGCAACTTAATTGTTAATGATAGGGGGAGAAAATGGATATTATAAGTAATTTAAATAAAAGGTTAACTATGGTTGAAGGTGGGATTTGGCATGGAGGAGAGGATAAAATTAAAAAAGTTCTGAGCGAGTCACCTGTTAAATTACCAAATGATTATATCGAGTTTCTAAAACTTATTTCTGGAAAAGAAAAATCATTAGGGATATCGTTTCTGGTGGATGACAAAGGTCATGAGATCTTTATATGGAGTGCTGAAATGGCATTAAATAAAAGAAACTTAGATTTTAACTTTCCATTCTATAAAGACTTTACGGACTGTACATGGATGCTTGGAGATGACCTTGGAGATTTGATTTATTTTTACGGTGAAGGAAATGAGGGATTCGGCATTTATAGATCAGAGGCGGGGGGGTTGGACATTGGCGATTCAGACAAGATTGCAGACTCCCTTACAGATTTTCTTGTAAATGGTGTTGGTATTGATATTGCAATAACATTATAATTTCAATCTGTTTTAAAAATTCTGATTAGGTTAATGGTCAGGATTTTTAACAGAAAATAAGCATTTAGATTACGCCTATGATAACCAGGGAAATAAGATATTGGAGGAATATGGAAAAGAAGAGGTAACAAAAGAGCAGAATGCCGGAAGCTGGGATCAGATTCGGTTTGGTTATGATGCCAACAATCATTTGTTCCGGGTTGAAGATGAGTATGGGGATTCTGATAATAAAGTTTATTATGGTATGGAAGATGGTGTGGCAGAATATGTAGGTATCACAAAGCAAGATGTAGATGTTCGGCTGCAGCAACACAGTAGGCCAAGTAATCCGCATCAGAAGAATTTTGATGTACTAGATGTCCATTATGAAGGACTAACAAGGAATCAATCAAGAGCTGTAGAACAGTGGGAAATCGAAAATGGTCCTAGCCATCAGAATATAAGTAACAGCATAAGCAAGGATCATAGATATTATGATGCAGCAAAGGCATGGGCAGCAAAAAATAAAGATAATTATAGGAAGGGGTAGGAAATGAGAAAAGATTATAGTGATAATCCGTTAGCAAATAGTTGGCGAGAACGATATGATATGCAATCAGATGCAATAAAAGAAAAATTAGATGCACTTAAGACCATGCCTGTTAGTGAATTTCAATTACAGGTAATAAAAAAAGAAAGAAAGTTTATGCCAGAGAAAGGAGATGTTTTTGTTACAAGTCCAAGAAATTCTATATATTTCTATGGAGTCGTAGTTAATGCTGGTATAGACAATAATAATGGAAATGATTTGCTTGTAGTAATGATCTTTAAAGATAAGACAAAATCTTTACAAGATATAAATTTTGATGTGGATTATAATAATTTATTGATTCCACCAGAAATAGTGGGGAGAGAATATTGGACAAAAGGGTACTTTTATAATATAGGTTTAAATATTTAAATTCCGCACAATTTGGATTATGGATTTTATAGAGTAGTGAGTGAGAAATATGTAAATGAATATTTACAAGAGATCGATCATATACCTAAGCTTTTAGGTTGTTATGGTGTTTCTACCATCTCAGGAATAGCTAAAAATATTAATAAAGAAATAATTATAAACGAAAGCTTATTGGAGTAAGAATATAATTTTTTAAAATTATTCGGAGGTAAATGTATATGGATATTAAAGAAAAAATCAAACCATTCTTTTTAGTGGAAAATGCCGATGATATGTCACTTCTTTTAAATACTGGTAGCTATAAAAGTGATATTTTCCAAGAGCGTTCATCAGAGGGGAGTTGTGGAAATGGCTATGACTGGTCATCACTAGCCGAGACATTCATTATAGAAAAAGTTCCACACTTGCATGATACTATTGATTTAGATCCAGAAGCAGATATGTTTTGTGCTTACTCGAATGATAAAGAAGCTTTATTAGAATTTGCATTGGCTTTTCATGATATGTGTGAAGATGATGGTCAAATGCGGGATTTATTTTCTCGTACTGAGTTGGATTAAAAAAGATAAGCTTTCACTAATATCAATGTTGCTATTAGCTGTGAATAACGAGGAAAAATCGAATTATAATATGATGTATGTATTGCAAATCTCCAGGTGATATGGAACATTCAGACCTGGAGATTTACATAGTGTCTGCTGATTAAGTCGTTTCCGTTTAGATGCCCTCCGAAAACTTTGCATTGAATCCAGAAGTGAGAGACAAATATATTCCCTGGTCAAAAGAATTGCCAATGAACTTAATAGTTATAGTGAAGAAAATATTATAATATTTAGTAGACTTTTGAGCAAGCGCAGAACAGTGCAAAAATTCAAAGCGGTGATTTAGATCTATTAAAATACGATAGAGCAGCTATTGAAAAACTGGTGCATGATTATTCAGAAGAGCTTGAAAGAGAACGTATGCTGCAACTAAATTGTTAGTAATAGGAGGAGAAAATGGATATTATGAGTAATTTAAATGAAAGATTGACTATTGTAACCGGTGGAGTTTGCCATGGAGGAGAGGATTATATTAATAAGATTTTGAGTCAGTCGCCAATCAAATTACCAGATGATTATATCAACTTTTTAAAAACTATTTCTGGTGATAAAAATATAGGAATAGCTTTTCAAGTTGATGGCAAAGGTAGGGAAATTTTCATATGGGGTGCTGAGTTTGGATATGATAGAATAACCACTGAATTTAACTTTCCAATTTATGACGATTTCATGAAATGTGCATGGCTGATTGGGGATGATGTTGGAGATCTAATGTATTTTTACGGAGAAGGAGATGAGGGATTTGGAATATATAAAGCAGAGGCGGGAGCCTTGGACATTAGCGACTCATCCAAAATTGCAGACTCCCTTACAGATTTATTGGTAAATGGTGTTGGCCTTGATATTCTTTTTACATTATAGTTTGAATCAGCTTGAATATCCTGTTCATACGATGGTGTGGGCAGGATATTCTAAAATGAAAGCTTAAGGATGAGGATTTTGCAGTGTTATATGATGATTAGATTTATAATCCTAAACTGAGCAGGTTTATGCAGGAATATCCATACTTGGGTGATGGCTTAAACCTGTACATCTACTGCCATAATAATCCCGTGGTTTACTATGATCGTTCCTGGTGGTGGTGTATAAAAATGATGATTTTAATAATATGATAACTTAATAGAATGGGGAGGAAAAATGGATGCAATACAGGTGGCACTGATGGTATAATATCTGAAGATTCCATTGCACAAAAGGTGTCGATGAGTATACAAAATTCACACCAATAAAATAAGATAGGGGACAACAGATTTTGAAAGGGATAAGTATTGTATTGAACGTAATTTTATTAGTAATTTTGGTATTTTTTTTACTTTGTAGTAATGGCAGTAGAATATCTCATTCATTTAGTAATCTTGAAGAAGAAACCTATGCCGTTATTGATTATCCTTTAATAGACATTCCAATACGTTACAATGAATCAGAAGTTGCGATTGTTATAGCTAATAATATGATGCGTTCTGATGAATATCTATTTTCAAATAATAAGAGAACATTGGAAAATATGCAAACTAAATTTCATGTTATTACTTTTCCTATTGACCGTGGAACAACACCAGATTCAAAAGTTTTCATTTATGAAGATAATATTTTAATAAGGGAAATTCCTTTTTGCGGGGAATATTCCAATGACGAGAAATTTGATTTGGATTCTTTACCTAAAGAGGATATTGAAGAAAAGATAGGACAGAAACTTCCGCCACTTTTCTGAATTTCAATTTAGGACTTAATCTTTGGAGCCGCAGAATTACAATTTTTGTAATCCTGCAGCTCATTTACCATAGCGTTTTATGTCTTGAAGGAGTGCTGAATCCCAATATGTCCTGGCGGCCGGAGGAGCTTTATGACAGTTCCGTGAAGATAACGCAGTTGATTGGATAAAAGTAGGTGAAACGATATATGATTTTGGAAAAGCGATATTAGGATGTGGGAGTCAAAAATAAAAGAAGTACGGGGATATGAACAATGAAAACAACAACGAATAATCCAACAATAATTGTTATTGCAATCGTATTAAT
>Ga0153999_1000870_pt1 | contig 12638 bp, 12 predicted proteins | sample TSNC083MetaG_FD_104675 | JGI IMG/M metagenome (GOLD analysis project Ga0153999, IMG submission 104675) | Attine ant fungus gardens microbial communities from North Carolina, USA - TSNC083 MetaG | ecosystem: Host-associated > Fungi > Mycelium > Unclassified | place: USA: North Carolina, Lumber... | reverse complement strand
GATGATACTTTGAGCAAGGATAGTAATACAATGTGTGGCAACGCACGAGGAGGCAACAAAAATGGAACAAGGTACAGTTAAATGGTTTAATGCAGAAAAAGGTTTTGGCTTTATCGAACGTGAAGATGGGGACGATGTATTCGTACATTTCTCAGCAATCCAAAGCGAAGGCTTCAAGTCTTTAGAAGAAGGCGAAAGAGTAACATTTGAAGTTGAGCAAGGTGCTCGCGGAGCTCAAGCTGCTAACGTTCAAAAAGCTTAATTTTAAATTGTTTATCTAAACAGGCTCTTTATAGAGCCTGTTTTTTTATACTCTTGCATAAGATTCAATATAAACCTACTCAATGATTCCAAACATACATCCTATTAATTTCCTGATTAATACAACGCCGGATCAAATCCTGTTTTATATATTTGGCGTACCCATCATAATTCCTCTCAAGTGTATGAATTGCTCGATTAGCTCTTCATGCTTCTGTAAATTTAACTCCAAGTAAAGTTTTTATAAAAGCTTGTACCCACATATCTTGAATACAAATAGGTAACATACTACTCGTCACAACTACATTCATATTCAGTAAACTTATACTGCTTGTACAACGTTAAATCTTTAAAATCGCTTGTAACTGACTCATAGACTTTGACTAAGGGTGCAATATCGTTTTTTGCAAACTCTTTTATTTGCTCATCCATGTTAGCTGTAGTATTTAAAATATATTCATTCATGTCTTCGCATAAATCATTGTGTTCACAGACATCGTACGTAATCACAATATAATGTTTTGTCATTTTAGACTTCCCCCTTTTTCATTCGAGATTTGTTCTGTTAAATGCCCTAAAACTGAATAGGCGCGATTCCTTATACCAGAATCGCGCCTATTTTATGGAACACCTTTGTTTAAACCCTATCAAATATGCAACTTGTTAGTTCAACAAGAATCATTAATTATTGTTCAACTCCGTAATATTGCTTGAATATTTCACTGACAATCAATTAACCCAAGTAGTAGACTATCCAGATCAAGAAAGCCTATAGTATCTCTTCGTCCATTTATGAACAAATTTTACCTTCTTCTCTTAACAAATAAGAATAACAAAACAATTACAAGTAACATCAATATAATATAAATGACCTTAGAATAAATTCCCATATATTCTACAATCACTTCCCAAGAAGATCCGACTGACGCTCCCAAATATACAAGAACAACATTCCATATTAGAGTCCCTATTGTTGTAAATAATAAAAACAAACCTACATTCATATTCGTCATACCAGCAGGAACGGAAATTAAACTGCGGATTACAGGAACGAAGCGGCAAAAGAAAACAGTCCAATAGCCATATTTTTCAAACCAAGCAAATGCCTTGTGAATGTCTTTTATTGATAGACGAAACACATGCCCCCATCTATCTAAAATCCTCTCTAACCTTGCTATATCAAGTTGCAAACCAATTATATATAGAACAATAGCCCCAACTACTGAGCCTGCTGTTGCAGAAGCAACAACACCTATAATGCTTAGATTAGAAGTGGTGGTTATAAAACCACCAAAGGTTAATATTACCTCAGAAGGTATAGGAGGAAAAATGTTTTCCAATGCAATTAGAAACATAATTCCCATATAACCGAACTCGCTCATTATATCAGTTAACCAATTTTCCATGTGTCCCTCTTCTTCCTCCTAATTAAAAAAATCCTTATAGACTACTAACCGCACTGTTTAGATTAATGGACTCGTATTTTTTTATGAACCAATAAGACAAGAGATTTGCTACAGCTACCATCAAAAAATATATTTAACACACTTTTCCACTGTAATATCTACTCTTTTTTTGTTTATTGTAACTGAAATTTAAAAATAAGTGCATTTATTAATATAGTTAATAAAAGATGACATCAATTATTTAACATACACTCTATATTTTCCAATTATATGGACTGTTTTCTGAAATTAGAATTCAGGATATTAGATCATTTATCAGACTCTATTCAAAATGGCTTATCTTTATTATATAATCTAAATCCACTACTAAGCCTCTTAGAATATACCTGGCCGCTTAAATGGACGAATCATAGTCCTATTCACTTACCAAAACAGCATAATTTCATAAGATTGGACCGCTTTAGTCTACTTCCCTACGCTAGTGCGAACTAGATCAGGTTCCAAGGGCAAAAGCTATGCTTCTCTCAGCCAGCTCACGTCCCCCTAGTACAATAAATAAATTATTTTAATTTTGATATAAAAAAACCAAAAAGAAGACCCTCATTACGAGAGTCTCCTTGTATTTATGAACGTACTTGCCCACTACCAAATACAAGATATTTAGTTGAAGTAAGCGCTGGCAGTCCCATTGGTCCACGTGCGTGCAACTTCTGGGTACTAATCCCGATTTCAGCTCCATAGCCGAATTCTGATCCATCAGTAAAACGAGTAGACGCGTTATGGTACACAGTTGTCGCATCGATAGCATTCATGAACTGCTCAGCATGTTCCTGATCATTCGTGATAATACCTTCTGAATGCTTCGTACTAAATGTATTAATATGTTCAATTGCTTCTTCTACACTGGCAACTGTTTTTACGGAGAGTTCTAGATCAAGATATTCCGTGCCCCAATCCTCTTCAGTTGCAGCAATTGCCTCTGGATAAACAGAACGAGCTGCCTCATCAGCGTGAATTGCTACACCATGAGCCTTCAAAGCTGCTAGTAAAGTTGCTCCGTGCAACTTAACCCAGTTTTCATGGATAACAAGGCCTTCAATCGCATTACATACTGAAGGACGCTGGGTCTTCGCATTGATTGCAATTTCCTCTGCCATTTTATAATCAGCTGTGTCATCTATAAACAAATGACAATTACCAGCACCTGTTTCAAGTACAGGAACTGTCGCTTCTTTGACAACAAGGTCAATCAGCTTCTTGCCCCCGCGTGGAATAAGTACATCTAGATACTCTTTAAGATCAAATAATTCTTTCGCTGTTTCTCTTGAAGTATCTTCAATTAGCTGTACAGCATCAACAGGAATCGTTGTTTCTTTTAGTGCTGCCTGAATGGATTGTACAAGTGCCATATTAGAATACTTCGCTGATGAGCTCCCACGGAGAATAACAGCATTACCTGTTTTCAAACAAAGTGTTGCAGCATCGACTGTTACGTTCGGACGTGCTTCATATATCATGCCTACTACACCAAGTGGCACACGGTTTTTCTTAATAAGGAGGCCATTTTCCTTCTCAATAGTCTCCAATGTCTCACCACTAGGATCTTTCAGCTGAATCAAAAGACGAACTGCTTCAGCAATATCTGAGATACGCTGTTCATTAAGCATGATCCGATCTAGCGTAGATTCAGGAAGACCGTTCTCTTTACCAGCAACAAGATCTTTCTTATTTTCTTCAATAAGATGATCCTGATCCTTAATTAACTGATCCGCAATCTTCGCAAGCGCTTGGTCCTTCTCCTCTGTTGTTTTGCTGTTCAACAAAAAGCTAGCACGCTTACCAAGTTTACCCTTTTCTTTAACTTCACTCGTAATTACATCAGCCATACTGAACACCCCTTTTATATTAATGTATCGCTTGCACCCATTCATCTCTATGAATCACTTCAATCAGATGTAAAACAAGCTCATCCGTTCGTTTTCCCATTGCTTCGCGTGCATCTTCAGATGAACAGCGGACTTCACCGCGTCCAAGAAAACCGCTCTTACCAAACACTTCGACGATATCGCCTTTCGCGAATTCACCCTTAATATCATAAATACCTGCCGGCAAGAGACTGCTACCTTTATTAAGAATAGCTTTCTCAGCACCTTCATCAATATAAATCTTTCCAGAAACATCTGAATGAACCCAAATCCATTGCTTCGTATGATTAACCGAAATCAAAGCATTTTGGCCAACATATGTCCCGTCACCTTTGCCATCTAATATATCAAGCAGCTTCGTTTCGCCCTCGCCTTTTCCAATAAAGGCTTTTACCCCAAGAGACATAGCTGTCTTCGCTGCAAAAAGCTTGGATTTCATTCCACCTGTCCCGACACTAGAACCTTCGCTGCTAGCCATACCAAGAAGATCATCCGTCACTTCTGGTATATATTCTATTTTTTCAGCATCAGGATCTTTATTAGGATTGGCAGTATACAGTCCGTTAATATCCGTCAAAATAATGAGTTGATCAGCATGGATCAAACCACTCACAAGCGCGGATAGCATGTCATTATCTCCAAATGTAAGTTCTTCGACGGATACTGTATCGTTTTCATTAATAATAGGAAGTATTCCACGATCAATGAGTTCAGACAATGTTGCATAAGCATTTTTGTAACGTTCGCGATTCGAAAAATCGCCGCGTGTCAGCAGGATCTGCGCAGGTACAATGTCAAATTCTCCGAAATGTTCAATGTATGATTGAGTGAGCAAACTCTGGCCAACTGCTGCAGCTGCCTGCTTGCCCTTTAAAGTGACTGGACGGGAGCGATAGCCTAACTTCTTAAAACCAGTTGCAACAGCACCTGATGAAACAATCACAACATCATGCCCGGCTTGCTTTAATTTAGCGACAGCCTGTATATGATCTTGGAATTTGACCTGATCAATTTCGCCATCGCTATTCGTAAGCGAACTGCTTCCGATCTTAACTACTACGCGCTTCTTCTCCATCTATGCTGCCTCCCAGTCAAGTTATCTCTTATGCTCATAACATGTAAAAAAACCTTCTCACATCCTATCAAATTGACAAGTGCGAAAAGTAAGATTCGTTCTATATAGATACTAATATTATGCTTAACTTTTCTGAAAAAGTCAATGGAGGGACGTGGAAGTACCCCTTAATAAAAGCCTGTTTTCAAGGCCTTTACAATTGTATTGACAAATTATCAGAAAAGATATAATATCTTAATTAACTATTCCGATTGTTTAACTATGATTTGAAAGCCATTTGCAAATAAAGGAGTGAAAGAACATGACTTCAATTAAAGACATTACGTTATGGAATGCATTAAAACCTTTGCAAACTATTGTTTCATTTTTAAATACAGGCGCACATCCCGACGATGAGCGTAGTGATCTGCTTGCCTATTTAACACGTGGTCTTGGCATTCATACATCTGTTGCCATCGCCAATCGTGGAGAAGGTGGCCAGAATGCAATTGGCAATGAAACAGGTGACGCACTCGGAATGCTTAGAACGGAAGAAATGCGCAAAGCTGCGGAACAACTTGGATTGCATGCTGTGCATTTGAGCAAGACAGTTCAAGACCCTATTTATGATCATGGTTTCGAAAAAACAGCAGCTGATACTTTTAAGAAATGGGGATACACCCATACCTATAGCAGTTTGATTCGCGTCATTCGTGAACTAAAGCCCGATATCGTAATGCCTTGCTTCAGAGACGATGCCCTTGAACATGGCCACCATCGCGCAATGACCGAACTAACAGTGAAAGCTTTCCATGATGCAGCTGACAATGACATTTTCCCAGAACATTTTGCAGACGGACTTGTACCTTGGCAGATTAAAAAGCTTTACCTGCCTGGTGATGAAGAAAACAGTACACTTGCACTTGAAATTGGTGAAGTTGATCCAATTCATGGGCGAACGTATCCACAGTTAGGTGAACAATCACGTTTCTTCCATAGCACGCAAGGAATGGGTGTACACCTTGAAACTGAGCCAAGAACATACCATCTTGAACTTGTTTCTTCTATTGTAGACCACCCTCATGATGAATTATTGACTGGCATTGCATTCGATTTCACCGAATTTGCCGCCACATTTATTGAAGATACAAATCTTGCTGAGCAATTAACTGAACTGCAATCTATGCTTAATGAAAGTATTGCAGTATTTCCAAATCTGGCACTTGTCTTCAGTAAACTGGAAAAGTCTCTTATTTTAACTAATCAGTTGCTTAAAATAACGACTTCTAGCACCCTCCCTTCTTTAATGAAGGATGAATTGCTTCACAAATTAGAAGTGAAAAAGGACCAGTTGCATAAAGCATTAAGAATTTCAGCAGATATAAAGGTTGAAGTAATTTTAGAAAGAAGTATTTGGAACCGCGGGCAAGAATCTAAGATCTCTTTGAAGATTTCAAACAAGGGCCCAATTGTTTTCACAAATATTCAAGCTGCTTTGCAATTACCAGAAAGTTGGAATGCTCCAGCAACTGCAAGCAAGCAGGCTTTGCATCCAGGAGAAGATATTGTAATTCCTTTCAACATTCATGTACCAGACAACGCTGAACTACACCAGCCCTATGCTGAACCACCTGTAATTGGACAGATTCAATTGCATACAGAGTCCATTTCAGTACATTGGAAGCAGCCTATTCGTGAGATTGCTATATTGCCTAATATGAGCCTCTCCTTGTCACCTGAACACATTATTATTAATACAAGCAACCCGCATAAAGGGATTCCTGTGACGGTAAAAGTAAAAAACTATACTAACGTGGCAACAACTGCAGAGATCAAACTAAATCTACCAGTTGGATGGAGATTGAGCGAGACGAACAAAAATGTATCACTTGCTCCTTTTGAAGAAATCGAGATGGAAATACTCGTCATTCCTCCAGTAAAAACGATAGAAGGTGAATTGAATTTCACAGCTGAAGTTCTATCCGAAGGTCTAACTTGGGCTACAAGTATTCAGGAAATTAATTATGAACACATTGATACGGTCTATCACATATCCATAACAAGCCTGCGCGCGACTATATTCAGTTTAGAAAAGCCAGCGGGCCTTAAAATCGGTTATGTTGAAAGTGGCTTCGATGACGTTGCGACTAACTTAAGTTCAGCGGGCTTTGCGATTACAAGGCTGACTGAACTTGATTTAGCAGCACGTGACCTATCCATTTACGATACGATTGTCGTTGGGATTCGTGCATATTTATCAAGAAAAGATTTGAAAAAGCATCATGATAAACTAATGGAATATGTAAAAAATGGCGGCCATCTTGTTGTTCAGTATCACAAGCCTACAGATGGTTTCCAAGATTGGATGCCCGCTCCTTATCCATTTAAACTTGGTACCCCGTCACTACGTTGGAGAGTAGCAGATGAGTCAGCAAAGGTTCACATAACCAAACCTGCTTCCCCCCTCTTCTCCTACCCGAATCAAATCAAAGATACGGATTGGGATCACTGGGTACAAGAACGCGGATTATATTTCCCAATGAACTGGTCCAGCCAATATGAGACAGTTCTACAAGTAGCGGATGAAGATGAAGCAGCCATGGATAGCGGCATCCTCCTAGCCAACTACGGAAAAGGAACATATCTTTATACAAATCTTGTCTTCTATAGACAGATCCACAACCAAATTCCTGGCGCTTATCGCATGTTTTCAAACCTGCTTAGCTACGGAAAGGCATTACAAGCACAACAGTCCAAGAAGAAATGGATATTCAAAAAAAAGCAACAAATCTCGTAAAAAAGAGCCTCGAACAGTTCTATTAAATAGAATAGTTTGGGGCTCTTCATTAGGTTGGATACCAGTGGTCGGGATCGCCAAGTGTAAGGATGTTTTGGTTATCCTTTAAAGTATGGCCTTAACTTGTTGTCAGCGTCTCACGTTTTTCGTCCTGTTCATTAACATGATTCTTTTCTTCAAAGTAAAACCTTCATGAAAATTTTCTTGTTTTGATAATCAAAAAGTTTTACACCTGTTATGAGCAGAATCGCCATTTCTAACTATGAATTGAACAAGAATAGCGCAAAAGGTTCCAAGTACACAAACGACTCTGATTCGTTTATGTACTTGGAACCTTTATATGGTTACTTCGCATTCTCATCCGGCTGATGAATGCCGAAAATATTTCCTTCCGTATCTGTATAATATCCTTGCCACGCCATACCCGGCAAAGCATACTTAGGCATTGCTAGCTTGCCGCCATGCTCCAAAATCTTCGTCTCAGCAAGATCGTAATTATCTACACTGAGCGTACATGCATAGCCATTCAGAGCCTGGCTTGGCTGTGGAGCAGGCCCCTGGCGCTGCATGAGTGCTCCATCGATCCCGCTTTCACTCCCCTCACCCGTTACCGCTCCGAAATAAGGCATGCCGGCGTATTCGCTCCAGTCTTGAAAAGTCCATCCAAATACTTCTTCATAGAACTTTTTCGCACGTTCCATATCATTGACGTGAACTTCAAAATGCACGACTCTTCCCATACAAATTCCTCCTGAAAAGTTTTCTTTATTAAGATTTAAATATAACAAGCAATAATCGACTGACAACTGCTGCTCCAATGAAAATCAGACAGAGTCTCGTTTGTCCCGAAATATATAATGCCCATGCCGCAGCTCCAAAAACTGCAAACTCAACAAGCAACCTCCCGAACTGTCCGATTTCATAAGCCGCTTTCGGAGACACAAACAATCCCCACACAATCGCGGCAAACATAGGAGCGCCAATTCCCAGAAGAACCTTCAGCAGTCCACCTTCACCTGTCTTGAAGCCCCAGTAACCGAGCGCTGCCAAAGAACAGAGCTCCAGAAGGAAACGCAAAGCGAGATTTCCCGTAACAATCACTTCCAAAAGAAACGCCCCCGTGTTTGCATTAGCACTGATTCATCAATATCAATTCTGGTCAGTATGGAATAGGCTTGTCTCGTTTCTCCAGACAAGCCTATCAATTAAAATAGATTAATATACACATTCAATCCGGACTGTTGTTGCAGAACAAGTAACATATCTTTTCATTCGGTTCTACATCCTCATACTTAAAGTGCTTTTCTCTTAGACAAGTTTATTATTTATAGCAATCTCAACTTTCTTTAAACTTGCCTTTTCATATGCCTCTAATACAACCGTCGTGGACTGCTTGGAGGTTTCATCATGTTTGACTTGGACAGGTTTTTTCTTTTTATCAAGTGTAGTGTTGGGCTTATTTTTATATTCCTCTGTTTGCTCGTAGGTATGCTTTGCATCCGCTAGATGTTTTGCACGTATTTCACGCTCTTCAGGGATTGGATGTCTCTCAATTTGTTTCACGAACCGAATCGTTGTAATTTGAACATCTGTTTTTGAGGGGGCTGATTTCATGGCGAGTTCCATCACTTCGCGCTCTCGCATGATTTGGTTGATATAATCGGTGATGCCCGGTGCGTTTTTACGGACATATGCCATTTCCTTTGGTGTCAGCTTACTGCCGCTTTTGAATTTTTCAATTAAATACTTTGCTTTTGGGTTATCCTCGCCCATATTCGTTTGGGCTTCTTTCATTTCGGCTATTTGATGTTGTATCGCTTCTTTTAATATCTGTTTGGGATCAGTTATTTGATCTGTTGCCACTGTTTTCAGGTTTTGTGCCTTTTCTTGTTTAATAACTTTAGGATGTATTGCTTGAAATGGCGATCCTCCAATTATCATTGCATTCACCTCTTACCGATATTTTACCGTTACAAAACCATCTCGTTCCAGCTAACTTGTTGAGAGACTTTAATGTAAAAGTAGCTCATACACTATTTATCGAACAGTATAGCAAATTGTAAAGCCTTTCCAATTTAATTAGACTGGATAATCGCTAAAATTATTTATTATTCTGAATTAAAAATAACCTTTTATTCTGGAAGAAGCACTTACTTAAGAAACTGCATGCTTTTGTTAAGGAAGCAAAGGAATATGTAGCAATCTTCTCTCCCGTGCTGTCTGCATAAAAACGCATGCCTAATTAATCAGGCATGCGCTTTTCAATTTATTAAAACTATAGGGATTCTAGTAACAGGTACCACTCAAAGTTGTGTTTGTACCTGTGGCGATCCTCCACCATATAAAGGACACATAAAAGGAGATATCAATCATGCTGAATCTGAAATCTTCTCCTCCTTCAAGAGACCAAATGAAGAAGCATCGTACCAGCTAGAATTAGATTCGATGAATGATTTGATAGCATAATCACCGCTCCTCTTATATATAAAAGCTACTATGGTACACTGCTAAATGATATTTAATAATCGCGTCCTTTTATAAAATATGGAGAAATCTATTTGACCAGTAGACCAAAAAACTGTAACTATCTTGAGATTTTTTCCCAAATGCAATTATTCTTTACTCAAGCAAAGTTTGCACCTAATACAATAAAGAAAATTATAACCTCTATGTTAAAAAAAGTGATCATAGTTGCTATGTAAGGAATTTCTTTCCGTTCGTGCTTGGAGATAAATGATATGATCCCCATTATTATAGAGAGAATGATTCCTGCTAATATCAACAGAATTATAACCCCTGTTAGCTTTTCATCTGTGGCTATTGCAATCGGGTCCAACAAAAACATAAGGATTGGGACCATTAAGCTGGCTATTAAAAAAACATAGCTTTTCCAAGAATGATGGCTCTTTTCCATAAAAAACATCTCCTAGATAAAACGTATCGTTGCTATCTAGCTTCATCCAGATAGTCTGACAACCGATCTAAATACTTATATCGTTTTCCTTCTAAATCGACTAAAGGACAAATACGAACCTCTACTGATGTGACCCCTAAAAATTAGAGTTTTATATTGGGCAGCTGATTGTCTGGCATAAATCTGGTACTAAACCGGGCTCATGTCAGACAATTTCTGTGTGTTACGTTTGTTCGATAACAATTCAAAACCTTAATTCCCTATTACCAAAAATAATCAGTACTACTCCGATTCCTTCACAATTTGCTTTAAGTATCCTTTTGGAATGGAGTCAGTCATTAAGATATTCTTTGTAATTGACTGATTATCTGTCATTTCAATTTCAAGTAACAACCTATCCTTTGAACTAAGTTTATATGGCTCGTCTATAATAATATCTATTGTACTTCCTTGTTTGAGCGTCCTTGGAAAAACAACTTCTTTACCATTTTGCTCGAAGGAAATCGTTGCTTCACTGTCATAATGACCAATGGACTCAATCGTTACATCTTTCGGAGTTGTATATGTATAGCTAAGTGTATTATCATTCTCTGTCACATCGACTGCCTCATTTTCCATTAGGAGAACAATTATTGTTTCAATCGTGGAATAGTTTTCAAATGAAATTTCAACAGGTAATACACGTCCTTCAAGGGAAAGGAAATAGGCAACCTGGTCATCTGTTAGTTCAACTACGTCTTCTCGTAGCTCATACCCATTTTGTGCTGCTAATACTTTTGTAAAATTAGTTTCCCCATCCCAATACCCGTTCGTTCGTGGAGGATAAAAACCTTTTGTTTCATGTGCAATTTCCATTACATACGTATCATCATCTTGTACAACTATATATGAAACTGCTAGTGTTTTAGCTACTTCGTCAAATTGAACGGACATCACGATAGGTTTTTCTAAATTTGCTTTCGGCCAAGCAAAATATACACCTATCACGATTATAAAAACTAAAATAATAATCCATTTCTTCATCTGGGTTTTCCCCCTCTCCCTGCTAATTTTATTTATATTCTGTTAATCAATTGAACTAACCGTCATTATAAGTACAAATATTCAAAATTTTATATATACACAAACATAAATATCCAGTTTTGTTGTTGCCCCTTTAAAGGATATAAATAGAAATAACTGTTGAAACTATGCTTCCTTGTGAAGTCCTAGACTTTTACAGTGAATGGGATTCCGAATTTATTCAAAACGAAGAAATGAGAAGAGATCCGCATCTGCACATGCAATTCTCCCCTCAATATGATTGGATTTGAATATCAGGACAGTTCAAGCACTTCTTGGAACTGCGTCTCCTCTTCATTCTCGTAACCTCGGAAAATAATTTGAACGATATCAGAATGATTGAATACATAGGTATACTCCGGGTTGATATAGCCTTCAGGATAAGGAACACCAATAAATCATACAGATCTTCTGTCTCTTCTTCCCCATCTTTGAGCACGAGCTGTTTCCTGCCATAAACCATCAGTTTCTTGTTACCACCCTCCAACAATACGATAGAACCATTTGGAAGTAACGATGTCATATGAATCACTCCTTTTTCAATTTTTTTCCTCGAGGGAAATCTTATAACAAAATAGGTACTTAATACTTTTCATTGTTCTGTAATGTATTTAGGAATCCCTTCCCACTTTAACTGCCGGCGATTTTTCAGCATAAAAGCATCCTGTTCATAGCTCTCATTTAATCTTCAAGTCCCTTTTCACAAGACCATTTTTATACTTCGACTTCCCTGGTGTCTGAGGATGAACGAACTGCGGATTAGCCTTCATCATAAAAATACGGTGAGTAAACTTAATTGCCGCGTATGAAAATAGAGACGCAAAGCCGAGGAAGCAGATTATCAGTGTGAATGCGACACCTGTCTCATTATATTTTACAATTTGAGCAATCAGATAACCGATACCTGGAACGTAAAGAAGAATTGCCATATACATATCTGCATGACGCATCCCTCTCTTTTTCCCTTTACCTCTATCCTGCTTCCTTTCCTCCCTCTTCCATTTGACCAACGTTTCATAACTCAAATCCTTGAAACGGCTTAAACGATAGTTCAAGATCCATAATGTCGTCAGCACATACAGAAGCGAAACAATGACATAGTAACTCCAACCATGAACGCCTACATAGTAATAGGCCATCTTATGAGCAAGAATGAGATAAGAGAAGGTGGCAATGAGGCTCATGGCCGCGATAAACAGAATAGTCTCGTACTGGACAG
>Ga0153999_1000868_pt1 | contig 12651 bp, 14 predicted proteins | sample TSNC083MetaG_FD_104675 | JGI IMG/M metagenome (GOLD analysis project Ga0153999, IMG submission 104675) | Attine ant fungus gardens microbial communities from North Carolina, USA - TSNC083 MetaG | ecosystem: Host-associated > Fungi > Mycelium > Unclassified | place: USA: North Carolina, Lumber... | reverse complement strand
GTCGGAGGCATTGTTGCTTGTATAGTATCCCAGGATGATGTTCGCCTTGTCATCCGCTATGGCAAAATGATTATAGCACTGCTGCACGCCCTGGTGCTTCGTCGTCATGATGCATGAATCCGGATCCGTAAAGTTAATCTGCTGTTTGTCCGGTATTTTCTTGTCGCCGTTATCCGCCTCCATTCCCGGAGTCTATGTTCCCCATGGTTTCCAATCCCTTTTTCAGCCCGGCCTTATCCGGATCGTTTTGTTCTGTTGCTCTGCCGGCAGAGCCAAAGACCTGCTCCTGTTTGTGGATCGACTAAGTACGCTTCAAATTCTTGGGCTATTTCTCTTATTTCTTCGTTATTCGACCCCTTTCCAATATTAATTGCCCATTTTAAATAATCTGGCATTGATTCATCAATCACTTCTAATAATCTTCGATATTCCCAGTCATCATTGAAATTAATCGTACTTATAGCGACTTCTTTGTAATGTGATTTTAACCACTCTACATTTATTTTGCAAATCAGTTCTCTTGAAATAGTGATATTTGCATGATTTTGTGATAAGCACGAATATTCTAATAAAACACGTAATATCTTTTCAGCGCGGTCATTCGAGTAACCATTTATGTTATTCAGATTATCATATATTTCAGGTATGATAGTTTCTAGTTCGTTTTTTATACATTGTTCATAATCTGACATCATAATACATCATGTCTCCTTTGGCTTTAATATTATGTCAATTTAATGCATTATATTTATCAATTTATTGGCTTAGTGCCTGCATGACTCCACGGCAGTGATTGAAATGGGTCATTAAACTGATCTACTGACATGTCTTCAGTTGAGAATATTGTATGATGTACTGGGCATGGGGCGAGTTAGGAATAACATCTTTAGCATCTGTAGATTCCGACGGCCTGGTGCCATCTGCACGGACTTTTGGTACCACTCTCACGGAGACGGTACCAGGTCCGGATATCGTTGTCAATGCTGTGTAATGACTTCAAACTCATATGCCAAGCAATCTAACGTTAACAAATAAGACAAGCGCTTAGCCGCCTCTTCATCACCACCCAGGTTAATTTGAAATTCGCCATCATGTATCTCATTTTCGATCACTGGATTTACATAAAGTTTGTTATCTATAACTATGTATAAATTTTCTCCCACATTTTGTTGTGTTATTTTCGCAAAATCATTCACATATAAAGGGGATATGGTAACACACACCATATATTGGTTCCCCTCGTTTAATATAATTTTTTTTGTTTCAGAAGATTGAATAAAATTTTCCTTGCTATTATCTAACAGAATATTCGCATCTTTATCTAGAAATTGAATATTCCCCCTTTTACACAATATTTCAATATCAATTTGCTTATTCTGTTTTATCCGAACTATCACATTATCGTCTTCAACCTCTGCTTCTCCAGCAACATCCAAAATCGCCATTCTACTTTTTATTATTTTACATGTGTCTTCTAATTGTGCCCGTTCTAAAGAGTGGTCGGAAGATAAAACAAATGTGTGATCTCCCGTCTCAGAAATACCTTTTAAATTAATAGAACAGCCCATAACAATGCAAATAATACTTAACCATATCAAAAAAGAAAAACATCGTTTAATATAAATGACCTCCTTTAATTCAACTCCGGTTGCTCCATACCGCAGCAGACTTTACTGCCGTTTCATATCCAATTCTTTATTCTTTTCTCTTCCAAATATATATTTAAAGCTCACTTGTTTTCTCATTACTATGGTAAACGATATTATCCGGTATTAATGATTCCATCATTTCTCATCATTAACTGAATATCTTATAGGTTTTGCCACTTTTCTTCTTTTAAACCAATACGCAACTGCACCAAGTGGAACTGACATACAGATCTCAATCCCCCTGATTTGGTCCCCGTTAGAGTAAATCAAAATTCTCGGCATATAAAACGTATATATCAAAAAGCCAATTTTCATTTTTTCGGTAATGGTTATGGAAATCCCACCATAGATCACCACAATTAAAAACATCCACCACCCCCACCATTTGGGTTTTTCCTTTAAGCACAAAATTAATACGTAGAGGGAAAAGCCAACTGCGATTATTGCCATGAACAAATTAATCCAGCGAATTAGCTTGATTTGATTGCGTATTCCATTTTTTTCTGCTGACTGCTTATTCACAAGGAAGTCAAAGGAATCAATATATCTCCCACCGTTATATTCATCTGCTATTGCAAATCGCAAATAAAAGACTTCCTCTCCACTGATTATCTCATAATCATAAACCGTACCGGCTGGTTGACCTTTTTCATCATTCTTCGGACGCCTTTCTTCACTTACTTTTCTATATGAGGTTACCTCTTTTCCCTTCCAGTAATCATATACAGGTGCAAATAAATCAATAGTCGATTGGCTTTTTTCTCCAACCCAAATTTCACATAATGAATCCGTATCACTATTTTTTACGGCTTCCATTAACTTTAAAAAGTACTTTTCATCAATCGTTTCCGCCTCTGGTTTACTTGCAAAGGTCTGCTCTGCCTTAACCTCATGGCAAGAAACATTACCTGCGATTACTGCAACTATTAGCGCAATAAATAATTTTCTAACGAACCTGGTCATATAATCAGATACTCCTTATAATAATGTTTACTTTGTGGCATCACCCCCTATAAGCGCTTTACCAGATTTATAAATGGTATCTCCTAATTTTTCCAAACATTTTTAATAGTAAATAATCTTTGCTTTTCCAGTATAGGAAAAACTGTCTCTTAAATGTTCCGGGAGCTTCATTGTTTTTAACCTCTTACAATTATCAAATGCACCGTCACCTATACTTATCACACTTTCTGGAACTTCAATAGCACGCAAGTTGTGACAAGCACTAAATGCACTTTTTCCTATCACTTCTAACCCTTCAGAAATATTTATGATTTCTAATTTGCCGCATCCCCAAAAAGCCATATCTTCTATTTCTTTTAAATTCTCACCAAAACTAATTTCTTTCAAGTTTGAACAAGAATAAAATGCGCCTCTGCCTATGCGTTCAATACTCGCAGGAAACATAAGTTTTTCCAAACTTGCGCACTGCATAAAACCACTTGACTCTATATATCTTAAATTGTTTCCAAAACGAATTTCTTTTAAATTATAGCACCCCCAAAATGCGTCCTCCCCAATAATCGTTAAACTGTTAGGAAGTTCTAACGTTTCCACAAAAGTGAAGGAAGATGTCCCATCTGCGATTATTCCAGTTCCCTCTTTAACGGTTACAACAGATTCTTCTTTAGGAGTGGTCACCAGTATTTGTTCCATATAAATATAGCCTTTTTCCTCTTCTCCTTCTCTGTTCAAACATAATGTTTCAGCAAATGCACTCTTTCCTATGCTTATTATATGATCAGGCAATTCGACCATCTGAAGTTTATTACAACCTGAAAACGCTGCGACTCCAATTCTTTTAATACCTTCTGGCACTTTTATGTATTCGAGACTGGTACAGTTTGCAAACACACAGTCTCCTAAATTCACTAAACTGTCCGGTAATTCTATAGTGCTTAATTTACTACAGTATGCAAATGCTGATTCACCAATATCCTCTATTCCTTCAGGAAGTTCTATACTCATTAAATCAATACACTCATTAAATGCCTTTGGTGCAATTTTTCGAATATCGGATTTAACAACCACATCCCTTGCTTCCGTCGAACATTCTATTAGAATTGATCCAATATACTTGCATCCATACTCATCCTGTTCCAATAATGAAAGCCAGGGAGTCTGATGAAATGAATCCCGGCCGATATCATCGATACGATCAGGAAGATACATATTCTGCAAACTGATACAATTATTAAAAGCATCATCCCCGATACTTACAATACTATCAGGAATAACTAAATCATTTAATTGCTGGCAGTTTTCAAAAGCTGATTGATTTATATAAATCAACCCATCAAAAAACCTCATTTCTCGCAAAGAGGTACAATTTCTAAATGCGGCCATACCGATGCTTAATAGACCATCCGGCAGAACCACCTCCCTTAGACTACTGCAATTATCAAATGTTCCGTCTTCTATCTGCACGATACTTTCAGGCAAATTCATTTCTTTCAACTTGCTGCATCCGCTAAATGCTGAACTTCCAATAAACTCCAAACTTGCAGGTATTTCAACAGATGTTATACTACTACAATCTTGAAATGCTACTGCTTGAATCTCAATTACACCTTCTGGTATTTTAATGGCTTTTAAATTACTGCATCCTGAAAAAGCACCCGTTTCTATACTAATCAAATTTGTTGATAATTGGATACTCTCCAAAGCATTACACTCTTTAAATGCGAATATACCTATTTTAGTCACATTATCCGGAACTATTATATTTGTCAATTCCTTTTTGTTTTCAAAAACGCCGTCTCGAACTCCAATTAAAACTCCATCTTTGACTATTAATGTACATTTGGGTTGGAGGAATATACATAATAATGTTAGAACAATTGCTGTAATCGGCCAAATCAAAAACTTAAAGTAATTATTATTTTTTTTCAATACATATCCTCCATAAAAAGACACATAGCGGACCAGTTCCTGTCCCTGCTTATTTACAAGAGCTTTCAGCCGCCGTAGTGAATCATACCGATAAAAGACTGTTTTTCCGGTCACATCTGTAAGAGATGGCTTCTGCCCGTCAGTGTGGTAAGTGTAGGCAATGAGCGTCCTGTCGCTGGAACTTTTCCTCTTTAGCCGTCCCTCCGGCGTATATTCATAAGTATAGCACATGCCGCCACTGATGGCCAGCTTCAAACGGCCAAAGGAATCGTAGGTACAATGATTCGCAATCTCCCTGGCTCCATCTGCATCTACGGCCCTCTGAGAGAGAATATTTCCATCAATGGTGTGGGAAAGGTGGCCTTGAGCTTCATACTGATATTCCTGTAATACATAACAGCATATGACCCGACTACCCCTTGGATACTGGCGGGCGGGATGCGAACAGTTCGCAATACGGATTCTGGCTCTACCCATCAGGAGTTACTGAAGTAGATTCAACTCTGGCGATTATTTTCCACTTAGCCGACAGAACGAGTAATTGCTTTTGGTCAAAACCGCAAGGAAAGAATCCGTTTCCCTTTGAATAAATATCCATAAACGTCCTTACATTTTTACAAGTTTCGTGGTTTTATTCTCTTGCAAAAATTTATGAATGAAAAAGCAACTGTAACAGCATCATCTGGATTCGTACTTTTTTCAAAATCAGTATATTTGATTTCACCTGATTGAATATCAATCCAGAATGGATTGCCTGTCACATCCGTAGCAAAAGGAATATGAAACAATATAAAATCTTTAAACATATTACATTTCTCAACCATGATATCTTTCATGCTTTCTATATTTATTCTAAATACTACATCGCTCGTAGGGATTGAAAGAAAACCCTCCAATGATATATATGGTTCATCACATTTCGGAATTTCATAGCCATTTTCTGGATAGAACCATGCGCCATTTGTGAAATTCCCGCCATTATGAACAGTATAAAATGTTATAAAATCATCTTTGCCAGGAAAATCATCAATTTCGCTAATCTCTGCATCTCCCGGCTTGCCTCCATAATAGGTAAATATTATTTCTTCTGCAAAAAAACATTCTTTATTTTCTTCCATCCTAAACCTCTTTCATTAATTTGGTGATTGTGATAATAAATTATTTCTTCTATTTGCTTCATTTATAGCCTCAGGCTTACCATACTTAAATCCAGTATAGCATTCAAACTCGCCAGTGCCACCAAAATGGTTGATACTATGATAATTTGCATCAACAAATTGCATTCTCATTGTATTTGTTTTTGGGTTATATTCAATATGATATGCTTTCCAGTCATATGTATTAGGCACATCCATCAATCTTCACTGCCACATAGTTATCTCTAAATCTGCACCTGGTACAGTATCTGTGAGCGTAGTTTCCATTCTCAGTGAGACCGGTACCAAAAGTCCGTGCAGATGGTTCTCGCCTACCGGAATCTACATTTTGGTTCAACGGAATTAGAATAAGTTATTTTTAATTATTCAATAATAGTTATCAAATCAGATGTTGTCAAATCAATCATTTGAATTTTATTTGAACCGAATTTACGGAAAAATATATAATTATCTACAACATTAATTCTTGTGTCGCGAATACCATCCAGCTCAAAGCGCTTTATTAAATTACCCTCTAAATCAAGGATATCAATTGATGAATAATTACTGCAAATCAATTGATCTTTATTAATATTAAAATTATGATACATATTTTCACTTATGATTTCATCTTTTTTCGAGGTTATATCAATTTTTCCGATGGTTAAACTTTTACGATCAATATAATATAGGAATCCTTCATAATAAATTAAATTAAACACACTATTACTATGGATTTTTTCATTAACACTGCCATCCAAATTCATTTGGTATATCTCACCGAAACTTCCCCATAAATCTTCTCGCTCTAATTCCTCTATTCGGTCTGCTGCCATATTATCTTTTGATGTATAATATATTTTATCTTTGCTAACATTAAGATCTTCGCTAAATAAATTATTAAGAGACTTTATCTCTTTTGTATATAAATCCACACAAAAAACATTGCTATCAGTCAGGTAAATCTTGTTGTCAAATATAATAAAAGGACATGGCTTATCATAATAAACATAAAGATTATTACCATCCAGATCAGAGCCCACAATTCCCTGTTCAGAAGTGCAATATAACCTACCACCATAAAAATTTAAACTACTATTGCAATCTTCAAATACTGATTCTAAATGTTGCGTCTTCAGCTCGTATTTATATAACATACTATGTGATGGAATATAATTATCATTTATGAGTAAATTGTCATTAACCATTAGGACATAACCACCATTTACGATATTTCCATTGGAATTTCCATACTGTGATGGAGGATATTCCGTATTACTGTCAATAGTTATAGATTTATTAATTATGTTATCCGAAGAACATGCAACTGTAAATACAAACAAAATAGAAAAACTCAAAATTCGTTTCATCAATTTCCTCCCCGCTATGATTTACCATACTCATCTGGGTTTAGTGATTCATATATGCAAAATGCATATAATCAGGAGTACTTTTCCAGTTCCCTCCCCAATACCATCCATATTTTTGAAAGTAGCAACTACTGAACTGTTTGAAGGAATTGAAAGTGGGGTTGTTCCCGGTTTATAATATTTCCCTGCCCTAATCGTTCCATCTTCATTGTACATTGCATTTGCGTCCCAATTTATATCAATAGCTAAAATCCGATCCAATCCCTCAATTTTTGTTAGCTGCGTTAGCTACTCTACCGGTACGAGCTTGTAATACTCATCGTCCAAGGTCAGCATATGACTGGTAATGGTGCCGTTGTTATTATCCCGATTCTGGTCGTTTATATATTGGCGGCGTACATTTCCCTGTGCGTCTTGATAGCGGAAGTAGAGGTGGGGGAAACGCACATGGTCCACAGAAATGACAATCACATCATTGGGGGTGAAGGTTCGTAGTTCATCCGATTTGCGAATTTCGGTAACCGTTCTATAGTCATTTGCAACCTCTGTGTGTACATCTTCAAAATAGATGGTCTCGCAGCTTATTACTGCTGCAAGAGTTCCCCAAGGAATATCTCCTGTATATTTAGGAAAATACGCAAGGATTTCTTCTTCTTCAAGACCTACTGCAAACAGAAGCTGCCCTTCACGTTGCCGCAACCAGCGACGCACCTGCGGTAAATACAGGTATTGCGCTTGGATGATGTGTTCTCTGGGATTCTCCTCTCTATCGAGATAATCCGACTGGGGGGAGAAATAATAAATATTCTCTGTGCAAAAAAATGCGATTTCATCAGAAGTAATGTGCAGTTCCTCATGGATTTCATGGATTTCGTTATCCACTAGCCGCGCAACTGTGATTGGAATCTCTTGCTCAGACACAATAAGTATAAAGTAGGGTGATTCAAAATTATTAAAGCCATCCGGCTCGGGTGGATGCTGTTCGGTGGTGACCCACTGAGCCAAAACACTGGAATCCGGTTGTATATTGCTGGCCAGAATTTCGGAAGCGCTTCCTTTCACAACGCGGACTTCGTCAATGACGGCTCCAATGTAGTTATACAGTGTTACATTGTGCTCAATTGTATAGACGTTCGGGTTAATCATTTCGAAATCGGAAATAGTCTCTTCGGAAAAGAAGAAATCCGGCACTTCGCTTACAGGTTGCGGCAACGCTTGAGATGATGCAATCTGATGCTCTGGTGAATCGGAAACTTTGCCAGAGGTATCCTTATCGGATAAAGTGCATCCGCTTAAAAACAATAGGAATGCCAATACCATTATCAATATTTGTCGTACTATAATAACCCCTCCTTGTATATATTAACTCTACTCAGAACCAAGAAACCCTGATAGCACGGGTATAACTGGTTTTTGTCGCCACAAAGATAATTTTACTTACCTATGTTTGCGATGTGGCGCATATGACTGTAGGGTGTAGGGCGGGCTCTGTCGGAACGACATTAAAGTCGCTTATTGACCTTTTCCGCGATGTCAGAGTGTAGATTGTGGAGGTAGTCACCAGGACACGCTTTTGCCGCAAGCCAGCGATGGACGTTCATGTTCTGTTTTTCAACCTGTTAAATTATTGCTTAGTTGCACCGAAGTTTAAGTTATTACTTCTAATATAAAATATCTCCAGTGCCTACCTTGACTATATTACCATCACCATCAAACCTGATAGCAAAACCCTCATCATTCCAATCGCACTCAAAATATATTCCTACACGAACATTTCTCACAATTTCTGTATCACTTAAATTAACAATATATATTTCTTTCGGTGTCATGACGTCAGACAATTGATTATAATCTCTCATTTCAATATAATCACAAAAGCCATCTTCAGCATTTTCTTTTACATCTTCATTATAATATTCCATAATTGCGTATAAAATCTTAATTGTTTGATTTTTTAAAACGTTTAAACAATTCTGAAATGCTATAATCAACTCACTTGTAAGTCCATCAGGACCTGCATCATATAGTCTAAATCGAATATCCACCTCATAATCATGTGCAAATATGTTAATACCCAGTTTACCAATATATGCATCACCATCATATTCCAGTGAACCAACACCTTCAACATTCTTCATTTCTTTGTTCATCCTTTCTATAAAAAACATTTTATCAACATTTTCCAGGTTTCGAGGAGAGCAGGGGCGCAACTGCGTGCGACCTGTACCTACTCGGTAACTGGCAGGTCTAGTGCGAAAGAGGTTCTTTGATATATAAAATGGAAATTTTTGCAGTGCTGTGCTTAACTAAGTTTTTCCTTTTCATCATCATAATAAAGGAGAAATTGTTCATAATACTTACCCGCTTTCATTTTCTTAATAATTCTGGATGAAATTTCTTTGTTTAATGATTGTTCATAATTTGCAAATTCTCTGGCTGTATTTTCTAAATAAGATTGATTCCAGGATACCAATATGCAAAGTAAATAAGTAATACATTGCATTGAATCTTCTGATTCTAAAAGATTCATATTTTCAAAGATTATTTTAGTACCTCTTTTAGGGTCTTTTTTTACAATGTTATTTATTACAATCGCAACAAATTCATTTTGTTCACTGGTCACGGCATAATCGTTAAATAAACGAATGAAATATGGTATCTGATTTTGCTCTGCTTTTCCATCCCATTTACCACAAAATGTATTCATAAAATTTATATCATCATTATTTTTCGCTTCGTATGCTTCTTGAAATTCTTCTTCAAATGACATTAAATTCACCCCTTTCAACAAATGTTACTCTTAATTTCATTGTCTTCATTATCATGCTCTTTTGAATAGATATACTAGATTGACTATCATCTAAGATACAGATTTTTGTAACTTTGGTTCATAGTTTTTCACATCACCTATATCATTCTTGATAGTACGATATCTATCAAGAATGATATATTACAATTTAAATTTATGTTTTTAATATTAATTTAAAAACCCTTACTTGCATAGTGTGGCTTATGCTTTCTCTAAAGCCAGTATTTATGCCGAACTTGCCTGAAAGCATCCTCAATATAGGTTAAATTGGTGCAAAAATGCTGATTTGTAATTCAGAAAATCTTGTTTTTTAAAGGATTTTGCAACAACACTATGCAAGTAAGGGTTTATTAATTTAAAGTATTAAGTGTATGAAAATGTGCCAAGGAATTTATAATGTCCAAATTCGTCATTATGGATCTCTTTGATAGTTCCTTCATACTTCATTTTACCGATAACAATTGCAGTATTATAGTTTTCCCCTAAACCATTGGGATACAAGGCTTCTAGTTTCCGGAGATTAAAGACCGTAGCCTCTTTAAAGACAACTGCTATCTGATTTGAGGATATGCTATTCATTACTGCAACAAAATAGTCCTCATCATATATATTAATCCCAAAATCCACACCAAACTCTGATGCAATATACTCATACTCAAATAATTCGTAATCTATTTCTAAATATGTATTTAGTAATTCCTCTGATTCACAAGTACCAACAAATACTGATAAATACTCATCATTACTATAAGAGTAATCTATTTTTCTTTGTTCTCTCATACCTTAGCTCCTTAACATTTTTATGGTTAATTATAATCTAACAAACTCTTTGTTTTATTTCGTTTTCATTTTGCAAATATCCGGGTAATGAATCCGCTGCCCCATCCCTCACTTTATTCACGTAATCACCGTAGCTAGCCAATTCCATGTATCCATAAGTTCCAGCTGATCTTCTTGTGTGTGACCCATTAATATATTCTCCAGTTTCCGGATTGTAAATATTATGAAATTCTAATCATGCTGTTGCTGTTGTATTATTCATAATATCTCCAGCAGTCAATCCATATTCTTTCCACTGAACGCTATTTGCTACTATATTCCATTCACGCCCCCCTCGCAGCCGTGCCTTAATAATATCTTTAACGTCTTGATTTCCATATAGTGTACTTAATTGGTCTGTAGTTAACTTGTCAAACCAACCAGGAAACCCTGTATTATTAGTAGGTATATTAGGAGAGCCAGTTACATTATTCACAACCACAGCACTTTGAGGCCATTCACTTTGGGGTTTTTGAGTATAATCGGTAGGCGTCCTACCAAATCCAGTTGGATCAACATATTTTATAGGATTGTTACGACAGTACGCATAAAGGTTCAATCCATCTTTAAGATATGGATCCTCTTGCATAAACCGCCCCAATACGGGATTATAAAACCTTGCACGTAAATAAAGTTGATTTGTTACCCCATCGTACTGCTGACCTGTGTAACCGATTCGGTTTGAGATTCTTTCAGTTCGCTCCAGATCTTTTCCAAAGGCACCATACTGGTATTGATTCTTGATTTCTCCTGCATCATCTGTAATCAAAGCGGTACTTAGCTGTTCATTCTGATGATAGTAGTAAATTTTCTTATTCCGGCAAATGGCTTCTGTTCCACCGCCAAGGTGATAGCTGCTCTGTTCTTCCTTCCCTTCCTCATATAACAGCTCGCCGCGATGATAGATGAAACGGAACAGCTTCTCATTCTCCTTCATCTCATAACGCAGACCTTCTGGGTCATAGCGGTTTACCTGTGTCTGTCCATCCTCACACGTGACTTTGACTTGCTGATTCTTGCTGTTATAGATGAAATGCCGGGTATGGAACTCACCTTCTTCTTTTATTATACTTCCCCCACGGCTGTAGGTAAATATGTTTCGTCCTCGGATTCCATTTTCGCTTACCAACTGATTTTTCTCATTGTATTGGTAATGAGTGGTTCCCTCCGGACTTTCTTTGCTGATTCGATTCCTGGAAGCATCATAAGTATAACGGAAGGCCGTATCTTGTGATTCAGTTCCGGTATTTTGACGTTCTTCTAATAGTTGTCCGCGAACATCATACGCATAGGTAGTCTTTAACGGGCAGTTTCCTGCCCCCACAAATCCTTGTTCTCCTATCTTTTCAATCCGATTTCCATTTTCATCATATCGGTACTGTACTTCCATTCCCTGAGCGCTGTAGATTCGGCTGGTTCGTTCAAGAAGATCGTACTCATAGCAGGTAGTCACTCCCACCGGGTCTGTCATTGCTGTGATCTGGCCTGCTTCATCATTTCCTGGGACAGCAGCTCACCACTTAGGTTCACTTGGTAAAAGCGGTTCATATCCTTTATGGTCTGATATGCTTCCTCATGCAGCTCCACTCCCACATCACCCTAAGAAAAGCAGCCAGGCAATGACGCTGTGATACTGGCTGCTTCTTTTATTGCCTTTTGGTATACCGCTTCATTCAAACCTATTCCAGAATCAATTCTTCTTGAACAATATTTGAATAAAGATCTAGAACCATACCCTCTATCTATCATACCCTGCCTTCTTTCTTCAACAGTTCTAACATGACCTATTTTCTTGCTTTTACAACTCCCAACAAATGTTTTAAAATCTTCTGCTAATTCTTTATAACTTTTTTGGGTCAATCACTTTTCCTGTGGGATTGACTCTTGATATCATAAGATACTGGTTACCCAAACGCCAGTCTTGACAATCAGGAAGCGGGTGATATGGACGCATTGGCGACGAGTAACTCAGGAAT
>Ga0153999_1000867_pt1 | contig 12660 bp, 15 predicted proteins | sample TSNC083MetaG_FD_104675 | JGI IMG/M metagenome (GOLD analysis project Ga0153999, IMG submission 104675) | Attine ant fungus gardens microbial communities from North Carolina, USA - TSNC083 MetaG | ecosystem: Host-associated > Fungi > Mycelium > Unclassified | place: USA: North Carolina, Lumber... | reverse complement strand
TGCCACTCAAGAGACTTCAATTCCCAGTCAGGCTGGCCTTTGCTATGACCATTAACAAGTCTCAAGGACAGTTAGTATGGTATGTAGGGATTAATCTTCAGACATCAGTGTTCTTACATTGGTATCTTCAACAAGATGTACTTCACCATTGAACATTTTAGTACTTCTTCTAGAACAGAGCCAGGAGAGTAAAAGGACACTCAATGTAGTGTATAAAGAAGTATTCAGTATTAGACTATAGGAAAAATTGTGTTCTGTATATGACAATAGACTTCAATAATCCTTTGAGTAATATTAGGACTTGAATTATAAGGAAATAGAAGATAGTAAAGCTCAGATATATGTATAGTTATTACTATTCAGAATTAGTAGATACTGAAGCCCATGCTGAAGGCACAGGTGAAAGCCTCATTCAGCCTAATAGCCAGACTTATTCCATTTCTAATGGATGACTGTGGCATTGTTGTCATTGTGTGTTGATTCTTATGCAAAATTTGATGCCCATGCTAATCTTAGATGTGACTAGATGTGACTGGTTAAAACATCTATAGTGGCCAAAACCAAAAACCACCACAGGGGATAGTACTTACTAAGCAACTTTTCTTTAGTCCAAGTTTTCTATCCCTCAGTTCTGTGCTCATCAGACTGAGTCGAGTTACGTGGCAGACAGCGGAGTCTTCTATCTGTAATAAAACCTGAGGCACAGTACTTGTACCTCACTGTGAACTACAGTTGAGCACTGTATTTGAAAGAAAAAAAAAGTGTGACATGACGTTATTGTTCTTGCGAATTTCCAGGGCACGTTTACACTATCGTTTACCTGGAAGATTTCATCCCAAGATCCACGCAATCAGCATGTCTTCTGCACCTGAAATCATATCAAAATCTGATCTTCCTACTCAAGATGCCAAGTTCGTAGACCCTGCTTGATCCCACACACGAATTTGACCAAATTTATCCTCAGATGGATTATCCTTCAGAAGATCAAGTATTCTGACGCCGAAGGCAGAGAGGTACTGCACTATATGCATGAACTAGACTTTGGAGCTGACAGTACTTGAATCTACTAAGAGGGTTTGGGAATGCGCTGAACGCAAAACCCGCAACGCCACTGGCGTAGATGGTGCGGGTAATTTTTGGTGGCTTCTAGCGCTGAATGGGCATAAACTGTCATCAGCCGTTGCTATTATGGCCCTCATTAAATCTAAGACAAATAATTTTCCACTTTCAACGGTCATTATCGAACAATTTAGGCCACCCATCGGCAAATACATCGTCGGTAAGATCGTATTCTGTTTTCTTGACTTTAACTAATATACCAGCAAAGAATTTCCTGCAGGCAGGTGGTTGCATTATTCTTACATTAGTCTAGTTGAACCCCTCTAGGCCTGATTGATGAAGGAGATACTGTGGAAGGTGCAGCTGTTCGAGAGCTCGAGGAGGAGACGGGATTCAAAGCTGACAGTATCCAAGAAGTATCCGATCTCATCGTCTCTGACCCGGGTCCGTATACACTACATCCTTTTTCTTGGATTGGAGTTTATCTAGTTGTGATCCCCAGGCATGACGACCGCCAACATGAAACTCGTCATCGTCAACGTGACAATGGAAGACAAACTTAAGCTGCCCAAGCAAAAGCTTGAAGAGGGAGAATTTATTGTTCCCCGTGTTGTTGAATTGTCCAAGCTTTACGAAGTGCTCCGAGGTATGTCCATAGCCTCGTACCTGACTTCATTCTAATTCATCAATGAAAATTCACATTTTAGAATACGCTAAAAAGGTCAGGAAGATGGTCGTCTACAGTGGGTATTCAAGAAGTTCATATATTCCAAACTTTAGGACTTCGTCGTGGATGCCAGATTGTCACATCTTGCGATGGGATTCAACCTGTCCAACCAGATCCGAGGGACGGATTTATAATTAACTCAAAGAGATACAGACTTTTTAATGCCGCGCCCTCTTTCCTCGTTCAATATGTGCTCGTAGTTTCTGCTGTTTCTCGCGCAGGGATGCCTTTTTCTTTCCCCGCACTGCCGCACTGCCAAGGATCATCATGATAGGTTTGTTTCTCGTCTTTTCACGGTTAGTCGAACTGCTTGGAGTATCCTTATTTTGCTTCCCCTTACTCGAGCCGAACTTTTCGCGACCCTCGCGACCCTTTTTGATAGAAGCTATACGTTCTGCATAATCTGCTTTTGCCTTCTTCCGGGGACCAAGGATGTCATTCTCCGAGATTAGAACATGATTCGTCTGATCAATATTAGAGCTCTTGATGGCCTCGAGCTCTGCCAGCTTTCGCTTAGCTGATGAAGCTCCACTCTCAGCTGCCTTAGAAGCAGCTTGTAAGCGCAGATCATTGAGTAAGGCAAAATCAGCAGGCGTCAGAATCTTCAAGACAAAATTGATCAACATCCACATGAAACGATTATGAATTGTACCTTCGTAGTGGCCAGCTGAGATATCTTTGCCTGTTCTACGGCACCGCCAACATCTCGTTGCTTCTCTTTTTCTGCTTCGTCTTCACTATCACTTATAACGATATCATTGTTATCATCTTCGACATCAATCCATCCCTCTGACTCCAAACTAGAATCAGATGAACCTTCGTCCCAACCTTTCCATTCTCCATCATCATCACCTTTCCCAAGATCTCCGCCATCTTCTGCTCGTAGCTTAGACAAATGATCCTCAAGTAACTGTCATTCCAAGGCGTGAGCCAGTGTCGAGACACAGGAATTGTCTATTGACTTACCGCAAGTCCTTCGATATCGATCGCCGCTTCAGTGGTATGCCCGTATGGCAGAGGTTGGACACCCCCTGCCATATCCATGGCGGCCTCTTTGCCCTACGCCAGAGAACAAACATCAATCAGTAATGCCTAAACAGTTTGTAGAGACACTTACCCGTTCCCGCCGTTTCAGCATGCCGGGATTAACCTCTCTATACAGTTTCAAGATACCCCGTGCAGCAGCAGTCACGGCTTTGTCTCGACTTTTCCTATACTCGACAAGATCACCAAGAAGATCTTCTTCCATAGCCCATGGTTGTCTTCGGCACACTTCGCGGATAGAATTAATACCAGCAGCAAGCACCTCACTAGCCACTCCAGGATGAACGAACTCGTGAGCAATTTTACGGATATCAGGAATGAGAGCATCCGGAGGAGTAAGATCATGCACAGACTGTGCCAGTGAAACCAGAATCGCAGGCACACGGAGTTGCTTGTAAGTGAGGTATTTTACGATGTACGTGTAGAACCCAAGAACACAAAGTTTGTGAACACCCATAACCCGAGCAAGAAGTTGCATGAGAAGAATTTTATGGTCCAGAGAAAAACGTTTATCATAGGTATTGAGGATATCGTAAAGTTTCTCAGCAAATGTTTGAGGGTCGTGCAAGAGCTGAAGTGCAGGAAAGTTCGGTGAGCCCTGGCCTTCTTGCCGTTTTTTCTTTTTTTCCACTTTTGTGTAAGAGAGAAAAACGGGAGTGGATCGTCATGCGGCTTACTTTATTTGCGATTTTGAGTTGCCTTCGCAATTTCTTGTCACCGCTTCTTGTCTTCTTGTTGATTTCACGCCTATGATGCAAAGCCTTCACATCAATCTCCTAGTTTTGATAAGCATTGTGGGTTCGGGATCTGGATCATGGTGATACCTCGTCTTCTTGTTCGCTTTCGTCTTCTTCGTCAGTACCGAGGAAGAAATGAACAGAAGCATTTTGCACTTTTGTTGCGGGGTGGAGACATCCGAGAGATACAATCGACACAGTCTTGGCATCGGTCCTAAGGAAAAATCAACTGCGAACCAGAAACAATGTTGAAAAACAACAGACCATATCCCTTTCTTCCAGAGCTCCTTTGTGAGGATGATCGCCCACATGGCCTCTTCACCATCATAGAGCTTGGTATCACTCGTTGGGCCAACAACTCTGACCTTGCCCTTATCTCCCAGCACTTCCCCATTCATACCTCGCTCCACCATGCTAAATAACATGGCTTGCACTGTCTTGTTCAGTTTATGGTTTTTCGTCTTCTGGTTAGCAGTACGGATGTCCGTGAGGACAGTTTTACGGATTGATGAGCGGAGGGCGGAAGAGTTGGTGCGAGGGAGGAGAGGAAACAGCGTTTGGAGAAGCCTACAGAGCACTTAGTCGTTGGACGACTTTGAAAAAGAAAGGGAGAACATGCTGGATTGAAGTAATCACATCTTTGTTTCTGAGCATGACAAGGTTCTGGACAAGTGCCTTTCGCATGTCCGAGGAAAGGATACCGTAATTGTCGAGGAGAAGACTGGAGATGTTCGTTGGAAAGTCTTTTGTTTCATCCGGATAACATGTAGCCACCTGTAGTCCATGTTGGATGACAGACGTCCTACGAAACACAAATGCCACCCACCTGGGAGATAAACATGATCAATTCCCTGAAATTTTGGGCCTGCTCGTCTGGATTTGTTTTAAAGATCTCGTAAATGCTCTTATAATGTGTCCATTGCTGGAGAAACTCCTCCTTGTAAGCAGCAGGATCTCTCTTGATAAGATTCTGGAGCTGTGGTAGATTGGAGGTGAGGAGTAGACCGCGGCCCATGATGATGATGAGAATATAAAAATTCAGGACAAGAGAGGGAAACAAGCATGACCACACAACACCCTATCTTCATTCCTATGCGTTTCTTCAAATCCTTCAGTCTCCTACTCCGCCGTTCCAGGTCGGACTCTGCCCTCCCTTCTCCTATACAAGCTACTAGCAGTGCTGTCTTTATAATTGGCCCCTCTTGCGAAGACTTTCCTTCCAGTCCCATAGATGTCAATGAACCCAAGACTATTTCTTTCAACCAGCGTGTGTTCGAAGCAGAACTCGAAAACCAACATCTTACCCGTGTCAACTCCTCGCTTGCTATAAGGCTGACACTTGCAGAAACACAATTGCAATTGACCATGTCGGAGCTCTACGCCGAGATGCACAGAAGTGTTCAACTGCACAGACAAGCTCAGAGGGACAAAGATACTATCTCAGAATTACAAACAACATGCCAGCAATATCGCCACTCTCTCAATTCAGATGTCACTTCAAATCTTGCTGGATTGCTTTCCTCTCGGGTTAGCTCACCGCGACAATCGAGTTCATTAGGCGACGAACAGCACTATTCTACCGCTCTGAAACTCGTCTTGAAAACACGCCAGGAATTACGGAACACCAAGAAGATTGCGATGTTCTGGAAACGAAAAGCAAAGACCATTCTCGAGCATGCAGATCTCATAACACCATCACCCTCAGATATTTCCGAAGTCCAAAATATCCTTTCTCAGGAGCGTATGGAGGCCGTAAATGCTTTACAACGTAGGCGACAGAGGAGGTCAACCAGTGGAACTCAGATCACCCTCCCACCAACAAAGTCCACTCCAGGCTTGGTTTCCCCAGTCCCTAACACTACAGTAGATGGACTGCTGTACGAATTTGAATATACTCAGTCTTATCGATCCTCCCCGAAGACATGCAGTCTTGCCATAGAAGAAAGGGAACAGGTGATTGGTGCCCATCAGAACAAACTGAGAAGAAGGGCAGGCTCTGTAGACCTTAGACAATCTGCGTCGATTGCTTCAGCATAGATGGCCATTACTGTATTCGACATATCACAACATGTATTCTGACACACATGATAAATCAGGCATGACATACTTGGAAAAAGGCTTAGCCTACTATGACGGTGTTGGAAGAGTCGCATTGACAGCTCCAATCTTTCCCTGGCTGTTTCCTGCAGATTCATCCTCCTTGGTAGAGGGTGTGCGACCGAAGCGAGAATTATCGCTGCCCCTTCTACCCCTGCCTCGCCCCCGCCCCCGCCCTCGCCCTCTGCCTCTCCTCGGATGGTGGCCTCCTCGAGTCCAACTTCCTGAACCAATTATTTCCGGAGAAACGGGGCTTCTGGGACTGGAGGGACCCTCACCAAGTGCACTTTCTTCTGCGGACACCAGATGATTAGGCTCTTGACTGTTGGAGTATTTCCTCGAGGTATTTTCCAAGGAAACAGTGGGTGACTTTCCCGAGTCCCACTCTCGGTTCTGAGCCTTGTCCATCTTTCTTCTGACGTTCTGTTCCCGCGCTTTGTTGATATTGTCCTGTATCTCCTTGGCCCTGGCCGTCTTTCGTCGCTCCTGCTCCTGTGTCTGCTTGAAAGCAGTTTCATCTGCGACCACGTCCTGAAGAGCGATAAGATGACTAGATTTAAATCGGTTAAACGGAGATATGGACCAGACGACGTTGTTTAATCTTCTCATTCTGTTGCCTCATTCGGGCCATTCGCTCCGCCAGTTCCTCGTCTGTTAATTTTTCCTGCACACAATTAAACCATATCGGTCATAATGCGAGGCGAATCAGACGCACACGCTGGGGACCACCCGTCTTGACACGATCCGGATTGACATATGGCGCTTTCTTCCCTTGGAATTGCTGCTCAGTTGGTGGAGATTGAGGTGTCTGCTGAGACTCTGTGTTTTCTGAGTCCTGTGCTATGCATGTGGATCCAGACGGTTCTTGTTGAACGTCAAAGTTGAGACCGAGAGAATTGGTGGGAGGAAGAGTGGTCATGATGGTGATGTGATGATGGCAAAAAGTGTGACAAAACTTCACTAGCTAATATAGGCAAACAAGTATAGGATATTGGTGTTAGAGGTCTGTAATGTTTCATCCTGTTCGGTGTTACCGGCGACTGTGAGGAAACCACTGTTGTAGAAGCATTCTCCACGCAATGTCTCCCTCTACACGACGATTTCCGTATCGACTGTACTGGACGTTTTCAAGAGTAGCGGTGAAAATTTTTTCCTACTGACAAAAAGTCCCTGGTCAGCCCTTCGCAGAGGGCGGTATGACTCTTCATTCAAAGCCAGATGAACAGGTTTTCATTTTCGTTGAAAACCACATGGCTGGTTAAGAGCACTTTCTCTGCCACCATTGTCGGCGCCTCGGTACTGCTGGTACATCTTTTTTCCTTGTTATACGGACACGTGCAAGGAAACATCGCCTCTGTTTCAGTCACTGTCATATTGCTCCATGAAATATTCTTGTAGTTGATAGTTGTAAGCCTGTGGGACTCATTGTGCAGCTTGGATGCCTGAGTACTGGGACCTGAAAGCCATCATCGCCTAACAATTGAGATATCAGACCCCAGGTGGAAGTTTTCAGAGGTATGTAGAAGAAGGATCAGCTCTTGAATTATCAGTCCATTTAAGTTACCATTTAACTATTGAGTCACGCGCTCAACAGTATACCGTTCCTGGTTAGACAATTCGTGTACAGCCACAGAATTTGATAACATATAATTTTCTGCCCAAAACAGTGGTCACTGTTTTGTTTTTTGGAGCACCCTTCATCGACACCCTGCAGTCCAAGCCTCTCTATGTCTCGTTCCGCATCTTTGTTCGGGCCCCCGCTTCCGGAAAATAGTATTGTCGTTCTGCTCTCTCGTGGTGATGGAAAGTTTCACCCTCGGTCTCTCCACTCCTGGTCATTCCTCTACATTCCGCAAGTTTTATGCAACTCAGCTGAATGGCCCAGGCTGGGAATTTGAAGATGCTCAACATGATATCAGCCAACTCCAAGCGTGCAAACCTGTATGTGTCATTGTGCAAATTGGTGGGACCCTAACTTGCTCGTCTTTGTCTACTTTTCGCATCAGACTATTTGGGACACAGGTTTGATTCGCGGTGTTCTGATACTATTGCTCAACTCATGAGTGATATTCCCATGCAATTTCCTGTGCGGGAGCAGAAGGAAGATAGTTTTAATTGTCGCGTCTGGGTCAGAGAAGCATTGCGTGTTCCCGAAGATTACGGGGTAATTGCCATTGGATATATCAATAAATTGGAGGAAGAATTCAACAGTCCAGGAGAAGAGAATGATAGTAGTATTGTCGGTGGAGGGTCTTTTTTAAAGTATACTGTTCAAATTACTACAACAATGCTGTGTGATACTAATGGCTGGCTTCAGCTGCCTTTGTGTCTAAAATGAACAGGAAAAGTATGAGGGTATATCAATGGCAAGAGCATCGCACCGTAGCACACGTAGGGTATGGAGTCCGTCATGAAAATCAAGGTCAAGACTGGGATTTCATACATGTAGTACATCCCTAGAATTAGGCCCCCAATAAGATTTCAGACTGGTATTTACACGTGCACGACATTCCCCAAACTCATACAGGTAGGTGTCCATTGACCTGTCAAGTGATCTGCTATATTGTTTTATCTTCATCCCCCAGATACTCTTTGCCGTTTGGCATTACTATATTGGTTCTACGTGACGTATCCTACGTGATCGTCGCACGTCTGTTCCCCATGTAGAGTATACTCTGAACCCCATTCTGTTGACTCCACCCATTTGTTCACACGTTGAGATGACACGCCGGGACGATATGTATGCAGCCTGATAATCTTGAGGAAAGTACACGCCACAGGCATCAGGTACAGAAAGCCATAGAAGGACTCTGGAATGTTTGCTAGTGAACAGGTAAACAAGTTGACTCATTCCATCCAACAATTCATGGAAGACGTAAGTTGGTGTGCAAGAGGTCTGTCATGCTTTTTTTCTGCCTAGTAAATGTATGACCAACCATATTGAAGCCGACAAGTTACTTTGACGAGCTTCCTGTGGAAGGTGTGGCTATGGGCACCTATGCGACTCCGGATGGCTATCTATCACATCTCCCTGCGAATGAGCGACAGGACGAGTTCTTTTCAAGTCCATCGCTTACCTTTCGGTCTCTATGCAAATTACGATAAACAAGTCACCGCCGCAGAAGCACTCGCCACAAAATATGTCTCCGACAATTGTTACACCGACCGTGTTGGACGTTTGCAAGGATAGTTGTGGTATTTTTTTTCTTGATGACCAAAGTCACTGGTCGGTCTTTTTCAGCGGACGGAGCTACTCTTCATTCAATGTCAGATGAGCAAATTTTTTGTCTTCGGCGAAACACTACGTGGTTGGTTCGCACAGTTAAGAGCCCTGTCCCAGCCCCTGGACGGTAGGGTGTGCAGTTTCGTGGGCACTTCTTTTTGGTGCCACAGGATTGACCTTGGTCCAGCAGACCCATTCGATTCCGTGAATGTCTTCCATACACAATTTTTCTGCACCATCCCCCCTACTTCTGATCCAACTATGCAATTTCTTGCTCTACGGACATGTGCGAAGAAGCATCGTCTCTGTTTCAGTCATTGTGATATTGCTCCACGAAATATTCTTGTCGACGATAATTGTAGGCCTGTGGGACTGGTTGACTGGGAATCTGCAGCTTGGATGCCCGAGTATTGGGAGTTTACAGCTGCCATGGCCAAACGGTTGAGATACGGACCGTGGGCGGAAGTTTTCAGACGCATGTTTCGACAATATGAGGACGAACTGGCCCTTGAAATTTATGGAAATCTGTCAGTCCGTACTAGTTACTAGTCACTTCGATGTATGACTTGCTGCTTAACATTCGCGGGTAATGTGATTTTTACACAAAATTTACTGTGCTGATGGAATCGGATATGTGGCCACCAACCGTGTTTTCGGGTCGTCGACATCCTTGAACCATATGGTTGACATTTATTTGGTCGACATTGTTTCCGAATACAATGTTCTGAAAATTGATTTTCCACAGGTTCGAAGATCATTAGGTGCCAGGATTATTGATGAATCGGTGCAGTGTATGTGGGTATGCAGCTTTGAGAGTCATTTTTGAACATATCACCCTTAACTGTACCTCTATGTAAGACATGTCCATGTAACCAGATATCTTTTTCAGTGATTTCACATTTTATAAAATGATTGTACAACATTAGTGAAGTGGCGTCAAGGTCGTTATGATAATCAAAGTTAGTATCATATCGAACTTTCCGCTATTGTCCTTGATCTCTCTCTGATATCGTTGATATGAAATTCTGATCCGTGCCTCCATACACCTCTGCCAATGTTGATTTTCATTCAGCTCACTTAGCTCTTGCTATAATGTTTTAGCTGGAGAGAGCCTAATAGTTACCACATCAACATAGGTCCTGAATTCATCCCCAGTGATATTGTGTGTCTTATGGGATTAACTCTGGCAACCAGGACAAATAATTTCACATTGAGGTCAAAAAGAGTGTCACTGAAATCTTAGGAAGGCTAGATGGGAAGCAACAAGGGTCATCTTTTGAGAGATAGTCAGCAACCTACAAATGGAGGCATTGGTGTCCCTTCTGCTCCTAAGATGGCCCGATCGTTCTCTCAAAATTTGTTCCATCATGCGTTTCGTACACTTGGACAAAATGAAAAAAAGGATTGAAGGACTTCGAGCTTTTGTTTTAACTTGATATCTTGGATGTCATATCACAGTCTTGATTGCCACTTAGAGTAGGTTCTTATCAATTGCTATCTTGAATAAAAGTCTGGAAGGCTGTTCACTACTAACAGTCCCCTGACCTCAGATGCCAAGTATCGTATTGCTTGGATTCAAACGAGTTCTTCACAGATGCAGTCTAAAGTTCGCAGGAATACTTGCTTATAATGGTTATTCAAGCAAATGCCCTGCATTATGCTCCGTCCAGAATGAATAATTTTTGAGGATAGTGACAGAAGACATTATGGAGTGCAGTTTTAACTGGAAGAGACTCTGCTGGCACTCGGAGGAGGTACTAAAACGGGTCGAAGTATCTTGTGACGGTCACATATACTCCGGGGATACTTGAAGATTCTTGAAGTTTATTTGACTAACAATTTCCGCACATTAGTAGTGACTCTCCTGCAGCAAGGAAAAAGGGTGTCGATCGTCTTATTGAGCTTGCCTCTTTCGCCAGCAGCAGGAAAAGTAATTGTCAGTGACAGTTTTTTAGCTCGTCCCGTCGTGTGTTGACTATCGCTCAGATGCAAGCTGGCTCATCAAGTAAGCCTTGGAGATCTCAACCCCTCCTAGTGGCAACCTAACTATGCGTCAAAGAGCGACCGGCCGAAGAGCAGCCATCTACGGAACCTACCCCGAAGAAAGGTGATTCCCAGTTCTCTCACCGGGGACATCAGATCCATGCTTAGTTACCTCCCTCAGTACATCCCTTCTTTAAAACCAAAGGATCTGTTAAAGCCATTGAATCTTCAAAGTCTTTCCAGTGGCTTGCGCCTTTGGGCAAGAACAAAACATGTTTTCATGGCAAAAACCTAAGACCTAAGTGTTGCCCCAAAGTTGCTGCTTTCGATTTGGATGGTACGATCATCAAGTTCACGAAGCAAACTTTTTCAAGTAATGGGTGGGAGTGGTGGGACGCAGCTGTCCCAGCTAAATTGCAGAGCATGGCCGAAGAGGGGTTGGTACCCGTTAGATGGCCGATATGAGTCCATCTCACAAGAACTCCGCAGGCATACCATTGTTATTTTCTCTAATCAGGCTATCAAGTCAGAAGCGCTGAAACACTGGAAGGAGAAGGTCTCCTCGATGGGGTCAAAAGTCTGCCTTTTATGTCCTGTTGGCATGTTTGGGGCTGAACCTCGATGTAGCTCAAGGATGTACCTTTCTGGATATTTGCAGCTACCGCGAGGGATGAGTATCGAAAACCGATGTTAGGAATGTGGTGGGAACTGGAAAAAATTTTCAACGCGCAGGGTGTCAAAATAGGTGAGGAAGCAATCTAAGATTATCCAAGGCTCTGCTGATGCCAGATATTCAGACTTGGATGCTTCGTTCTTCGTAGGAGATGCTGCCGGCCGTCAGTACAAGAACAAGAAGCCGGATTTCTCGAGTACCGATCGCAAGCTAGCTTTGAACATTGGGATTTCCTTCAAAACACCAGAGGTCGGCGAGTCTGTGGCTTTTGCTCTGAATTCTCATTTAAAAATATGAACTAGGAGTATTTCTTCAACCTTTCTCCCAACATGAACTACACTTTGCCAGGGTTCCATGTTTCATCACTTTCAGATCGTAATGCGTTGGGTCCTTGTCCACAAATATTATATTAATTGGGCCTCTAGTTCCTGTGATGGCATCCACTTCATCTCCCATCATCCCTCCTTCTGGAGGGCAGGAAATTGTACTATTTTGTGGATATCCAGCCCTTGGAAAGTCAAGTTTTTATTACCGTCATTTTCATCCCGCAAACTATACCCATATCAACCAAGATATCTTGAAGACCCGTGGAAAATGTGTCAAGGCAGTTCAAAAGGCTTTGAAGAGAGGTGAAAGCTGTGTTGTCGGTACGATCACCTGAGCTCCATGTTAATGAACTCGAATTTACAAGAGATAGATAATACCAACCGGGATATCCAAACGCGAAGGTTGTATATTGACTTGGCTAGGGGAGAAAAAGTGCCCATAAGGTGAAAGAATGATGAGACCTTTATCGTATCGTTTCTTATTTTCCTTGCAGATGCTTTGACTTTGTTGGAAGTATAGATTTAGCATGGCATAACAACTTGTACAGAGCATTTTATAAGCCTACATCAATCACCGGCTCAGAGGTAAGCAGATTTTTCCGAGTAGATATGATTGTGTTAACAAGACCTGAAAGACACGCAGAGATCTGCTTTCTTTTGGAGCATTTACCAGTTTTCGAGAGCAATACGAAGAACCCACGATGGATGAAGGATTTGAGGAAATCCGACAAATCAATTGGAAATTTGAAGGTACAGATGAGGAAAAGAGATTATGGTCTATGTGGCTACAG
>Ga0153999_1000866_pt1 | contig 12690 bp, 10 predicted proteins | sample TSNC083MetaG_FD_104675 | JGI IMG/M metagenome (GOLD analysis project Ga0153999, IMG submission 104675) | Attine ant fungus gardens microbial communities from North Carolina, USA - TSNC083 MetaG | ecosystem: Host-associated > Fungi > Mycelium > Unclassified | place: USA: North Carolina, Lumber... | reverse complement strand
TATAAAGGGGAAATATGTCCGAAGTATGATGAGACTCTAAAAGAATTGGGAAATTCCTTAACTGATTCTTAAGAAAATGGGAAATACAGCTAAAGGCGAATTGCAGACAAAAGAAAACCCTTGCATTATCGGCTACAAGGGTTTTCTTTGTTTTTATAGTTATCTAAAGGAATGAGAGTAAAGTGTATCACCTGTGGGGAAAATCCCCTGGACAGGTATATATACTTTATGAGGGGGGAGATAGTGATTTCTTAATCAACTATCTAAATAATAGTATATAAGGTAGATATGTCCAAAGTATGTTGAAAATCTAAAAGTAAACTGAAAATTCTTAAATCCAACTTAAGAAAATGTGATAATAAGTCATAGGATTAATAATTTGATGATTGAAGCGAAATAAATACCAGCCCCGCACACAATTAGCATAGCATAAAAGGCTTGCTTGAGTCGAAGCGAAAAATTATTCCACTCGAAATTTACAATTAAGGTAATTACAGAAATAAACGCTATATTTAAAAATATAAAAACTCGGTGTGATGATGCGTAAACCGTTGGTGAGAACCCAATAATAACGGAAGCCGCAAGTCCTGCGCATAGTATGAGCAAAAGCAGGCCGGTTTTAATGCTTTTTCCATAAACTAAGTAAATTTCAAAAAATAGGATACCTAATACAACGCAGCATACCAATAATGGAATCAAACTTACCATACCGCTGTAAGGATTTTTCTCTAAATCTATATGAGAAATAAAATTATTTAAGGTCGGGAATAGGGTTTTCAAGTAGCCTCGGGCAAAATTGGTTAAAAAGCAGAATAAAACGATTACAGCGGCAAGTACTTTTGAAATTATACCAGTTTTCCTTTTCATAATAATGACTAGCAAAATAAGAGCCAGAATAAAGACATATGTATTTCCTCTATTAAAAAGGTAATTAAGTGCATTACTAATGCCCAGGAATAGCTTATACGGAGCACGAAAGGATGAGTACTGGGGAAACCAAAATTCTGTATTAGCCACTGCTCTAACGCTGTTTCCCGGGCATATCAAAGCGATAATAATTCCTCCTAAAGCAATGATGTTATAAAAAACTAAAAACATACGTATGCTTTTGTCTCTAGCGGCAATGAAAACAGTAAATACGATCCCAAAACCCAACAGCAAAGCAGCAGTTTGCTCCTGATTGGCGGCAAAAATGAGGGCGGCAAAATAAAAGGGATATTCAAAGCCCCTGATTTTTTCGCCCCTGATGATTTTAAATATTGATATGAGTGAAAATGCAGCGGCAGCGGCAGGCCATAAGTAGTTAATCGATGTGGCAGCCCAGCCGGCAGAGGACATTTCAATAAAATAATATATTAGAAAAAGCAGTACCACTGTCCAGCTTGTCCTACTGTCCAGTTTCGGTGAAATCAACCTAGTGATACATACCGTGAGAAAAATAACAAAAATAACGTTCAAAAGTCTGAAAATAATAATCGGACTACTTACAACGATATATAAAACACCCTCAATAATAATTCTGGATGTCCATGTAAAGTAACGATCGTAAAGTAAATTGAAATACCCTGTTTCAGCAGGTGCTGTTCGAAAATAATCATCATCACCGGTGTATTGAACAAATATATGAAGAATTAACATTAACACCGCTAAAAAGATAAAGGGCAGGTATCTGTTTTTGAGTAAATCAGAACATTTTTTCTTTATCATATATATTCCTTTCTTTCCATAAAATGGAAAATGTACACAATACATCATATCAGATCGATTACCAATAAGTCAATGATAATGCTAGGATAATGCCGTGTACTTTAAAATATCTTAAGAATTTACCTAATTAGACCTTAAAAAATCCCTGATATGCTGTATACTGTAAGGGAGGTGATGAATAATGAATATATTAGTATGTGATGATGATAAAGAAATCGTAGAAGCAATACAGATATATCTGGAGCAGGAAGGTTATCACGTGATAAAGGCTTATGATGGTATGCAGGCGCTTGACCTGCTAAAGCAGGAAAAGGTGGATCTTCTTATTATAGACGTGATGATGCCGCGGCTGGATGGAATCAGAGCCACCCTAAAGATTCGCGAAGAGAACAGCATACCAATTATTATATTGTCGGCAAAATCAGAAGATGTTGATAAAATACTGGGATTAAATGTGGGTGCTGATGACTATGTGACCAAACCGTTCAACCCACTGGAACTGGTGGCACGGGTAAAGTCGCAGCTCAGACGTTATACGAAGCTTGGCAGTACGGTGAACCAGGAAAAGCAGTCGCTCTACACTGCCGGCGGACTGGCCATTGATGACGAGCTAAAAGAAGTGACTGTGGATGGTGAGTCGGTGAAGCTTACGCCGATTGAGTATAATATTTTATTGTTATTGGTAAAAAATCAGGGCCGGGTTTTTTCTATTGGGCAGATTTATGAAAGCATATGGAATGAAGAAGCCATTGGAGCAGACAATACGGTAGCAGTACATATCCGGCATATTCGTGAAAAGATTGAGATCAATCCGAAAGAGCCGCGCTATTTAAAAGTGGTTTGGGGAGTTGGGTATAAGATAGAAAAATTCTAGGAAGGAAAAGTTTCAATGAATAAATGGTATCAATCAAGAGTATGCAAAGGAATTTTGATTGGTCTTGCCCATGTGGCGGTAGCTATTGCTGTGGTTTCTATGGTGCAGTTGTACCAAAATAATAATGTTACGCTAGATGTTATGATGGGGACAACGTCATCGAAAGAATATGAGGATACGGAGAGCTTTGCACAGGAAGTGCAGGGGATTTCTTATGAATCCTTGGAAATGGTGATGAATAAGCAGCGTCTGGAGACGGATGGTGTTTACAATCCGGATAAGGTAGTCAATATTATGACCAGAGAGGTTGCTGAGGAGGCACCCCAAGATGGAAATGAGCTTTGGTACCGAATGGGTGATCTGATTGATATGGGAAAGACCGATTTCTACAATTCCTATGCGGATGTCTATATAGTGGCAATGAAAGAGGACGGAACCTATAATTATTATAAAAAAGAAGTGTTTGAAAACTTACTGGCGAGCGGAGAGTTAATCCCTGAGGGTACTGAACCGATGGCTGAGAGCAGTGCTACTAACAGCGGCAGCGTGGAAGTCGACTACTATGATTATATGTATTGTAAAATTATGGATGGAAATGGAAATTTGATGTATACATCCGTCTGGAATTTTGAATGTGGAATTAAAGAAAAATGTTTGACTCTCGGAGACAAGAATATTATTGATATTGTCAATACTGATTCTGATTGGAATGGAAGGCTTGATGATATTATCAATGCGTTGGAAAACCGTCTTTATGAATATAATGAGTACTATACAATGTATAGCGGTGGCTATCATGATTACGAAGAAGGGAATACTAATTTTTCCTTTCTGTTAGTTGATAAAGAACAAAAAACAGTATACAGTAATCGGGAAGAATATAATAATTATGAGGATTACGAACAGAATATCAAGAAAATAGAAGATTCGGGCAAATACGTTGTAGTTGCACCCAAACTTGCAGATTTCAGCAGTAATATTAATAAAGCCAGCGCAACGCAGTGGCAGGTGCAGCTGCAGAATTGTGACTTAGATGATTATGTATATGCAGCAGCAGTGGATACTAAATACCCGGTTCAGGATAGTTTTTATTCCTCGCATAATTCCTATCAGGATTATAAGGCGTCGATAGTGATAGTATCAATTATCGTATTCCTTGCAGCCTTAGTTTGGCTGACTGCCATAGCCGGACGTTCGCGGAACCAGGAAGGACTGGTGCTGACCGGTTTTGATAAGGTGAAAACAGAGCTTGCGTGTTGTATAGTTATTGGATTATGGGGGATCATGATGCTTTGGCTTGATGGAATTATCTGGTATACGGACACAAGCGGCAATGTCCTTGCGTTAATGGGAGTTATTGGATTTGTATCCTGTTCATTATTCCTGACCGGTTATCTGAGCCTGGTGCGCAGAATTAAGGCTGGTACAATCTGGAAAAACAGTCTGCTAAACTGGCTGTGGAGAAATAGCAGAAGGATGCGGCATTTCCTGGTCTCTGTATTTACTTCATGGAGCAGTACCTGGAAACTGTTACTTCTCGGAGTGGTATTCATTATCACGCACTGGATTGCTCTGTCTGGTTATGGTTTCATAGTGATGGTTGCGGTAACATTGGAGATAGTCGCATTTATATACCTGCTAATGGAAGCGATGGCCAGGCAGAAGATTCGGTCAGGACTGAAACGGGTCGTAGAAGGGGGAATTGATTATCAAATTCCGCTTCAGGGGCTGCGGGGCGATTATTACGAGATCGCCGAGAGGATTAATCGGATTGGGGAAGGACTGGATGCTGCGGTGGAAAAAAGTATCCGTGACGAAAGGTTGAAGACCGATCTGATCACTAATGTATCTCACGATATCAAGACCCCCCTTACCTCAATTATTAATTATGTTGATCTGCTGAAGCGGGAGAATTTTGATGACCCGAAGATTAAGGGCTATCTGGATATTCTGGAAGCGAAAGCACAGCGGCTGAAAGCGTTGACCGAGGATGTAGTTGAGGCATCAAAAGTAAGCAGCGGAAATATAAAATTAGAATTTATGAATATCGATCTGGTGGAAATGCTGTATCAGGCCAATGGGGAGTTTGCCGAACAGTTTGAACAAAAAAAACTGCAGATGATTATGAAACTGCCGGAAGAAACTGTACTGATACGTGTGGATGGGCGGCGGATGTGGCGGGTTCTGGAAAATATTTTCAATAATACGGCAAAGTATGCAATGGAAGGAACCAGAATTTACGGTGATATGTCTCTGGATAACGGAGAAGTGGTATTTTCACTTAAGAATGTTTCCGCAAATGAACTGAACATCAGTCCGGATGAGTTGACAGAACGTTTTATCCGCGGTGATGATTCACGAACGACTGAGGGCAGCGGGCTGGGACTATCAATTGCCAAGAGTCTGACCGAACTGCAGGGTGGTAAATTTAAAATCATCATTGACGGGGATTTGTTTAAGGTGATTATCCGCTTCCCGAAGGTGGAATAATAATTATAGGAAAGAAAGAGTTCATGATAAACGAACTCTTTTCTTGCGTTTAGGGAGTTCAGGCATTACAATAGAAAACGAGAAGACATGCAGGAAGGGTGGTCAGCATGGAAGAGGTCAAAGCGCTTTTATCCAAAAGTTTGAATATAGATTTTATTAGTGCCACATTAAGTAATCCCCGTCGCAAGGACGATATCGTCAAGGTAAAGATCCGTCCGGTTGAGAAACACGGCGAGCTGCTGTTCCAAAGCGAAGAATTCCGCGGCAATCAAGTGTTTCATTATAATTATAATGCGGCCGACGGCGCAGCGGAGATATCCAAGTATATGCAGCTGTTTAAACAAATGCACATGGAAACCAAAACAGCTGGTTATCAGGTGCTGGTCAGCAAAAAAGGGAAGGTGACGGTGCAAAAGAAAGTTCGGCAGGATACACCGGCAGCAATTGATTTATCCCACGACCGGAAAAAGAATTATATATTAAAAGAAGGAACTGACATTCCGTTCTTACGGGATTTGGGGGTAATGACTGCAGAGGGTAAAATTGTTAAAACAAAATTTGATAAATTTCGACAAATTAACCGGTTTCTCGAGTTTATCGAAGATATTCTGCCGCGGCTTGATAAAGAAAGGGAGAATACGATTCTGGATTTTGGCTGTGGCAAATCCTATCTCACTTTTGCGATGTACTATTATTTGCATGTGCTAAAGGGATACAACATCCGCATTATCGGCCTGGATCTGAAAAAAGAAGTGATTGATAATTGCCGGGCACTTGGGCTAAAATATGGTTATGATAAACTGCAGTTTGTGGAAGGCGATATCGCTGAATACGAGGGCATTGATAAAGTCGATATGGTGGTAACACTGCATGCCTGTGATACCGCAACGGATTATGCGCTGAACAAAGCGGTAAAATGGGGCACCGGGGTAATTCTATCGGTACCCTGCTGTCAGCATGAGATAAACGGTCAGATTCAAAATGAAGTACTATCACCGGTTCTTTCCTACGGGTTGATCAAAGAACGGATGGCAGCACTGGTTACCGATGCAATGCGGGCTCAGTATTTAGAGGCAGAAGGTTATGACACACAGATTCTGGAATTTATCGATATGGAGCATACACCAAAGAATATTTTAATCCGTGCGGTCAAGACCGGAAAAAGAGGAAATAATCAGGAAGCGTTAAGGACATGTGAGGATTTTCTGCACATCGAGCCAATGCTTAAAAAATTATTGGGGCAGTAAAGAGGAGTATAGATGAGAAATATATTGATTCGGATAGGAATTCTGGCGGCTGTTTTTATTGTTGCAGTAATCGGGTTCAGTTATCTTACAAATAGAGAAAATACAGACATGACGGCAGATATACAAGGTGCCACGTTACCTTATATTTCCTTTAAAACCGGTGATATAACGGTTAACCAGCTGGTGGGCTATACGGCTAGGATGGACATCCCGTCGATGCGTGATACCATTACCCCGGTATCGAATTACAAGGTTCGGATGAATATCCATGACAGTGGTACCGAGGTGAAACTTTGTAAATATGAGGTATACAGTCTGGATGGTCAGGAGGTATTGTATCGGGATGCGATTGAGTACCCGGAGGCGGAAAATACACTACGGTTTGATCAGGAGAATCTGCTTGGTTCAGAAAAAGTGCTGGTAGTAACTCTGCGTATGGAAGATGATGTGGAGGTGTATTATTACACTCGTATTGTCGATTCGGAACCGATGAATGTGGGAGTTAATCTTTCATATATCCAGAGTTTTTTCAATGCGGAGCATGATAAGACCGCTTTCGATGAATTTAAAAATAAGATGGAGCCGGATTCATCAGCGGATAACACTACATTCCAGACCGTTACTATAAAGTCTAATTTTGATAATATATCCTGGGGAGAGCTGAAGCCAACGGTAATCGGTAAACCGGACTGGAATATCAAGGAGGTAAACAGCACCTATACATCGGTAGAACTGAATTACCGGGTGACTTGCAAAGGTGAGGAAAATGAATTTGATACTTACAATATAAATGAATGCTTTATGGTCAGATATGGAGGCAGCAGCGTGTATCTGCTGGATTATCACCGGACAATGAATCAGATTTTTGAAGGTTCTGCCAATGTGGTGGATGAAAAGGGAATTTTGCTCGGTATTGCACCGCACAATGTTCAGTATATGACCGATGATGATGGTTCGATGGTTTCGTTTGTGCAGGAGCGGGAGCTTTGGAGTTATAATAAGAAAGAAGGGGAAATTTCTCTGGTCTTTAGCTTTGACGGGCAGGAAAACAATGATATCCGCTATCACTATGACCAGCATGAGATTACACTGATTTCAGTTGATAATAACGGGAGCACGACCTTTGCTGTAACCGGATATATGAACCGCGGGGCTCATGAAGGCCAGACGGGCGCTGCAATATATTATTTTGACAGTGAGAAAAATGCCGTTGAAGAAAAGGTATTTATTCCCAGTGATAAATCATACTCTGTTATAAAAAATAAGGGGGAGCGGATGATTTATTACAGCGACGATAATCAGCTTCTTCACATCTTGCAGAATGGAACGCTGTATGAAATTAATACGGAGAAGGATACCAGAGAAGTACTGGTTGAAGATATGGCGGAAGGACAGTATGTCAGTTCATCAGACGGGCACATTTTCGCCTATCAGGTAGGCGGAAGTGTGGAAGATTCACAGAAAATTGCGGTACTCAATCTGTCTACAGGGAAAAATTATGAAGTAAATGCTGACGATGGGGAAAGTATTTTGCCGCTCGGCTTTGTTAACGAAGATTTTGTATATGGCGTATCGAAGAAGGATGATACGGGAACTACCATTTCCGGCGAAACAGTGATACCGATGTATAAGCTGGAGATAACAGATAATAAAAAAAATATCGTCAAAACATACCAGGTAGAAAATGTATATTTGCTTGATATATTTGTAAATGACGGATTAATTACGTTAAATCGGGCGGCCAGAGACGGGTCTGTTTATACCAGCATAGATTCGGACTATATTTCAAGCAATAAAAATAAAACCAATAGCAACATTTATCTGAAATCCTATACCACCGAACTAAAGAAAACCCAGATGCGGCTGGCTTATCAGGACGGTATTGATAATCAAAATGTAAAGCTGCTTCAACCCAAACAGGTTGTATTTAAAAGTACGGAAAGCCTTAAGTTGGAAGATGTGGAGACCAGCGGAAAATATTATGTATTTGCCCATGGTGAGCTTCAGGATGTATACAGTAAAGCGAGTTATGCGGTGAAACGGGCGGCGGAGCTCTCCGGCGTGGCAGTGACCTCTAACCAGGCTTATGTCTGGGAAAGGCGGGGACGGGACGATAATTATCTGAATGAGAATGTTGGAGCATTTATGGTGGGAGAAGGTGAATCATCCCTGGCAGCATGCCTGCGAAAGATTATCGAGTATGAGGGCGGCAGCATTGATACGGCAGCCAAACTGGATGAGGGTAAGTCGCCGATGGATATTTTAGATGAGTTTTCCGGCGGCGAAGCCTTGGATCTAACTGGATGTACGGTGGATGAAGCACTTTATGCGGTCGGCAGAGGAAGGCCGGTCATTGCCATCACCGGGGATAACCAGGCGGTACTGCTAGTTGGTTATAGCAGTAAGACGGTAACCTACATCGATCCGTCATCAGGCGCCCAGACGGCGGTTACGACGGAAGTCCTGGGGGCAATGGTAAGTGCCGGTGGAAATACGTTTATTGCTTATACTAAGATAAGTGAATAGAATCATAAGCCCCTCGCTTAGCCTAGGACGGATAAGGAAAGAAGAAAATGGACAAGTTGATATACCTATTTAAAATAGGTATATCAGCTATATTGACAGAAACAAAGATATATGATATTCTGACTATGCAGAACAATATAGTCAATAAAGAGGTGAAAAGTAATGCCGAAAACTTATTCAGATGAAGAGCGTGAATACATAAAAAAGCGGCTTAAAGAAGAAGCTTCATATTATATGCGGAGCTTTGGGATACGCCGTACCACAGTTGATGGGTTAGTTGAGCGTGTAAAAATACCAAAAGGCACTTTCTATCTATTCTATAAGACAAAGGAACAACTGCTGTTTGAGGTGCTTTTAGATGAGCACGAAAAGATAGAATCTGATTTGCTAAACGAGGTCAAAGCGCTGCGTGGAAATGCTACAATTGATAATCTTACTGATACTATATATAAATTCTATAAAGCAGTTGACGATTCCGGTGTTTTGAGGCTGCTAACGACCGGTGAGATTGAGCTGCTATATCGGAAGCTGCCTGGAGAAGTTCTACAAAATCATCTTATGCATGATAAAGCTTTTGTACAAAATATTGTCGAACTGCTCAACTTACCTAATCACGAAAATATTGATGTGTTTGCTGCCGCTTTTCAAAACTTGTTCTTAATAATGGTTTATAAACGGGAGGTAGGTGATAATTATTTTGATGAAACCCTTAAACTGCTTATAAGGGGTATTGTTTTGCAGCTTATAAAACGGGAATAAAAATTTTACTTTTTATTTGACTATATAAAATGACTTGGTCAGAATATGGAGGAGCATTATGCTAACAGTAACAGATTTATCTTTCAGCTATACGAAGAAACCGTTTATTAATAACATGAATTTCCAAGTTCAGAAGGGCGAGATATTCGGTTTTCTCGGTCCTTCCGGAGCAGGCAAGACTACTCTGCAAAAGATTCTTACCGGCCTAAATGCAAGCTATGAGGGCAGCGCTTTACTTAATGGTGTGGAGTGCAAAAACCACGATAGCTCTTTTTATGAAAATATTGGTGTAGATTTTGAATACCCTACACTCTATGAAAAACTCACTGCAAGGGAAAATCTTAACTTCTTCTCTTCTCTATACTCAAAGAAAACCAGGAACGTTACTTCCCTTCTGGAATCTGTAGACTTGGAGCAAAATGGTGATAAAAAGGTGTCAGAGTTTTCGAAAGGTATGCGGTCAAGACTTAATTTTATCAAAGCTCTGCTCCATGATCCGGAAATTTTATTCCTTGATGAGCCAACAAGTGGACTTGATCCAACCAATAGCCGTATGATGAAAGATTTGATACTAAGCGAAAAACAAAAAGGAAAGACGATATTTTTAACAACGCACAATATGCTGGATGCGACAGAACTATGCGATAAGGTTGCCTTTATCGTTGACGGTGCAATTAAGGCGCTGGATTCGCCACGCAATCTGATAATGAGTAGAGGTGCATCTACTGTAAAATACACGTTCCTTGATGGTAATGAACAAACCAGGGAGTGTTTTCTTGCAGAAACATCAAATGAAGAATTGCTGCTCAAATTACTAAAGAATAATCATATTAAGTCTATCCACAGCAGCGAACCAACACTTAATGATATTTTTATTGATATGACCGGGAGGACATTAAAATGAGACTGATTTCATTGGTATGGGGCGATATACGCTTTCAGTTCAAATATGGATTTTATTTTATCTATGCCATATTCAGTGTGTTATATATATTTCTTTTGTTTCTGTTTCCAGAGGCATGGCGTGCTAAAGCGTCAGCAGTTATGATATACTCTGACCCTGCTGCGCTTGGACTGTTCTTCATGGGGGCTATTATATTGCTTGAAAAAAGCGAAAGAGTTTTGAACGCACTTGCAGTATCACCTGTATCAGTTACCGAATATATATTGGCAAAGGTTATATCACTTGCCGGCATCTCGGTAATTGTATCTGTTCTGCTGGCAATCGCAGCAGGAGGTGAAAATTTAACATTAATAGTAATATCTGTAGCCTTGACATCTGCGATTTTCACTCTACTAGGTTTAATTTCAGCAACTAAAATTAATAGTTTGAACCATTACTTATTTTTGATAATCCCGATAGAAATTGTATGCATGATACCACCGTTATTTTTTCTGTTCTACCCAAAAGAAGTTTTGCGGATCTATCCGCTAAATAGTGCGATATCCTTGATTTCCGGAAACTCTAAAATACCGGCTTTGGATATAACTATTCTTGTACTTTTACTTATTATATTATTTTTCTTTGCTCGCAATGCAATATCAAAAATGTGGAGGAGTTTAGGGGGGGTAAAGCTATGAAAGCAGTTTTTCGCAACTTTAACCAAATGATTCGGCAGATGAAGCGTGATCCTATGCTGCTGACATTTGCAGCTGTACCTATTTTGGTTGGACTTATCTTTCGTTTTGTTATACCGTACATAGAAGGCCTATTAGTTAATTATTTTGGACATGATGTAATCTTGCCTTACTATAGCTTGCTGGATATATTTCTCCTGACCTTTACACCTACTATGCTCGAATATGTGGTTGCGATGATTATGCTGGAAGAATCAGATGATAACCTCGTCCGCTATCTGGCAGTAACTCCACTAGGCAAGGGGGGGTACTTGGCTTCAAGGCTAGGTATAACTGGTTTGTTGTGTTTTCCAGTCAGTATTTTGATTACTTTGATATTTGGTTTAAGTAATTTGAATTTAGTTTCGTTAGTCGGATTGGCTGTAGTAGCTTCCATACAGGGAATAGGCTCTGCTATGATAATTGTTACACTATCAGCAAATAAAGTTGAAGGTATTGCAATCGGAAAAATGGCTTCTTTATTCACTCTAGGAGCAATCATTCCATACTTTATTGCAGATAAAATACAATATATTTTCTCGTTGTTCCCAACCTTTTGGATGGCTAAATCAGTCGTAACAGGTAATTATTCGTTTATTATTGTTGCATTGCTGCTGGGGTTTTTATGGGTATTGATATTCATAAAGAGATTTGAACGTAAGCTGTTTTAGTTTTCAAATACATTTTGAACGGTACTGAGGCGATGAGCTAAAAGGGTAAGCAGTGTAATATACCTTCGTGCATTACGCTGCTTACCCTTAAATTAGAAAAGTTTCCTTACCGTCCTCTGCCTTAGGTCCGGGGTCTTAATTTTATTAAAAAGTTGCTGTTGATTTAAAGATCTTGTTACGGTATTTATTTAAGACTGTATACAGGACCATGCCAAGCACACCGCAGCCGACAACTTCTCCGATACCAACGCTTAACATCATCAGCGGAAATGCCAGCGATGATTGGCCATATGCATATCGCAGTACAAGCGGAATGATAATTGTATTTGAAACAATCGGTGGTATCGGTGCCAGTGCGGCATGTTTGTTACGCAGCTTGTAAGTAAATATGGCTCCGATCAAAGTAGCAAGACTTCCGAATATGATATCCGGTAGAATAGCTGCACCAAGAATGTTACCGATTAGACAACCGATGAACAGTCCGGGAATGGCTGCCGGTGTAAATAGCGGCAGGATAGTGAGAGCCTCAGCTATACGGATCTGTACTACACCGAAACTAATTGGTGCGAAGATAACGGTGAGGACTACGTAGATGGCAGCGATCATGGCTGCCTGGGTTGTGAATAGTACACTTTTGTTTTTCATTTTTTTTTAAATCTCCCTGTAGTTTTGTTTTACGAGTGGAAGGTCACGAACACTCGGATTAATTAGCCCATTAGACCTTGGTTTTTGGGGCGTTTGGAACGTTTCATAGTATAGCATGGTGGGGCGGGAAAATCAAGTTGTACCCACAATTTAC
>Ga0153999_1000865_pt1 | contig 12695 bp, 16 predicted proteins | sample TSNC083MetaG_FD_104675 | JGI IMG/M metagenome (GOLD analysis project Ga0153999, IMG submission 104675) | Attine ant fungus gardens microbial communities from North Carolina, USA - TSNC083 MetaG | ecosystem: Host-associated > Fungi > Mycelium > Unclassified | place: USA: North Carolina, Lumber... | reverse complement strand
TAAAGCTCCTAACATGTTCTCTAGCGGAATTTTCCTATCAAATAAAAAACAACGGATAGTATGATGCTCGCAATAATTGAAGTCATGATTGGAAAGTAAAATGTAGTATTCCCTTTCTTAAAAACAAAGTCACCCGGTAACTTGCCAAACAACGTGAAAATACCGCCAAGAATGATTAACACAATGCCAGCTACAATCATTAATTTACCGACTGGCATCAGTCCGTCCCTGCCTGCAATCCAAAATGACTATATGTCTTTGCTGTCACCATTCTACCTCTTGGTGTTCTCTGCAGAAAACCTTTTTGCAACAAATATGGTTCATACACATCCTCAATTGTCTGTGCATCTTCACCAATCGTTGCTGCAATTGTATCCAATCCGACAGGACCGCCATTAAATCCTTCAATCATTGCTTTAAGTAGCTTATGATCTATATGATCAAGCCCCGCTCCATCGACTTGAAGCATTTCCAGTGACTTACCTGTCGTCTCTAACGTGATCTGTTCTTCGCCACGCACTTGTGAAATATCACGTACACGCTTGAGCAACCTGTTCGCAATACGAGGGGTGCCTCGAGATCTTCTCGCTACTTCTAGCGCCGCTTCTGTATTAATTGTAGTCTCGAATATATGAGCCGTTCGTTCAACGATATCACGCAATTCATCTTCTTCATAAAATTCGAGACGCGCAAGGACACCAAATCTATCACGAAGCGGAGCAGACAACAACCCGGCTCGCGTCGTTGCACCTACAAGGGTAAATGGCGGCAGGTCGATACGCACACTTCTTGCAGATGGGCCAGTCCCAATGACAATATCGAGGAAGAAATCTTCCATCGCAGGGTATAGAACCTCTTCTACAGCACGGGGAAGCCTATGCACTTCATCTATGAAAAGTACATCTCCTGGTTCAAGCGAAGAGAGAATTGCTGCGAGATCGCCAGCTCGCTCAATCGCCGGTCCAGATGTAGATCGGAACTGGACACCCATTTCATTCGCAATTATCGCAGCAAGTGTTGTTTTGCCAAGACCCGGTGGTCCATAAAGTAACACGTGATCGAGTGGTTCTTCACGCATCTTGGCTGCCTGTATGAAAATTTCAAGATTTTCTTTAGCTTTCTTCTGCCCAATGTATTGATTCAACATTGTCGGTCTTAGACTAAGCTCTGCAACTTCCTCGTCAGGCTGCAAGTCCCCCGCTACCATGCGCTCTTCCATAGCCATTTCCCCTCCTTTTTAATTCTTTACAAAAAGAGACAATGCTTTTCTGATTAGCTCGTCTGCCTTCGCGTTCTCCATTTTTCTGAGCTCAGGCATAATACTTTGAATTTCCTTTGCTCCATAACCGAGTGTCTGCAATGCCTCCTCAGCTTCCTGAAGCGCAACAAATTCAATGGTAGACTGCTCTCCAGCTGCCCCATCGCCCAGAACAAGCAATCCGGAAAGTTTCCCTTTCAAATCCAAAATAATCTGCCTTGCTGTCTTCTTGCCAACTCCAGGGAAAGTCGTCAAGAACTTCTCATTTTCCTGTTCTACAGCAGCGATGAATTCATTTGGCTCCGCTCCCGCAAGAATGGCTAAACCGCTTTTTGGGCCAATTCCAGAAACGGAAATCAATTTAGTAAACAAATATTTTTCGTCTTCTGTTTGGAATCCAAACAAAATGATCGCATCTTCTCTAACATGCTGATATGTATGTATAAGAATGTCTGTATTAAGTTTGCTTTGGAATTTATAAGGGTTGGCACAAAAGACTTCATAGCCAATTCCACCGACATCAATTGTAACCGTTTCTTCCGAGATAAAGGAAAGCTTTCCTCTAATATAAGCAATCATTGTCTCTTGCAATCCCCTTCACTCGCAATGCGAATGCTGTGAAGCACCGTCATAGCATAATATTCTACATTTCATTGTAGCACATCCATTCGCATTTTTGAAAGGTACATGCGAGTAAGAAGAGAAAGAAGCTCCTTGCCATTTAACTGGCTTGGAAGCTTCTACCCAAGTTATTATGCGTCTTCATTTTCCATGTTGTGATGAATATCCTGCACATCTTCATCATCTTCAAGCGCACCTAAAAGTGACTGCATCTTTTCAAGTGATTCCCCATCCAAATTCGCATATGTTTGCGGGATGAGCGTGATCTCTGCTTGAATAAATTCATAGCCCGCTTCTTTAAGCGACTCACTTACTTCCTTGAAAGCATCAGGCTCTGTATAAATTTCAAATGCACCATCATGGGCCTCTAAATCATCTGCGCCAGCTTCAATTGCTTGCAATGTCAGTTCTTCTTCATCAATTTTATTGTCTTCATCTTCAATAACAATATAACCTTTGCGGTCGAACATGAAAGATACGCAACCGTTCTCACCAAGATTACCACCATTTTTTTTGAAAGCATGACGGACTTCTGCAGCTGTACGGTTTTTGTTATTTGTAAGTGCATGAACGATTACAGCTGTACCTCCAGGGCCATATCCTTCATACGTAATTTCTTCGTAGCTCGCACCATCGAGTTGTCCAGTTGCCTTTTTTACAGCACGCTCAATATTGTCATTCGGCATATTGTCAGCTTTTGCCTTATCAATCATTGTTCTAAGCGAAGCATTTGTGTCGGGATCACCGCCACCGTCTTTCGCTGCAAGGTATATATTTTTAGCATGCGACATAAAAATTTTGCCGCGCTTCGCATCCTGTGCATTTTTTCTTCTTTGTATATTCTTCCATTTTGAATGGCCTGCCATGTATTTGGCTCCTCTCCAACTGTTCATTCCAATAGTATATTATAGCAAAGGAATGACGAGCTGAAAAGATACACACATTATCCAATCCAGCCTTGCTCCTTTTTCTGATCCCAATACGTTTCATCGGAATAGACGACCACTTCTTTGTCCGATACTGATGCTTTTACAATTTCCTCAACTTTGCTTCTAATTTTGGAATCGATTTTTCTTTCAAGCATGAGTCCGACAAAAACCTTATCTTTCGTCATCGCCACCTGGGCCGCTCTAATATCATCCCGCTCCATAAGTTTCTTAGTAATCTCGATTGTCTGCTCATTTGTATATGCTGTAGGATTGTCTCGTACTGTTTCTTCCTGAATATTTTTTTGCTTAATTTCTGACGGATTTTCCTCACGATTGGTATCCGTTTGTTCATTAACCCTTAATTGCTTAGTTAATTCTCCCCGCTTTTTTTCTTCGCTCAATTGATTTTTATGGGGTTCAGCATTATTATTCGAACCGCAACCTGTTGTCAATAATAGAATCCCTGTAATGATAACCATTTTTCTCAACATAAAAAAACCTCCTTAGAGCCTATGATTCGCTTCTAAAGAGGTTTAAAGCATGTTATTTTTCACCATTACGATGGAATTGTTTAATTGCTTCTCGCTTATGAGCCGTTCTTGCATGCAGGCGTTCAATTATTTCCTTATCCTTTGCTGGAATGGAGCCACCTTTTACATACGTATCAATCATATCGTAGGTTGTCCCCATCTCATCTTCATCGGTTTGACCAACCCATAAATCTGCGCTTGGCTTCTTCTCGACAACGGATGCAGGAACATTTAGTTCACGAGCCATATCTCGGACTTCACCTTTTGTAAATTCAACGAGGGGCAACAAGTCCACTCCGCCGTCGCCGTACTTTGTAAAGTAGCCTGTATACCACTCTGCAGCATTATCTGTTCCAACAACAAGATAATTGTAATTAGTTGCAATTGTATAAAGCGTACTCATGCGCAAGCGTGCACGTAAATTCGCATCAGCAAGTCTTGCATTGTCTTCATTCCAATCATTTTCTCCAGAAATTTCGTTCTTTATAGTACCAATCAATGCTTTGTGTGGTTCTTCCAAATCGATTTCAAAAGACTTAATTCCACAAGCTTCAATTGTCCTTTTTGCATCAGCAACATCATCTGGGTTACTCTTTAGCGGCATCATGACTCCAAGTGAATTATCTGGGAATGCTTTCTTGATCAAGTTGGCAACAACAGCTGAATCTAAACCTCCACTAACTCCAACTAGCAAGCCGTCTGCATGCGCTTCTTCTTTTCTTTCTTTTAGCCAGGCTGTAATGTTTTCAATATGTTCTTTCATCATTATGCAATTCTCCTTTTTAAATGGCTATTCCTCTCGATTGTAGCATGCTTCATGCCGTTTATCTTCATCCTTTATCTCGTATGTACCCTTTTATTAATTTAAAAAACAAAAAGAAGCCGAACCATATTTATGCAACTATTGCGAATTGCTGGTTCGGCCTATTTATTAAAATTGATTCGGTTCTTGTCTTTGTTCAGGACTTAGATTAGCTTGATTCAGATTTCCATCTCCAGCCTGCTCATTCCCTGTATATGGGGCTTGCTGATGAGGGCTGTAAAAGTTATGATCATTAAAATATCTTGGTGCTGGCTCATAATAAGTATGCTCAGGCGACAGATGTGGCTGTCCTGCATTTTCAAAATAAGAACCTGTTGTATTTAATTCCTCTTGCTGTTCATTATTCACCAACTGCTCACGCTCTTCAGAAGCTAGCGGCATTCCATTCGCATGATCTTCAAGATTTTGTTGATCCTCTCTTGCACATGAATTTGACATACAATCCGTCATCATATGCTCATAGCCATGTCCATGCATCATCGGTTCATAATTATGATATTGCTCGTGATATGGCATAGCTTGCATTTGTGGCATTACTGGATAGGATTCATATGGACTCGGTATCGGTGCACATGGATTACAAGGACTCTGGTGCTGTTGTGGCGGCATGACAGGCGGTATCGTAGGTTGCATGATTGGGTAGAAATAAACAGGTAATATTTGTATAACAGGCTGAGGCGCCGGCTGTTCTTGTACTGGAGCTTTGGGTTGTTCTAACTGCGGCATCATAATTGGAGCTTGTGGTGCTTGCTGTGCCTGTTGGAAAATTTGATTCTGAGTCATGTCAAACTCAATTTTCGGCATTTCAGGTGCCTGGTAGATCGGCATTTGTGGCTGAACCGGCTGTATCGGCTCAATCGGCTTGATGTCATCAGGTTGGATAATTGGTGCAGGTACAGTCGGCATTGCCTTTAAAGGTGGCTTCTCAATTATTGGCTTCTCCTTCGCTGGGACCGCTTTTGGTGGAGGAGTCATTTGTCCCTTAGGCGGAGTTACCTGTGCCTTTGGTGGCATCATCTGGTTTTTTGAATGATGCTTCTGTTCGCTTTTCACATGTTTCGTCTGACCTGGAATTTTGATTTTCATACCAGGCATAATCATTTCTGGATTGGACAACTGAGAATTTATGCTCTTCAGCTCCTCGAAGTCCACCCCATACTGCTTCGAAATTTCCCACAACGTATCACCTTTTTGTACAATGTGTATCTTCAATATTCATTCAATCCCCTTTCACAACATAATACAAGCCCAACGAAAACCCGTTCCATACAACCTATGCAACTAATAGGCAAATGTTGATACAAAGGTGAATTCAATGTGTAAAATGACAGTTTTAAATATAAACTCACTTACCTGTGTCCAAAAAAATCAAAAAACCCGCCATCCAATAGGACGACGGGCATAGAATTATTATTTCATTTGAAAAACAGGATATGTTCCGAGTAAAGTGACTTCACAGCCAAGCGCTTCCAGTTCGGCTTTAGCTCCCGGGAACAGAGCATCATCATATGGCTGGTTCACATCAATGATAAAAAAGTAATCTCCGAGACCTGTTTTTGTAGGTCTGGATTCGATTTTGGACAAGTTCATCTTGCGCCAGCTGAATGCAGAAAGGACTTGGTGCAAGGCACCTGGATTATCTGTAGGCAATGTAACAAGAAGTGTTGTCTTCTCACCAGTAGAAATATGACTAATACCTGCTTTTTCTCCATTTTTTGTAAGCACTGCAAAGCGCGTATGATTATTCGGATAATCATGGATATTTTCCTTTGCGAGATGAAGATTATATTCCTTCGCAGCTAAAACATTTCCAATCGCTGCTTGCGGCTTATCAGACTGTGCAACAAGTTCAGCTGCTTTGCCTGTAGAATTCGCAAATTTGATTTTTGCTTGCGGCAGTTCTTTATGGATAAATTGATGGCACTGAGCAATTGCATGACTGTGAGAGATGACTTCCTCAATATCATCTAGTGTTCCAGTGAACGATTTATTCAACAATAAATGCTGCTCAATTGGCACAACAATTTCTCCTACAATCGGAAGTCTGACCTGATGAACTAAATAATCGATTGTTAGATGAACTGTACCCTCTATCGCATTTTCAAGTGGTACAACACCAATATCAATTATGCCTTGTTCAACGGCATCAATACATTCTGGAATTGTATCGAACCCTTTTGTTTCTGCATTGTCAAAAGCCCAATCTACTGCAAGTTTCGTAAAAGTCCCTTTCGGACCGAGATAGCCAACCTTACTAGTCACATGCCTCTCCCCCTGCTTTTTCTCTCTTTTTATTCCGTACTATTCAATAAACTCAAATTCATAATCAAGAATTCGTACAGCATCTCCATCTTCAGCACCACGTTCACGCAATGCTCCATCAACACCCATCGTACGAAGTTGGCGAGCAAATCGCTGAGCTGCTTCATCACGTGTCAAATCAGTCATTTTGAACAGTTTTTCAATTTTCTCACCATAAAGTACGTAAGCTCCATCTGGATCACGCGTAATCTTGAATGGCACGTCCTCTTCCTTAAATCGATAGACAACCGTTTCGTCCGTCTGTTCAAGCGGCTCTTCCTGCTTAGGAATTTCTTCAAGTTTGTTCATAACAGCAAACAACAAATCACGAAGCCCATCTTTCGTAAGTGCAGACACTGGGTAAATCTCAATATCCGGATCCATTTGTTCCTTGAATTTTTCTAAGTTTTCTTCCGCTTCTGCCATGTCCATCTTATTCGCAGCTACAATTTGTGGACGTCGAGATAGCTTCTCATCGTACTTCACAAGTTCTTTGTTGATTGCGACAAAATCTTCATATGGATCACGACCTTCCGTGCTTCCCATATCGATAACATGAATAATTAGACGCGTCCGCTCAACGTGACGCAAGAACTGATGCCCCAGTCCAATTCCTTCTGAAGCGCCTTCAATCAAACCTGGCAGATCCGCTAGCACAAAGCCTCTATGGTCTGCTGTTTCAACCACACCGAGATTCGGAGCAAGTGTTGTGAAATGATAATCAGCAATTTTAGGCTTGGCTGCACTAACAACAGAAAGGAATGTAGACTTCCCAACACTTGGGAAACCAACGAGACCAACGTCAGCAATCAATTTCAATTCAACTTTAATATTTCTTTCCTGACCAGGCTCACCGTTTTCAGCAATATCTGGAGCAGGGTTTTTTGCAGTGGCAAAGCGGATATTACCACGACCGCCTCTTCCGCCATTTGCGATAATCGCTTGCTGTTTGTGTGTTGTAAGGTCGGCAATAACTTCTCCCGTATCCTCATCTACTACTGTGGTGCCTGGTGGTACGCTAACAATTCGGGGCATGGAGTTCTTCCCATGCTGACCTTTAGACATGCCGTTTTCACCGCGTTTAGCTTTAAAATGACGGTTATATCTGAAGTCCATTAACGTATTCAGACCTTCATCTACTTCAAAGACGATATCTCCGCCTTTTCCACCATCTCCACCTGCAGGTCCTCCCATTGGAATATACTTTTCTCTTCGATAACTCGCGAGACCGTTCCCGCCGTCACCTGCTTTTACATAGACACTGACCTGATCGACAAACATATTATTTTCACCTCAAGATTGATATGGAATCAAAAAACGAATTCGAGCCGTTTCTTCATTCACTGCTGTTTCCGTTTCAAATGGTGTTTCCAACTTCTTTAATGTTTCCTTAAATGTAGGTAAATCATTAAAAGGGCCGGTCACCGATAGTTCAAAAGCAATCGAATCTCCTTCTTCTTCAATAGAAAGTGTTACTTCATGAAGTACTTCAGGAGGCCCGCTTTTTAATATAAGCTCAAGTATTTGCTCACACAAGCGACGAATTTCGTAATCGTGCGCAGACAAATCCATATTGCCAATATGTATATGATACTCCAAACGGAGCCGATTATAGAGCGAATCAAAACGAATGACCCACAGGGCAAATCCTGGAGCTCTTAAGCTAGATAATCTGCGTTCCTGTTCGCATAGTTCAATCCAGTCATCAAGCTTCTCTTTAGCTCGATCAGGACGATCCATTGTAAGATAGCCATGAATCAATTGGATGTGATTGACGACATCATGGCGATATTTCTGCAATATAAGCAACAATTCCTGTTCATTCATGGAATCACTCCTATTTCTTAAGAAAATTATAGCAGATTCATGACAAAACTTCATCGTGGGATTTCAGTTAATCTAAAAAAAAGAAAAGCTCCAGCAAATCCGCCGGAGCTTTTCTAAAGGTTTTAATCATTATTGAGCTGCAGGGTATACGCTCACTTTTTTGCGATCGCGACCGTAGCGTTCAAATTTAACTACGCCGTCAATTTTAGCATAAAGTGTATCGTCTCCACCGCGGCCAACGTTTTCACCTGGGTAGATCTTTGTTCCGCGCTGGCGGTACAAGATAGATCCACCAGATACGTACTGACCATCAGCACGCTTTGATCCAAGACGCTTGGATTCAGAATCACGGCCGTTTCTTGTAGAACCTACACCTTTTTTCGATGCGAAAAACTGCAAATCCAACTTTAGCATGTGGTTAACCTCCCTCTTTTTTGCGAATGCATAGGAATTTAGCATAATCACGTTCAATTGTCTCTAGGGAAACGACCATTCCAGCAAGAAGAAGCTGAGCTTTTTCCTCACTTGTTCCAGTCAGGCTGCCTTCAAGCGTAATGCTTAAAAAACCACCATCTTTCCCCTGATCAATTGACAGATCGAAATCTGCCAGTGCAAGCACCGCATTCACCGATCCGAAGGCTACAGCCGAAACTGCAGCACATACGAGATCATGACCATAGGGGCCGCTCTCGGCGTGCCCCGATAATGTAAAAGATCTGATGAGACCTTGTTCGTACAGCACATTTGCCTCAATCATCTATCAACAATTCCTTACAGGCTGATCTTGTCAATCACCAATTTAGTATAAGGCTGACGATGACCTTGCTTGCGATGGTAGTTCTTCTTCGCTTTGAACTTGATGACAGAAATTTTCTTTTGACGGCCATGTTTTTCAACCTTAGCTGTCACTGTTGCTCCCTCTACGAATGGAGCACCAACTTTAACGTCACTTCCACCTACGAATAGAACTTTGTCGAATGTTACAGATTCTTCTGTATCTGCTGCTAGCTTCTCAACGAAGATTGTTTGTCCTTCTTCTACTTTGATCTGCTTGCCGCCAGTTTCAATAATTGCGTACATAGTGCGCACCTCCTCTTAGTCTAAGACTCGCCAAATCCAGGTACTTCCTAATCAGAAGTTTATGACCTGTTTTGTGCGGTTGTAGCACTGGTGCTACTGGTATAACATAAAAATCTTAACAAAATCAACGGGTTATGTCAAGGCTTTATCCCACTAATTCCGTTCCCGAAGCACATCTTCTATCGTTTGCAGATGAGTTGATCCTTTAAAATGAAATTCTAGCAGATCTGATTCAATAATTCGATGCTCAATTTCCTTATATTTAACAGAAATGACATGCCTGCGGTTACGTCTGAACTTGAAAAGGATAGACGTAATTTGGGTCTTCGGATGAGCTCGAATTGTCTGAAGTTTGAACCGTGGCGTCTCAAACCGCTTCAATAAAAAACGTATGAAAGCGAAGTATCGTTGTTTCCATTCCGTCCTATTTTCAAGCAGCAAGAAGATCATTAAACAAAAGGCAGATAACACAAATGGGAAATAGACTATTTGGATAGCCAAAATGGCAGTACCAATCAAAACAGAAAGAACAATTGTCCACTTGTGTGCTTTGCGATATGGCATTAAGCTTGCTAGTGCAAGTGATAATAGCTTTCCCCCATCGAGTGGCCATACCGGAAGCAGATTAAATAGCATTAGCATTGCATTCGCCGTGTATGCTGTTTGCAAAACCGATTCAGGCAATAGTGAATTACCAAAGACAGTGAGAAAACCATATATAAGTACATGTTGAAAAGGACCCGCGATAATAACGAGTGCCTCCTCTCTAATTGGCCGATTACCATGTTCAGATGTTTGCATGACTCCGCCGAATATCCAAATCATAATTTTTTCGATGCGCCATTTCAGGTAAATAGCCATTAGAACATGGCCCATTTCATGAATTAAGACTATTGTCAGTAAGATAACAAACTCCATGAATGCACCTGTAAAATATGCAGTCAAAAGAAAAAAAAGCAACACCGGATGGATATGAATCGGCGGTATTGCTTTAAGAACGGTCATCAACTTTAATCACAGGAGCTGGATCAACGTATTGCTTGTTCCGCTCAATAGAATAATAGACTGATTGACTTTTAGCTGTTGGCGCAAACTTGGCGATTTTTTGGTTTTGGGCGACATACTGATAAAGATGAACATCCAGCTTGCTTAAGTTGCCATATTTTGATTTACTGCCATCTTCATGTTGAACAACGATTGTTCTGCCCGTTTGCTTATCATTGCCAGCATAGATGACAATGCCTTCTCTCATTGCGTTTACATCAGAAGGTTTATCAGCGGAAATCTTGACTCCTTGCCCATTTGCCTCAAATGATTCGGAAATAATGCCCGCTACTGGTAGTGCTTTGGGATCATCAAGCGCTTCTACTCCTGATTTTTTAGGAAGTAAAGCGAGCGGTGTACCGAATTTGCTCTGATACCACGCATTTGCCTTTGCAAATTGAAAATTCTCGGTAAGTGCTTCTGAAACCCACCGCTTTGATTTGGAAGTCCGCTCGGCATCTGTTTGCAAAACATAGAATAATCCCGCGAACAAAATACCAGACATTACAGCTTTCACAAACAATCCAGATGCTAGACCTGTTTTCTTCTTTATTTCTTTTTCTATTTTGTTTTCGAATTCTAATTCAGGAACTGGAGTAAATCCATGCTTTTCCTCCTCTTGCGGCAAATAAGTAACTTGTTTTTCTGTTTTTATATTTGTTTCTGGTCGTGTTGCCTTTTTACTATCAAAATCTCGTTTCTTCTTTCTTTGCATAATCGACTGACGTACCTTTTTTATTTGACTCATTATCCACACAACCTTCAAATGAATATTTTCATATGTTGGTTCATTGTATGGTGGACAAGACTCATTTATGACGAAACAAAACCAGATGCCTCACCTCGAATTGACAAGAGTGGCATCTGGTTATGAATTTCTAACTATGAACGCATACCAAAGAACTTTTTCATCTTCTGCATAATGGTTTCTTTTTTCTCCAATGCTTGCAATGGCACCGTTTCACCAAGAATTCTACGGGCAATATTGCGATAAGCGATGGAAGCTTTTGACTTTGGTTGGAATGCAACAGGCTCACCATTGTTAGAAGCCTTAATCACATCGTCGTCATCAATTACAATTCCAATTAAATCAATTGCGAGAATTTGCAAAATATCATCGATATCCAGCATATCCCCTTTTTGGATCATGTGACTTCTAATACGATTGATTACTAGACTTGGTCTATCCATCTCTTTTTGTTCAAGAAGTCCAATAACTCTGTCAGCATCGCGCACACTTGCCTTCTCAGGCGTCGTTACAACAATTGCACGGTCCGCAGCTGCGATTGCATTCTGGAACCCTTGCTCAATACCCGCTGGACAATCAATTAGAATGTAATCATAGTCCATCTTCAATTCTGCTACAATTTTTTCCATTCCTTCAGATGTAACAGAAGTTTTATCGCTTGTCTGTGCAGCTGGAAGCAATGCCAAGTGTTCGAAGCGCTTATCTCTTATGAGTGCTTGCTGGAGCTTGCATCGTTCTTCAATTACATCAACAATATCATAGATAATCCGGTTCTCAAGCCCCATGACAACATCCAGATTGCGAAGTCCGATATCTGTATCAATAAGACAAACCTTTTTTTCCATTAACGCCAGTGAAGTTCCTAGATTAGCAGTCGTCGTTGTCTTACCGACACCACCTTTTCCGGAAGTAATAACAATGGCTTCACCCATTCAGCATTCTCCTTTCGAATCCATTGAGTTGATGCCGTTTTGCTCTAACCTTTTGCAGTCTTTCCATAAGAATTCCGCTTATTTCTTCATCATAAAAACCGCAGCCCATCATCATTCCTTTACCAGAATTATCAGGAGACAGGCTAATATGCTCACCAATTCTTAGCTGATTCGGTTTCATGAAAGAAGCGGTGATAACAGATTTGTTGTCACCTTCATATCCTGCATGGGCAATCCCGTATAAATTCCCCATTATGTATACATTCCCTGTAGCACAGACATGTCCACCTGGATTGACATCACCAACTAATAGCAGATCCCCCTGTACCTTTAGTACCTGACCTGAGCGAATAATTCGTGAAATCGTTTTGACTTCACTCTCTTCTTTCCACTTTAGTGCGTCCTCACGACGGATGACATCCGATTCAATTGCTTGGACAGTCATCCTATTGCCATCAGCAATCAGATTTGCAAGTTTTCCTTTTTCTTTTTCTGGCAGATAACGATTGCCCAGCTTGACTGTAACACTCGCAATCGGTTCATCTTTATCCGGCTGGGTTGCGGCAATCTTCTCCCCAAGCTCGGCATATGCATCGTCAAAT
>Ga0153999_1000863_pt1 | contig 12710 bp, 12 predicted proteins | sample TSNC083MetaG_FD_104675 | JGI IMG/M metagenome (GOLD analysis project Ga0153999, IMG submission 104675) | Attine ant fungus gardens microbial communities from North Carolina, USA - TSNC083 MetaG | ecosystem: Host-associated > Fungi > Mycelium > Unclassified | place: USA: North Carolina, Lumber... | reverse complement strand
CCGCTCCTTTGGCAGCTGCCTCATCAATTCATGTGCAACCGTCAGGCCACCTACGCCAGAATCAATGACGCCGATTGCTCTATCCAAAATAATCGCCTCGAATTCTTTTTAATTAAATGTATATGTATATCAGTCCTGATCAACCTTCTTATGTTCATCAGCGTAACCAATTATATGCCCAATTCATATCAATATCAAACGATTGCAGAGGCTTTTTCAAAGAAATTCTTTACTTACGAATAAAGCCCATAGCAAGAGTGGAATGTGCGCACCGTTTATCCAGTTTCACATAGAATATAAGGACTAAGTAATTCCCTTCGAATTGCAGTCCTAGTTCAAGCAGGGAGGGGTCCGCCATTGGAAGATAGCACGTACAGGCCGAAGCAGATATTGACGAAACGTGAGAAAGAAGTATTTGAATTACTAGTGCAAGATAAGACAACAAAAGATATTGCAGGGGAACTGTTCATATCTGAGAAAACGGTCAGAAATCATATTTCCAATGCTATGCAGAAACTTGGTGTCAAAGGGCGAGCGCAGGCAGTAGTTGAGCTTTTGCGCATGGGCGAGCTCAAACTCTAACAGAAAAACCGATTCTCAACTGCTGAGGATCGGTTTTTTGCTTTGATTTGTATAAGTTACCAATAATAAGTTATTCCTAATTCATTAAAGTACATCCTGTGTATAAAATTTGATTTTCTTCCGCAAAGCATAAAACATATAGATGTAAACAATAATCAAGAGCACATCAATGCAAACCAATATTTTCTGGATTAGGAAACCACCCCAAGTTGAAATCGTCAGTGACATCGGCAAAACAAGCAAAGCCACGAATATAATAAGATAGAACTTCAGCATCCTCTGATAGCTGTCCTTCACAGATGAAGCATCTGAATAAATTTTGTCAGCTCCAGATTCTTTTGCATTTCTTCGGAAATAATGAAACATGCCAAAGTTGTGATCTACAGGCTCCCAACCGACATCACGATAGAACTGAAGGTATTCTGTTTTATCGTTCATACTTTGAAAGTCAATCTGATAAATATATGACTTATCAGTATCTTCTTCAAAGTAGTACACGCCTAAACGATATTTTTTAAAGTGTAAGCCATTCTCCGACATTTCTGTTAACCAGGCCTCTTCTTTTTTCACATCTGGAGCTAGAAATAAACGAAATCTCTTCACAGTCATTGGTCCTCACTCTCCATTTCGCATATAAAATTCCTGCTATTTTGAATCAGTTTCTGCATGCGTTCGAATTCGAGCTTCAGTACCTGCTTGCCTACTTCAGTCAGTGCGTAATATTTCCTTCGTGCATCTTCGTCTAGTCTAATTTGTTTAATAACGCCTTGTTTTTCCAGTTTCCCTAGAGCACCATATAACGTTCCAGGTCCAATTTTAACAACACCATTGCTGACCAATTCTACATCTTGCATAATACTGTATCCGTGTCTGGTCTCTCGCAATGATAACAAAATATAAAATGTTGCTTGAGATAGTGGTAAAAAATCATCCGGCTGCTTTTTCATTTCGCACCCCCTTATATCGCCTATCGATATATCGTGTATCGTTATAATAACTCCACATCTTACTTTAGTCAATTATTTTTCAGAAAATTCCATAATAAAAAAAGACAGCCTTAGCACGACTGTCTTCCAAATTAATATTAATGATCACTACCAAAGAAGTTCTTGAACGCTTGCAAATTCGTATCACGGTTCATTGCTGCGATCGAAGTTGTGAGGGGGATCCCTTTCGGACAAACTTGCACACAGTTCTGTGAGTTACCGCAACCAGAAATGCCTCCTTCATCCATCAATGCATCAAGGCGCTCCGACTTATGCATAGCTCCTGTCGGATGAGCGTTGAAAAGTCTCACTTGCGAGATTGCAGCGGGCCCAATAAAATCTGATGCAGGACTCACATTAGGACAAGCTTCCAAGCAAACACCACAGGTCATGCATTTCGATAGTTCATATGCCCATTCACGCTTTTTCTCTGCCATTTTGGGACCGGGGCCCAAATCATATGTGCCATCAATTGGCACCCAAGCCTTGACCTTCTTTAGCGCTTCGAACATGCGGCTTCGATCAACGATTAAATCTCGTTCCACAGGGAAAGTACGCATGGGTTCCAGACGAATTGGCTGCTCCAGCTTATCAACAAGTGCTGAACACGACTGCTGGGCATGCCCATTAATGATCATTGAACAGGCTCCGCATACTTCTTCCAAACAATTCATTTCCCATTGGACTGGTGCTGAATGTTCGCCTTTCACATTAACTGGATTCTTGCGGATTTCCATTAATCCAGATATGACGTTCATATTCTTCCTATAAGGTACTTCAAAACTTTCCTCATATGGAGTGGCATCAGGGTGGTCTTGTCTTTTAATAATAAAGGTAACTGTTTTTTGTTCGGCCATTACGACCTGCTCCCTTCGCTCTGCTTAGAATAATCACGGATGCGCGGCTTAATGAGCGATATATCAACATCTTCATAGGAGAATACTGGTTCATTTTTGATAGTGTCGAATTCAGCAATTGTTGTCTTTAAGAAATTCTCATCGTCACGCTCTGGGAATTCGGGTTTATAATGCGCACCGCGACTTTCATTACGATGATAAGCGCCTAAAGTTATCACGCGTGCCAAATGCATCATATTCTTCAGCTGGCGGGTAAACATGACTGCCTGGTTGCTGTAGCGCGACGTATCCTCAATATTAATATGTTCCCATCGCTCCAGCAGTTCCTGAATCTTCTCATCCGTTTTGAGCAGCTTCGGGTTCTCTCTAACGACTGTGACATTTTCCGTCATCCATTCGCCGAGCTCCTGATGTAATTTATAAGCATTTTCGGTGCCTTTCATACTCATCAATGCTTCGAACTTCGCTTCTTCTTCTTTCACATGCCTTGCGAAAAGTTCTTCTGGTAAATCCTCAGCATGAACATCGAGCTCGTCCAAATAGCTCACTGCATTTGGTCCTGCAACCATACCTCCGTAAATGGCAGATAGCAGTGAATTCGCACCAAGGCGATTCGCACCGTGCTGAGAGTAATCACACTCGCCGCAAGCGAATACACCTGGTATATTCGTCATTTGATTGAAATCGACCCATACACCGCCCATTGAATAATGTACAGCTGGGAATATCTTCATCGGTACACGATGTGGATCTTCCCCCACGAATTTCTCATAGATTTCAATGATACCGCCTAACTTAACATCCAATTCTTTCGGATCTTTATGCGAGAGATCGAGATACACCATATTCTCACCGTTAATTCCAAGTCGCTGGTTGATACAAACATCAAAAATCTCGCGTGTCGCAATATCACGTGGTACAAGATTTCCATATGCCGGGTACTTTTCTTCTAGGAAGTACCAAGGCTTGCCGTCCTTATATGTCCAGATTCTTCCACCTTCTCCTCGAGCTGACTCACTCATTAGGCGCAATTTATCATCACCTGGAATTGCTGTCGGATGGATCTGGATAAATTCACCGTTTGCGTATTTTGCACCTTGCTGGTAAAGAATACTAGCGGCAGAGCCTGTATTGATAATCGAGTTCGTCGATTTACCAAAAATAATTCCTGGGCCGCCTGTAGCAATTATTGTTGCATCAGAAGGAAATGCTTTGATTTCATGTGATTTAATATGCTGGCAGACAATGCCTTTACCAGCTCCATCATCATCAATAACTAGACCAATGAATTCCCACGCTTCGAACTTCTTAACGAGTCCCTCGGTTTCAAAACGGCGGACCTGTTCATCTAGTGCATAAAGCAGCTGCTGGCCTGTTGTTGCCCCAGCATACGCTGTTCTGTGAAAAGACGTACCGCCAAATCTGCGGAAATCAAGAAATCCTTCTGGCGTTCGGTTAAACATGACCCCCATTCGGTCGAGTAAATGAATGATGCCTGGCGCCGCATCACACATTGCTTTTACTGGCGTCTGATTAGCAAGGAAATCGCCACCATAGATCGTGTCATCAAAGTGAATGAAAGTAGAATCCCCTTCTCCTTTAGTGTTAACGGCCCCATTAATGCCACCTTGGGCACATACTGAATGTGAACGCTTCACGGGCACGATGGAGAATAGATCCACCTTTACTCCACTTTCGCATGCTTTGATAGCTGCCATCAGCCCAGCGAGCCCACCACCAACGATGGCTATTTTTTTCTCTCTACTCATGCTAGGTTCCCCCTTCTCTTTATGCTCCATATGCAAATGTAATAAGCGATCTGACACCCATATACGTAACGATGATGAAAATAAGTATGCTAAGGTATGTTCCAACACGCTGCGATTTTGGCGTCTGGGTAATGCCCCAGCTAACAAGGAAGCTCCATAAGCCATTAGCAAAATGGAAGGTAATACTAATAACTCCAATCATGTAGAACCAAAAATAAAATGAATTTCCAAGAACATCTGCCATCATGTCATAATCGAGAGTCACATTACCAAGCGCTACTTGGACTCTCGTTTGCCATACATGCCAACCAATGAAAATAAAAGCTATTAGACCAGTGATACGTTGCAAATAAAACATCCAATTGCGGAAATATCCATATTTGGAAGGATTGTTTTTTGCTGTGAACGCTATGTAGACGCCCAGAATTGCATGATATAAAATTGGAAGATAGATTACAAAAACTTCAAGAGCTATTAAAAATGGCAAACTTTCGACAAGATGAACTGCTCCATTAAAACTGTCCTTTCCATAAACTGCAAAGTAATTAATCAGCAAATGCTGGACTAGAAAAGCACCTATTGGAACAATACCAAGCAACGAATGCAGCCTGCGATGAAAGAATTCAGATTGCGCCATTTCATTCCCCCCTTATCCAAAATAATATATGTAACTCTAATTCTAATGATGACTTTGCAAGCGCTTGCAATTATATTCCCTTGCTGGTCATGTTATAAAACCTTTCATCTCTAATATCGGGCTCATAGCCGAATAATGAAGAATTATCCTTTATTTTCATGATGCCGCTTGCGAAATATGTCATTTCCCTACATAATAAATCTATTATCATTTTTTTGCGCTCGTTTATCACAGATTATTTTCATACATAGATTTTTTGGTTCCTGCAGAAAGGATTGATTTATTTTGAAAAAAACAGACCAGGATATGACCTTTCCTCCAAGCTTGCTTGAAGATTTGCAAACAACAGGTTCTGGTTTTGACGTTTTGCGCTATATCGGACTTCCTGAGCTTTTTGGTGGAGAAACGAGCACACTTCTTTATTTTATGGGGCGAAAACTCGCACGCCATTTTGCATTTAATGAGCTGGATGATATATATAATGCCTTTGAACGCCTTGGATGGGGGAAGCTTGAACTCGTTAAAGAGAAACGTAAAGAACTTGTTTTCTCCCTTATGGATGATGCGATTGTACGTAAATTGAAGTCACCTTTACCCATAGATTTCCGTCTAGAAGCCGGTTTTCTTGCTGAAGCCGTTAACATGGCATTTGATAAGTCCGCTGAATGCATGGATGAGATCAATTTCAAAATCCATACAGTTCAATTAAGCGTTCTTTACACATCATAAAATAGAAATAGGAACAGCGACTCTATATGAGTCAGCTGTTCCTATTTATTTTCTATATAAAAATCTAAAAAAGTGAATGAAAACCATTCAAAATCACTTAAAATATAATAAGTTCATACAAAAGGAGCCTTTGTATTTAAAAAAGTCACTTCCATTGGATTAGAAAACAGGAGCAACCATACTCTTAAACTAAGTTAACTCTTGAATTAAATTGATTAAAAATTATGCTGCTTTTTAAATCTACTCCATTTATTAGCATATATAAAATGGAATGTTATTATTCCAACGAATAGCACAACACCTAAGACGTCCAGCCAAGTTAATTTATATACATCTCCTAACACCCAAAACATCATACTAAATGATAAGGAGAACATTATTTTCCCCATATACTTACACACGGCAACTGTATCATAGCCCTCAAGTTCTTCTTCCGACTTTGCATTATAACCTGCAATTAAGAAGGAACCTTTGCCACTAATTAGAAAAATACCCAACACGATGAGCAATGCAATAATAATCATTATCCCAATCATTTTTTCCCCTCCCGATAAATAAAGTACTTCTTTTGTTATATGTTAAAACTACTTTATTCGTTTACCAAACTCATTCTTATTCTCTTCAACTATGCAGAATGCTCAAGAAAGTCACTTATAATTACTATATACTGCAATTATAAAGATAAATGTGTTCAAATAGTCGTATATCCTATACATATTACTTGTTCACGTTTTTATTAAATTTATTTACTTTTTTCTCCCGATCCATAGCTATTATTTGTTTACAATCTCAAAAAAAATCAGCACATAACATTAAACAATAAGAGACTAGGTTACTCCATCCAGCCTCTTTATTGTTTAAAGTAAATTCCTAAATTTACTTCTTCTACTTTGAATTTCCGCCTACTGATTACCCTTTTTCTTCATATCAAAATAAGTATCCAGAATGCCTTCTCCTATCTGATAGTTGATCTGGGATTTAGAGTTATTTGGTGTATTCGGTACAATAACTGCGAAGGCCACTTCAGGATCGTTAGCTGGTGCATAACCGACAAGTGTTAGATTTTCTGTATTTGCAATTTTCACACCATCTTTATACACTTCATTCTGAGCAGTACCCGTCTTACCAATTGGATTATAACTCTTTCTGGCAAAAACTTTGCTTGCTGTTCCTTGTGAACCTTGATATGCCGCGGTAAATCCTTGTTGGACACGTTTAATATACTGCTCATCCATTTGTATGCGATTCATGACAGTCGTATCAACAGTCTTGAAAATTGCACTTTTCTGATCTTTTGCTACTGATGGCTCGCGTACTTCTTTCAAAAAATGTGGCTTAACACGGTAGCCATCATTGGCAATCGTCGAAACGTACTGAGCAAGCTGTAATGTTGTAAATGTATCATACTGACCAATAGAGTAATCCATTAAAAGCCCAGCAGTTTTCTTAGAACCCTTATAACCCGTACTTTCATGCGGGAAGTCTATTCCTGTTTCAGAACCAAGCCCGAACTGGCTGAAGTAATTGCGCATTTCCTGGAATGCTTCTGGATTAAATTTAGCAGAACGGCCTGTCGGATTACCGAACTCGCCGCCCATTCTAAGTGCAATATAGAACATATAGACGTTGGATGAGCGCTCTAAAGCAGTATACTCATTAATGGGACCCATATCTCTGTAAGAACCTTTTTCTGGAGTTCCCGCAATTTTGATTTTAGCATCATTAAAATACTGTCCTGGTGTTAAAACACCAGACTGAAATCCAGATAGCACTGTTGCACCTTTTATAGAGGAACCCGGACGATGTGCATCATATAAAGCTTTATAGGCTGCATTTTCAAACTTGCCCTTCTTTCGATCATAATGTTGCCCCGATACAGAAAGAATTTCACCGGTTTTAGGATTCATAACAACAGCCATAGCATCATCCATGTAGGAAAAATAACCAACTACTTTGCTCATCTCAGTTCGAATGATTTTATCTACTTTTTTCTGGTATTCCATATCTATTGAAAGGATTAAGTCTTTGCCTCTCTCTCCTGTAACCACAACATCCGAGTCAATGATACTACCATTTTTACTTGTTATATATTGAACCTGTTCTTTTCTGCCACGCAGTAAGCCTTCATATTGCTCTTCAAGCCCTGTCTTACCAACGCGGTCATTGCGACTGTAACCACGTGTAAGGTAGTAAGCTACCTTCTCTGAAGGAATGCCTTGATCCTGTGTAGTAATGCTCCCAATTAGACTCTTCATTGTATCCTTGTAAGGATAAATCCGATCCCAGTCAGCTGTAGCGTTAACACCTGGTAGCTCATTAAGATGTTCTGCAACCGTGGCATATTCCTTAGGTTTGACTTTATCATTTTTCACAATTTGTTGTGAAAGTTCATAGGCTTTATCCATTTCTTTCTTGATTACCATCACTTCGAGCTCTTCTTTTGTAAATTCAGATATTTCTTCATCCGTTATACGATCAAGAATCGTATTATATTGCTCTGCATTTTTCATATTTTCTGCTTCTTTTGCGGACAGCCTTTTGTCCGCCTTCTTCTTATGAACTAGATACCAATATTCTTTCTTGTTTCGATCGGTAAGGCTTTCTAGCTGTTTCTTCGAGCCCATAGATATATATTTGGCCAGCTTCTTAGCTACATCCAACTTATCTTTAGCCTGCACACCCTTTGGTGGAGTATATGTAATAGAATAAAGCGCTTTATTATCAACGATTACTTTATGATTTCTGTCAAAAATTTTCCCTCTTGGTACTGACACAGCGGTCGTTTCTTGAACTGTTCGATCAATCTCATCTTGAAATTCCTGCCCCTTCAAGATTTGCACAGTACCCAGTCGGGCAATTAATATCGAAAACAATAAAAATACAACAACAAAAATTAAATTTAATCGAAAAGGCAATTGGGGTCTTTTTTTCTTTTTGTCCAATTGAGTTCCTCCATTCTTAATTGGTATATTCACCCATTAATCTACTATTATAGCATTCCTTCAATAAAATTCTGAACATTTTATATAAAACTGTATTCCAATGAAGAACTTTTGTTGCTAACAGGCTCTTAAAAAGCTCAATCATTAATTTAAAAAAAGGCTATTGACATGGCCTATTTCTACTACAGTAAAGACTATAGCCATAACGATTAATAAAATTTATCAATTCTTAATTTTATATTATTTGAATTAATACCTCTAACAATGAAACAAAAAAAGCTTGCGGATATCAAAGTCGCAAGCTTTTCTCTTATTGTCTACTTAAGTATTCTATTGCTTTCTTATTCTAAATTATGATACTAAACAACCCTTCCCAATGACAGAACGAAAATTAAACTCTTTCTCTTAAATAAATGCTCCATACTTTTGAAGAATTTAAACTATCTTTTCTCTAAACACTTGATCAATCTTATAAACCAATATAATACTATCCAAGGAAGAATAAACTTTGTAGCCCATTCTATTAATCTCGGTACTAGATATGAGATATTTATTCTACCTATAAATTCTAGGGCAAAAAAGAGTGCTAATAAAATGACTATATAGATAATTACATTTGTAACAGAACTATCTAGCTGTCGAGAACGTTTTGAAAGTACACGGATGGCTAATACAATTAGTACAACAATAACCGCTAAAATTATAAGTAACACAAATTGAAATATAAAATCCTTCCACATGAATTCATATTCATTCACATCCATAAAACCTCTCCCTTTCACTAAATCTCCCAGAGTTATATTATTCATCCTGAACCCGTTTCATAATGAAATAGGCTTATCTATAATTTAATTGTATACTGAATTAATCTCTTTTTTCAGAATATACTATTTTTAAAGGATTACAAGAGAGACTTATAATTCTGTTTTAACACCGATACTATTTAGCTGGTAAAATGAATATCTAATCTGTTGATTAAGGTATAACCTTAACAAATAATTGGAATTTTTAATAACTGTACCTGTCAAATATTATCTAATAATTGTTCATTATAAGAAAGAACCTTTCGACTAATAATGTAGTTTTGGAAATGTATTGAGAAATGAGGAAACTAATGTAGTGGATATCAATAGAGAGATTAGATAGAGTATCGTTAAGTACCATAAATACGTTAAACGTAAATATCTGAAGAAGTTCTTTGGTTATAAAACTCGGTCAATTGGATTCTAGAATAGGATAAGTTATATCTAAAAAATATGTTTCTCCGAGTTGATTATTAAAAAAGAACGTAAAAAACAAATATGGTTGAAAATGTACAGATTGCTTAAAGAACATGTGTGAGTATAAGTAGTTTACACAAGACAAGTCAATCGTTAAAATCCTAAAAAGTTGGATCATTGATGCGTGGAGGATCGTATCAATTTTATAAAAGGAGTATCAAGAGATATTCCCAATTGGATCCTCATAGCAATTTCAACTATTAAAAAGACTAGTTTAAGAAGATTTATACAGTACTCTTTCATCTATTTAAAAAGTAAAAATGACATGTTCCAAATTTTCCTTGAGCCTAATGGAGTCCATTCGAGGCTCAAGGTCCTATGGAAAAGAGCTTTTCCTGAATTCCTTATTAAAGGAGATCAAGCACGAATTCTAAGTAAAATACAGATGTACATTTAATAGACATGAAATTTTACTCCGTTTCTCCTGCTTCTTCCTGCTCTTTTTCCTGATTCAAATGCTCTAATACTAACTTTGCAATGTTCTGTGGGATGCCGAGTTTTGCAATTTGTTCAATGCTGGCATTTTTCAAATCCGTAATATTCTTGAAATGGGTCAGAAGCAACGTCCGTCGTTTTGCCCCAACACCTGGGATCGCATCTAGTTCTGAACGAACCATGCTCTTTCCACGCAATTGCCTATGGAATGTAATTGCAAATCTGTGTACCTCATCCTGAATCCGCTGCACCAGATAGAATACTTGCGATTGACGTTCTAACGAAACAATTTGAGGCGGTGTTCCATACATCAATTCACCCGTCTTATGCTTGTCATCTTTTACAAGACCTGCAAGAGGGATATCAAGACCTAATTCATTTTCCAAGACATCAAGAGCAACGCTCATCTGTCCTTTACCACCATCAACAATAATAAGATCAGGAAGTGGTCCATCTTCTTTCATAATTCTTGAATATCTTCTTCGAATGACTTCCCGCATTGTTTCATAATCATCTGGACCTTCAACATTACGGATTTTATATTTACGGTATTCCTTTTTGTCTGCCTTGCCATCAGTGAACACAATCATTGCAGAAACTGGATCAGCACCTTGAATATTAGAGTTATCAAATGCCTCAATTCGATGAGGTGTTTCGATATTTAAAATCTCACCGAGCTGTTCAACGGCTAAAATCGTCCGTTCTTCATTTAGCTCAATAACTGAGAACTTCTCTGCAAGTGCGATATCCGCATTTTTCATCGCAAGTTCAACAAGTTCTTTCTTCCTGCCACGGAAAGGAGTTTGAACGTCGACTTTTAAAATCTCTTGCAATGACTCTGTATCAGTTCCAATTGGAACAAGTATAGACTTCGGTACCGGATGATTGCCATGTAAATAGAAACGTCCGATAAAGCTCAGGAAAGTTTCTTGCGGGTCATCAAAGAAAGGAATAATAGATACTTCTCGTTCGATCAATTTCCCCTGACGAACGAAAAAGACTTGAATACATATCCAACCCTTATCATAACTAAATCCAAACACATCGCGATCTTTTTCATCATTTAAAGTCATCTTCTGTTGCTCCATTACAGCTTCGATATGAATAATTTGATCGCGGAGCTCCTTTGCCCGCTCAAAATTAAGTTCTTCAGCAGCTTCTTCCATTTTCCGCTTCAAATTCTGCTTAATCTCTTTATGTCCACCTTGTAAAAAGGAGGCCATTTCCTGGACAATTTTGCGGTAATCATCCGGAGAGGGTGGATTCAGGCTACACGCATGGCATTGATGCATATGATAATACAAACAATAGCGACCCGGGGGATTATTGCATTTGCGTAAAGGATAGAGTCGGTCAAGCAGCTTTTTTGTTTCCCTTGCTGCGTAGACGTTCGGGTACGGCCCAAAATATTTTCCCTTATCCTTCTTCACCTTACGCACCGTAATTAACCGAGGATGACGTTCATTTGTAATTTTTAGGTACGGATATGTTTTATCATCCTTCAGCATAATATTATACTTCGGGTCATATTTTTTGATCAAATTGAGTTCAAGAATCAATGCTTCTGTATCGGAAGACGTCACGATGTATTCAAAGTCCTCAATTTCTTGGACGAGTCGCTGGGTCTTTTTGTCATGGGCTCCGGTGAAATAAGATCTAACGCGATTCTTAAGCATTTTTGACTTTCCTGCATATATGACTGTACCATGTCGATCCTTCATCAAATAACAGCCAGGCTGTGCCGGCAGAACAGCGAGTTTCTCTTTAATCCGCTCGTTCATAGCTTCTCCCCCCTTTTCTCCCAGACTTCAAAGAAATCCCTTGCCGTAAAAAAACAGCAAGGGATTTCTGATTGTTAGATTACTCTATTAAGCATGCTTGTTGATTAGCTCAACAAGTGCTTCTTTCGGCTGGAAACCAACTACTTGATCAACGACATTGCCGTCTTTGAACAACAACAAAGTTGGAATGCTCATAACGCCGAACTTGCTTGCTGTTTCTTGGTTGTCATCTACATCAAGCTTCACGATTGATACTTTATCTGATACTTCTCCATCAACTTCTTCAAGAACTGGTGCAATCATCTTACAAGGTCCACACCAAGGTGCCCAGAAGTCAGCTAAAACGAGGCCTTTAGAAGTTTTTTCTGCAAAATTCTGGTCCGTTACATGTTCAATTGCCATATTATTCGTCCTCCTTAGATTCAAGTAAGCATGAGCTTAAGAATGAGTATAGCATGGGGAGTATCGCTTTTACGAATAGTTTGCCTGCATTGTAAACCACCCGTTATTACACTTTTTATAGTACCCGTTATGCATCTCTATACTCTCTTCACATGTTAAGCTCGTTTTGAAACATTTATGAATCAATAAGCGCATTCGCAAGCATCTTGTAGACTACCTCTCCCTGCTCAGACAACGAGCTGCTCATATCTCCCATGACCCAGCTCGTAACAACTTGGTCCATTGTCCCAAAAATCATCTGGCGAGCAAT
>Ga0153999_1000862_pt1 | contig 12717 bp, 13 predicted proteins | sample TSNC083MetaG_FD_104675 | JGI IMG/M metagenome (GOLD analysis project Ga0153999, IMG submission 104675) | Attine ant fungus gardens microbial communities from North Carolina, USA - TSNC083 MetaG | ecosystem: Host-associated > Fungi > Mycelium > Unclassified | place: USA: North Carolina, Lumber... | reverse complement strand
TATGGACAGAAATTGTAGAACAAACCTACGAGTAAAACAGTGGACAGTTGTTTAGTTAATCTGCCCTTCTGGTCGAATTGTGGCATTCAAAAGCTCACAAATAAATTACAAATGTGTTGTCATGTGGCAAGGTACGAAATAGTACATACAATGGGGCGAAAGAAAAAACAAGGACGATATATTACATCGTTGAATCAAACTCTGTGGCACAAAACTCCTCCAAAGGGGAGGAGCTAAAGACAAAGATCTTCTACCAACCAGTTTCATCCCGGCCTTGGTACATTTTCCAGCTGAAGTCCCTGCACTTGCATTCTTCCGAGTCCGCAAAATGCTTTCGACCTTGCCACCATCCTGGCTTGGTGCTAGAAAGACTGGGACAGTCTTTCTTGTGATTCCCAACCGGCTTCCTAGACCACGATATTGGATGAATCACCAACTGTGTGGAGAGATGCCAGAGGAGGGGTTCAGAGCGGCTTTGCGAGCATCTTTTCAGATCGAGTCTTCGGTCATAGTGAGAGGAATAGCCCTGAGCTGGGTGAAGATGATGCCATGGAGTCGCACCTGAACCATAATTCTCCACTAGAAATACCTCTCATCCTTCCCGAAACGCCCATACAATGAATCGTACTGTCGCTGCTTGAGTGCATAAGCAAGTCATTTATTTAAATTTAGATTTAGAGAAAGGTATCTCGTAAACAATGCAGCTCAGGGACCCTCACCCAGGCAAGCGGGACAGATCAACAAATTGTGAGTACAAGAACTATTGTAGAGCAACAGATGAAGAGATATCGATGAAATTCGCAGCCTATTTCCGGGGTTTTTTCTTGACTTCTTCATCTTTACAAGCATGCAACATCACTTTATTTGGCACCCCAGGAGTCATACCAGAATGACCCTTGGACCAGTCGTATGATACGGCATATGCGAAGATACTGCCTGTGCGATTAAAAGTAGTGCATGAGATAGGTGCGGATACGGCCTCAAAACCTGATTTAATAATGAGATAATCAACGTTCAATGAGGCATCAGAAGTGATTTACTTTTCAGACGGGTGCGCGCGTCCTTATCCCAGAAGTGTGTGGTTCCATCAGCTCCTACAAGAACCTCAATCAGCTCGAGGATGATATTTGGATCTAAAGCAAAATACCGGAAGTCGAAAAGGTCCCATGAACAGGATGGAACGAAATATCATTAACCGCATAGACTAGGGCTTGGTCCTTGGAATTAGGGGAGTCACGGCGGTGGCACTTGAAAGAAAAATTATGGCTAAAATCTGGTCTAAGTTTCGGATATGTAAGACTGATTGAGAAACTTACGATGAGTCGGACTCCTCAACGTACCTGTGAACAATAACAATTTTATAAGATTTTCGACACTTTCAAGTTGAGCGCACTCACTGTATGGCCACGCGACCCTCAATACTCCCCACTGCAAATCCATTACTCTGAGCAGCAGTGAAACATGAGACAACGCGAGTTTGCCATTTTAGGGGTGATGTTATTGTCTGCAAAAAAGCTAAATACGTTTTTGTCATCGGAGCAGAAGCTGAAAACCTTGTAAGGAGTAGTGGGATTGTTGAGATTAAAAATCTGTATGTGGCGCTCAGCCGTTCCAGCAACGAGCATAGGGTATTGTACGTCAAAGGAATAACATCTTTCTGGTAATTGGACGGTAGCGACGGGAGTTTGTGATCTAAGATCCCAGTACTAATGCGAGTCAGCTCAGTACATACTGAGGACTTGAAAGGATACCTTGATCGTTTTGTCCCAACTGCCAGTAGCCAAAACGCCCATCTGCGGGGTCTCGATCCATTTGACAACCTTGATAGGTGCGTCATGCTGGGCAACCTGCGTCGTTTGACCAGTTGTGACGTCAAACATACGACCAGCATTGTCAGCACCGCCAGAAAGTATCTTTGTACCATCCTGATAGTGGTTTTAAGACTCATTCAAGACCTCAGAAAAAGAAAACATACCTTATTCCAACAAGTTGACAAGACGGGACCTTGGTGATGATATATAGCTTTGCCTTGTGTCTGCCCTTGGTTCCCTACTTCATAGATTCGAACCTAATGATAAGTTAGAAACAAGGGGACCGGTTATGGGAGAGAACACACGCTATTGTCCCAGCTCCCGACGGCCAGATAGTCGGCCTGGGTCGAAAAAGAAAGGGAAGAGATAGAGTCCGGAGGTGGTTCTGTGACCTCAATATCCTTATCACCAGCTGTGGACGTGCTCGTTGTAACAGAACTCGGATTTGTGGAGAAAAAGGCCATATACGGGAAGGTAAGTCGGAGTTTGGTCAAACGAATACCGCTCCAAACAAATATCTGCGTCAACATCACAATTCCCACACTTTCCAACTATTTCGTTCCGTCTCAGCCTTTCGACCTCAGGCATGTTGCTGGACTTGCATTAACAAAGCCTCTCACGGGTTCATAGTCTATAGAGGTATGATAATTTACTTTGGGATACTTCGTCGACTGCAAGTGGCCTCGGCTCAAGCCAGTGATTGATTGATGGGGGAGTATTTCAATTGGAAAAGTTAGGCATGCGTGTTACCTGAGAATTGTCTTTTAGTTTTTGTTATAGTTAAGGACGACTTTAGGTGTAAATCCTCCCCTAATTTTTATACATGATTTAAATCAATTAGGAAGTAAGGAAGTAAGGATAGTTTTGAAGCTCTGTAACTTGCTGTGACAATATGCAATAGCCATCTTGTTTCTGGACTGCCTATGCCTCTGGTACTACTTGGTAAGTACTCTGGGACTACAAAGAAGTGTCTGAGAACATCATTGCTACTGAGTTGAGTCCATGGGCTCACTATGAAATGAATCACTGGAAGAGGGGCTGAACATGAGCAATGTCAACTCAGCTTGGCAGACTAGTTTGTCTTCTTAAGCCTTTTTGGTTGCTATCTCCTGACAACAGAGATGTCAGTGCCTTGTATGCTGCTGGAACAGGACAAATGCTATGTATGTTATCCGTTTGGAGAGCCTGTTAGTATGGGATAATCAAATCTTTCGGCTTGTTGATTATATTCAATTAAGTTGAACCCTGAGGTAGGGAGGCTTCGTAGTCTAGAGGTACGATACTTGCTTTGGGAGTTTTCTGACTGCAAGTGGCCCGGGTTCGATTCCCGGCGAAGCCCTTTTTTCATTATCCTTTTACATCATTCTATCTCACGGCGCAACAGTGGGATGTTATGCATTTTCTTTTTCCAGATTAAGAAGAATTAAACTTGATACAAATATTAGAGCTACAATTGTGACAAAATAATCCGACACGATCCTGAGATGGTGAATGAAAAACCTATAAGTGGGAGCTATTGGTCTATTCTATGGTGTAATAATATGATGTCGAAGGCTAGGAAAGGACGGACTAGCCTGGGGAAGGATAGGAGCGGAGGTACCCTCAATAGTCCCAGTCTCCTATTTATAAGGTGGCGTTGGCCCGAGCCCCACACCAGCGCATAAGCTTAAGACATAAGTTTAAACACACAAATGTCAGACAACATTATGGTCACCGCCAAATCGAATGTATGCTGGGTCCGCTTTAGATGTATCTGGATGAAGCTGTAGCCTACCCTCCCAAAGAGCAGCAGAAGATCTCGAGGGATCTGCGTGTGCTGGGTCTGAGAGTGAACCCTCCTGGCCTCCAGTAGCGACAGCACCAGCAATAAATGTTGGTATCATCGTCATCATAGAAGGCCTGGTAAATTATTAGAAAGACTCGATAGATTCTATAGCTGATAAGATTCTCACACAGGCAATTTCTCGTGTTCACCACTCAGACACACAGAGCGACTCTTCCCAACAAACGATGAAGCCCGTATACGTCCTCCTCGAACATTGCCGAAATAGCTGAGGTTGTCACGGACCAGGGTGATAGCACCACACCAAGTCTCCTTGTCAGGTCGAACAGATGGCAAGATCTCTGTTTCCTTTTTGCCAAAGAGGCCAAGAACACGAAACAGCCTTTCAAAAGGCTCATTAGGTAAAAGGCGAACGAGCACTCCCAACGGAAGCGATACAAAACCGAGGGCCAAAGAGATCCCCCACTCGCGTCCAGGTATTCTGATTACCTGGAAAGCGTCACCCCCAACGAACACTATTAATATTTGTACACCGATCTCTGAAAGGGAAAATCAGTACATGGACAAGATATGAATCCAAGAACTGACCAATTAGAGTAATTCCAATAAAATAATAATTACCGAGCATCCCCTCGAATACGTTCATTCGTCGATCAAGACGGCGACAATTGATAGAGTTGAAAATTTGAGCGAAGACAAAAGAATTGAACACCAATGTTCGTACAATGTCATCGTTATTAGTTGAATGATCGAAACCAAGGATCCGGTGACCAAGAAAGTGGAAGAGAAGGATAATAATAACCTGGTATGTTGATTGGAACAGAATCATCTTGTACATATCGGTGGAGAAAAGAGGAGCTGTTTTCTTGTCCGGCTTCCGATCGAGTTGCGCTTCAGATGCCGGGTCCGTAGCGAGTGCGAGCGCAGCAAATGTATCCATGATGATGTTGATCCACAGGAGTTGCACAGCGCTGAGTACAGATTCCTCCTGATTAGAGGCGAGAGCGGTGACAAAAGTGATAACGACTGCCGTGATATTTACAGAGATCTGGAACTGTAAAAATTTACGGACGGCGTCATTGACACAGCGTCCCCAGATGATAGCCTTGACGATTGAAGAGAAGTTGTCATCCATCAGGATAATGTCAGAAGCCTCCTTCGCAACCTCAGTACCAGCAATGCCCATAGAAAACCCGACATCAGCAGTTTTCAGAGCAGGACCATCATTGGTTCCATCGCCAGTCACACCAACAATCTCACCTATTGACTTCAAGGTTTCAACCAGGACCTTCTTGTCCTCTGGCGACGAACGAGCTAAAACCTGAAGTCGAGGCACAATTTCGAGCCGTTCGGCCTGTGTGAGTTGGCGAAAGACTGGCCCCTCCATAACAATACCACCGGGAGTGAAGATACCACACTGATTCGCGATCGAACGAGCGGTGAGCACATTGTCACCTGTACACATCTTGATAGAGACACCGGCACGATGGCACTTGGCGACAGATTCACGGACACCGGGACGGAGAGGATCTTCAATCCCGGTGATACTGATCAAGACTAGATCCTGCGCAAGCTCTTCGTAAGGCACCTGGCAGAACAAATTTAGGAGATTCGAGAAAAGAAGTATTGTAAGAGTCCACCTTTTCCTCATCTGAGTTCGAAAGGGTCAATCCTGCGGGAGGCCAAGTAGAGATGTCTTTATAACAGAGCGCAATGGTTCGAAGAGACTGATTTGCATAGAAAATCATGGATCGGTTGATGTTCTCTCGCGCATGTTTGTCTATAGGCCGAATCTGGACTGAAGCGTTGGGGTCAGAATTGTTATCCTTGTCGACGACGACATGATGGTTGCATCGCTGCGCTAGAATTTCAGAGGCACCCTTTACGTGAAAACGATAATGACCATTTGGAAGCTTGATGACAACCCCCATAGCCTTACGTTCGCTGGAAAACGGGATCATCTGGATTACTTCCGTAGCCTCACGAATTTCCCGAAAACTGCGCCACCCAAGGTCCTTAGCGAACTGCAGCAAAGCTGTCTCTGTTTTACTTCCAACAAAGATGGGTGCCCCTGTCTCGGGGTCAACATCCTCGAATGCAGTAGAGTTAGCTGCAATTGCTTCATTGAAAGTTTCCTGCAGCTGAGGCGATATGACATCGTTAAGTTTCGTCTGGTCTAAGGAGAAGTCCTCTGGATATCTTCGAGTCCCTCCACTTTCGGTCGCGTTCGAACGAGTCGCGTTCTCCCCCAACCCCCGCACGAATTTCGCATGAATACCAACTGAACCCGCGACGACAGTCATCGAGTTCTGAGTAAGAGTGCCAGTCTTATCGGTGCAAACCACGGACGCATTGGCCATTGTTTCACAAGAGCCCAGGATACGAACCAGCAACTTTTCGAAAGTCATGCGTTTTGTGGCGAATGCTAACGCAAGAGTAACAGCGAGTGGAAGGCCTACACATGAGGTAAGATCATGAGATAGGCATAGACATGCTCAACACATGCCTTCAGGAACAGCAACCACTATCAAGGTGACGGCAATGATTAGGATGTTAACAAAAGCAATCCCATTCTGACTCGGTGTCCTAAATCCATTTTTAAGAGTTTTGAGGTTAGTGACATGAAGACAAACGAACCGTTGGGGCTCTCCCGTGCCCAACTGGACGAAAAAGCGAATCATCAAAGCCATGAAGAGAAGAAGACCAGCCAGAGAGCCTATTTTGGCGATGAGCTCCGCAAGGTTATTCAGCTTGATTTGGAGGGGAGTGTTTTCAGCGTCCCCTCGCAGTGCTATTATGTTGTCTTGATGACATGAAACTGAAACAAGATATTACAACGCACCCATCATGATACGACCGTTGAAGCTTTTTGTCCCTACCGCTACTACCACATATTTGCCAACGCCCTCCAAAACCTTGCTTCCGCTAAGAATAAAGCAATCGGCGTGTGTTCCTGTTTCAGTTCTCACATTCTCAAGCATTTCGTCATATCGAATTTTGCGAATAGCATCTGATTCCCCGGTGGCGCCAGACTCGTCACATCGAACATTGTGTCCGGAAAGGAAAACTCCATCGCATGGAATAATTTCGCCAGGCTCGAGGAGGGCAATATCACCCACTAACACTTCCTATCTAGTAGTGAGACAAGGAAGTGAAAGATTCACTATAGACGAACCTTGACATCAATGACCTTCTCCTGACCATCCCGTATGACCTTCACCCCACGCTCCTCTTTCTTTTCGTTCAGGACTCTGAACTGTCGCTCTTTCTGCCAATCATTGAGAGACCCCACAAAAACCTATATGCGATGATTCAATTGTTGATCATGCTGAGGAAGAAATACACACCACAATGGCAATGGCAACCATAATCGCAACGCCCTCCACCCAGTCAACCGGGGGTTGATTGGGTGATCGGGGTGTGCCAAAATCCTGGAAAAGCCCTAGAGCGAGAGAAATTGCCGCAGCAATGGAAAGGAGTATCTGTAGAGAATATGAACAAATTCTCTAATTATCATCAATGAGGTCAGACAGACCAAAACCTTGTCCTTCAAAGCAAGCCACATCAGTTGAAGCAACGATTTACCCGGTCTTTGAGGAAGGTGATTCTCCCCAAATACTCGTTTGCGATCATCAAAAGTGGCACCGTGTGCTGAGTGGTCTTCGTTGATGGACGGTTCTCGCATATGACCGCTTGGTTCAGTGAGAGTAATCGCTGGGAGCTTTGATGAGGCAGAATAAGCAGAAGCAACAGATTTGACTGTCGCTGATCTCGACAATGATAGAGTTGAAAGGCCGTGGTCGGCACTAGTTGCAAGGCCTCGAATCAAGCCAACTACACCGCCAAGGCTCGTGAGTGTATCAAGATTCTTTGGGTCCAGCATATGGGCAAGTTGATAGGGTTTAAACGGAAATGGGGCTGGATCAAGACCTTCATCTTGAAGCAACTCTAGTTGGTGGGAAGTTTTGCTATCATGTTCATCCGTAGATTTTTCCTTCTTCTTTCCTTCTGGTCCATGATTATCAAGGTTCTGACTTTCGGTTTCAGAGGACTTGCGGGATTCGAGAGACTTGCGAGTCGAAGACAATTGAGCATCAACGTCAGTAAGAGAAGTCGCGCACGAATTCACCTTGGCAACCACTGCATCTCCCATTTCTGTTACAGAACTCGCAGTGGTTGCATAACTAGGCCTCCTTCTATGTCCACTCGAGCCAGCATCATTGGGACTTAGGAGGCTAAAAGATAATCTGTCATCTGGCTGGTTATCACGAAGGGCGAGAGTAGTCTTGAAACCACTATCAGAATGGGTAGAAATCGTAGGAGAAGGAGGATATGCAATCGTCGGTGAGTAGTCAGAGGGCGAGGATGAGAGCAAGTGCTGTAAAGTGGGGGATGGGGGAGAGAGGAGAGCAGTGTTGGGTTCAACGTCTACATGGGTGGCCTGGATAGATCCTGCAGCGTCGGTGACATTGATTGAAGGGATGTTCTGGCCGTCGACAGACATAAATGGAGGACAAGCCAGGAATCCCAAACATGCAGTTGAATGCAGGTGTTAGAATGGTTATATGTGGAGTGCCACACACAGCCTCCTTCCCCACGCCCCTATTTACCGACACTAGGCTGTAATAGTCAATCTCTCTTATTGTTTTTACAAAAATCCAGCTCTCGAAGCCGAGTACAGCCCTTACAGCCCTTCATTGAAAGCAAATTTTTTTTCATCTGAGTCAACCTATCTTCTAAGCGACCAGTCTAGGTCTGGTGGCAGACGACCTAGGCTGTGCCTCAATACCACACCCTCAATTGATCATTATCGCCGTTTGTTCTCCATGAAGCTCCTTGTAAGCTCTTTGTGAGCGATTTTGAGCCCAGACGAGTCAGATGCCCTCCAGAGCACGAGTCAAATTCAATCATAAACTTTCATGTAATGAAGATTCAGCTTCAGCAGGAGCCACAGAGTGCAGAACTCTGACAAATAGCTATGACACCTAGTTTTACGAAGGCTTTAAGTCGACAATAGTACCATGCCAAGCCCCTTGTGCTTCCAATTTGCTTGATTATCATCTCCATTCGAAACTTGCGGAATATTCGTGGCGATTTTTGGCTCTTCAAGTGACCCACGCGATCCATGCTGCTGATAATTACATCTTTCAAATTTTGAGCTAGTTGTTACGTCACTGATCCAACAGTCACTGTCGACGCACCAACCAAGAAACTACTCCTTAGAATTGCAGCAAGCTCATTGGATACGACTCGAGAAGCTCCCGGTAATGTTGCACAGGCCAGATTTGCGTCCTTCCGTGACAAAATTCTCGTGCGCTTCGGCGTCTGCGCACCCTGGTCATTTCTTGAGGCAGTGCACGACAGCGAATACCGCAGCGAACGGCGGTCATCCATTCCACCGATGAGATTGGATTTCCTTAGCAACTCTGCATTCCGGTATGAAATGAAGGGATTGACTTCACAAATTATGGACGGCAGTGCATCATCAATCGCTGTCTCAGACGTCAATCAGGCTTATAACATAATAGAATGACGATTGCGACAGCGTCACTTTGTTAGGAAATAAGTGAAAAGTCTGCGAAATGAATAGAAATGTAGCCGTGCCCAGAGTATGTGTCACGTCAGAGCCAAAATTTAAGAAGCATAAAGGCGACGAACCTGGGACTCGAACCCAGAAATCTCCAGCTCGTTAGAGAGGTGACTACTACACCGGAAACTGGCGCGTTAACCATTACGCCAGTCCGCCTCCAAAAACTTCCCAGCTTTTGTAAAACATATCATTTTAACTATGCGCCGGCTCCAAAATAGACCATCGCAGATGGACGCAGCTGGAGTCTAATAAAATGCCTGAAGAGTATGGCGACTCCGTTTATCAGGCTGCCTTGTCTACTCAAAAGCTTTATTCTATGTCTTTCTCCTTTCTTATCTTCATACTGGTGCTGCCTGTCCTTGGGTTCGAGAGTACACTGGATCCATTTTGCAATCGGTCTGAAGACACATTCACACTGAGAACGGTTTTTTTTTGATGGTTCGTCAAGAATGTGATAGATAATACCGACCAATCTCCTCTGGTCATAGGGTATAGTGGCAAAAAAACGCCGCATGTGTGTCGTCATGGATATGCATGTTGGAAGCCAAATTTACATACCCTTTTCAATGTCATCGTTCCAGGCCAGTTCGTTCATTTATTGAGCTTATTTTCTATCTTGAATATCCAATACTACCATGGGCTATGGAATGTATGTCCCAGGTCCTGGAATTACAGTCTGGAAACTCATCATCTCAGTTGATCGATAATTTCAACGGCGTTGCTCAGGGACACCTCAACACGCTCACAGAGTTGGTATCGATCTATAGACTCATCTGCCATCCGTCCATGTACTTCTAGACGTTTTTGAGAAGAGGCTGCCTTCAACCACGTTGTTATCTACACAGGAGTGATATCATAAGCGGGCGTCCATATCGATGGGATTCCCCAGTCAGCTCAAAAGGTTTGAACTCGTTGGATATCTAAAGACCGATCGGGATGCTGTATGAATATAAAACTTGCCATGCAACATGTACCTTCTCAAACCTGTCCCAGCCTTGCACACCATGCGAAACATGACTTCTTGACAGGACATGAGGGGATATATGAGTACCTTCAAGATGTTGATCAATGAAGAACTGACAGTCTTCTGTACTTGGGGATTCGCCTCTTTCATGATACCAAAGTTGGGACACTTGAGGCTATACAACTCAGCCACGTCCCCAAAATTCGTCTCTACAGACTTATGGACCCAAAGGTGGGGTCCAGCATCGCCATCAATAATTTAGAAGCATATTCGCCATAGGCGCCTCGTCTGAGGCTGAGGAACATGTTCCGGTCCGTATGTGCCTGTTATCTATTCAGCTTCGACAAAGTCTAACTAACTGTGTTTGTCTATTTATATCTGTGATTCAGATGTTGAGTTCAGTTTCGGAGATAGTGTGACTGTCACGTGCGTAGCAATGCCATAATTTACCACAAAACAAAGTAAAAGCGAGAACAATCTACCCAGAGAAACATGCATATGATAATTTTACGTCTCAAAGAAAGAAAACCATGCCGGACCGTCGCAAGATCAGGCTTGAGGGGTGCTTGAAATGACTCCGTTAACATGCGGCTCTGATCCAGCTTGATCGTCCTTGTCATCATTCTCAATATCAATTCGGTCCAGTTCTTTGATGAAACTGCTACCCCAGAATGCAGCTGTGTACTTTTTCACATATTTGAACAGTTTGCGATGGTTTCCTATCCTCGTAGCAGTGTCCATCGTCACCGCCTCATGGATAGCATCAGCGACCTGCTGTGAATCCCATGGGTTTACAACAATTGACCCATTGAGACTCTGCGCTGCACCGGCAAATTCGGACAGGATCATAACACCTTGGCGCGCTTGTTGGCAAGCGACGTACTCATAGGACACCTAAAGAACTATTTTGAGACCCGTGATCCCAGTCTAGGTATTAGAAGACAAACCAAATTCATACCGTCCCTGGTGCTCGTGACCAAACAAACGTCACTGACAGCATACAAGGCACAAAGTTCGTCGAATGCGAGACTCTTGTGCATAAAATGGATAGGCATGAACTCAACGGTACCGAACCGCCCATTGATTCTTCCAACAAGCTCATTCACTGTCGACCGAAGGTTTTGGTATTCCTCCACGTCCTGACGTGAAGGAACCGCAAGTTGAACAAGCACAACCTGAAAGCAGGGGATCAGAAGTTGCTCCCAGATACGACATTAACCGACTTTGCCGATCCATTCTGGGTGCTGTGTAAGGAACAATTCCATCGCATGGAGCTTTTGAGGAACTCCCTTTATGTAATCGAGACGATCCACACCAACGATGACCTTCACTCCGCCAAATCGCTGCTCCAACTGGTGAATGCGGTCCTTGACGGACTGCTTTCGTAGATTCTGACATCACCTTAAGCATGAGATCATCCTTAAGCAAGTCGGTGAATTGTCAGTGAACCCTCACGTCAATGAAAGAGTCCGGCTCTATCCCAATGGGGAATGTTCCAACGTGGGCAAGGCGACCTTCAAATTCTACCCCGTTCGGCATCGTCGGAAGGCCAAGGATACGTGTACAGGACGAAAGGAAGTGTCGTGCATAATCGTAGGTGTGGAAGCCGATGAGGTCACAATAGAGAACACCATATAAAATTTCACGGCGGACTGGAAGGGTTCTGCGCAATAATGAAAGACGAAAAGATCCGTATCAATCTTGACATACCTGTATATTTCACTACTAGGGAACGGTGTGTGCAGGAAGAACCCAATTTTTATCCCGGGAATGCTGGCTGCTGCGGGAGATCCAAACTCCTCTCCTTCAACTCCTTCTGCAATTCTCGATAATTGTTCCAGTGTGAAGTTGTCGACATTGCGTCCATCAATGAGTCCGCGCAATAACATAGGCAAGAGCATAAGGTGATAATCTTGTACCCATACCATAGCTCCAGGGGTAATTTGTTGTCGGACGGCCTCAGCGAATTGCATGTTTGCTTGTCTATAAGCCAGCCAATTCGCTTCATCAAAGTTCATTTCTCCAGGATGATAGTGAAAGAGGGGCCAAAGAATTGAGTTGGAAAAACCATTGTAGTGGCGATCTGCAACGTCGTCATCGAGGTATACCGCTTGACAGGAATACTCTTCCATCAGCCGCTTGTCGACGTGAGGGCGGTCTTTGAATGGGATGAAGAAGCCCGGCCAGCCAATCCAGGTGAAACTGAGTGATTTTTTGAACCCGGAGAGAGCGGAAACAAGGCCACCGGACGACATCTTGAAATGATATTCGCCTTTAGAATCCTTCGTAATGGTGATGGGCAGTCGATTGGACACGACTATCAAATGACCGCTGGGTTTATCCATGGTAGACAATGGTCAGTGATGAGAGTTGAGAGGCCCAGGATGACACTGAGAGAGAAGTGACAAGATTATATAGTGGCAACAATCAACGCTGAAGGATTGAGTGTATTGAGCGAAAGAGGGGGAAAACCCAAGGCGCGGTTCCGGATTGGGAAAGATCATGAAAAACGTGCGATCGCCAGGAAGGGTCATAGTAGCCCATGAAAGCTGCTCACTCCTATATATAT
>Ga0153999_1000861_pt1 | contig 12718 bp, 15 predicted proteins | sample TSNC083MetaG_FD_104675 | JGI IMG/M metagenome (GOLD analysis project Ga0153999, IMG submission 104675) | Attine ant fungus gardens microbial communities from North Carolina, USA - TSNC083 MetaG | ecosystem: Host-associated > Fungi > Mycelium > Unclassified | place: USA: North Carolina, Lumber... | reverse complement strand
GTGCATTTCAATTTGCACTTGGGCTAACGTGGCTTCAAAAGCATGGCTTGGCTGAATTTCTACGGCGATTTTGTACATGCCGGTCATATTGGCAACGGTAAGAGCATCATTATTCTTAAACCGGCGCAGATCCGCCGGACAGGGTAACAGGACGGTTTCAGCGTCTAACAGGTTGGCGAGGACACGGGCATACGCCGTTAGAAAAACATCATTGAGGGTGGCCCCTTTACTCTTTGCCTTTGCGTGGATAGCGGTCATATCTGCCGCGCTTATTTGGGTGGAGAGGCAGAAATACGATTCTGTACTGCTATCTGTCTGGAGCGACAGCGTGGGACTACCCTTACCATGCTTTTCCTGCTCGGTGGCCGGTTGAACTTTAATACCATCCAGCAGGGGGGATATATCACGGTGGTTACATATGGTATCCTCCGGCCTGGCTCCGTCATATAGTGACGCCAACAGGTACAGGTATTGTAAAAAACCGTCCCCATCACATAGAATGTGGCTGATTCCAGCAATAAGCTCCCCGTCACAGACCAATAGTTTTAGTTGTGTGGATTTACTAAAATCCCATTTCCAGCCTTGCTCAAACTGCTCTTTGCCGGTTTGCACCACATCGCTTGCAGTAAAGCCAGCGTCAACGAAGCCGCCACGGCCATAGTTATATGCATATAGTATTTCCGGCACAGTCACGCTGGACAGACGCACAGCTTCGATAAGCCGCGCCACGTTAATCTGGCCGTCGTATTTCATTCGGCAGGTGACAATAGGATAAATTTTATCTCGGTGGGCAATCTCTATAAAATCCAAACACTGGCTTTTTGTAAATGCCTTGTCGCGCCCCGTTATCTTGCGGCAAAAACCTATCATCTTATCTTTGTAAAGTATGCCAGCGATACCCACAATGCCGGTCAGCGCAAATACAAGGATGGATATTTCCCATTCGCCTTGCCGCATAGCGGAACCTACCATTGTAGAAGAAAGTATAGAGGGGATGCGGGCAAGGGTGGAGATTACAAGAAACTTTCCCCGCTTCATTTCACTAACACCCACCATATAGGTCAGCATATCTTTTGGCGTACCCGGAATGAAAAACAGTATAAATGTGGCGGTATCAACCTTTTTACTATCCTGTAGCCACCGCCAGCTGTTCACTTTTTCTTCGCTGAACATGTGATATAGTAAGCGTTTGCCAAACCGTTTAGAAAGAGTGAAAATGATAGATGAGGCTAATATACAGCCCAAAAGACAAATTAGTGTACCACTTATCGTGCCATATAGCACACCGGCGACTACCTCTACAGGCTCACCGGGGATAAAGGCAATCACAATCTGTAAAACTTGTATTCCAAACACTGCCAGCAGCCCGGCGGTGCCCATATCGGAAACCCATTCTTTGAACTCCGCCTGAAAGTCAGGCTCCAACAACCACGTAATATATGACAGGCAGACCAGCATAATACCCACTAATAAAATCATCCGTCTGATCGATTTTTCTTTCATCACATTCCCTCACGGCTTGAACTTGCTTCGTTGAAGTTAATTTCATAGGCAAATTCAAGTTTTCTTTTAGTTGTAAATGAATGATTCATTTACTCATTGGGCAAAATCAGAGGGCTTCTTCGCCCTGCTAATTCTTATTTCTTGTATGCAGATATGATATGATCCATACATATCTCTTTTGCCAATTCCAATGGAATATCGGTTGTTGCAAAGGAAATATACCGCCTGTCCATAGCCCACCAGGACAGTATTTCAATTATCATCATGGTTGATAAATCAAGGTGTTCCAATGGCCGGACAGTACCTTTTTTGACAAAGATATTCAAGTATCGTTCCATCATATCAAAAAAGTCACTCCGATGTACTTTATAACTTTCGGCTAAATATTTAAAATCAAATTGATTTTTTTCGATAAACAAACAGCCAACAGCATACTCGGCAAGAAGATCAAAAGCGTCTGAAATAAGAGCTTCAAAACTATAATCAGCAGCATCATTTTCTAAATGGACCGCAAAATCATTGCGTGTCTTATCCAGCAATGTCACAATTTCATTCTCCACATTACTGAATAACTCATCTGTAATTGGTCTTTCAAATTCCCGGTCGGCAAAGTCCGGGTCAATCGTGCATTTCAAAACGAAGTGCATAATTTCTTTTTTCCCAACAAAGTCATGGTAAATAGTTCCGACAGAAAAGCCGATAGCTTTTGCAATATGACTAATCTGTGTTCTTGCATAACCTTGTCGTAAGAATAAAAGTGTTGCAGCCTCCGTTATCGCTTTAATTCGCGTGTTCAATTTTATCCCTCCAGCAGTGAATGAATTGTTCATTTATAGTATATGCCGTAAATAAGCGATTGTCAATAAAAATCATGAGAAAACATTTGGCAAATACTCTCTCGGCATGAAGCAAAGGCTTGTGCTGGTCCTGAAAATATTTTTTCAATGGGGGTTGACAAATGTGATCTCAAGTGTTACCATATGACTGTAAATTATTTTTAGTCATATAGAAAGAGGTGACAATTATGCCTGTTGGTTTCACAGATGGCGAACGAAAGATCATTTCCACCAAACTTAGGCAGGCCGCACTGGAATGCTTGCAGCGTTACGGTGTGCGCCAGACTACCGTCGAACAGCTCACCGACAAGGCCGGTATCTCCAAAGGCGCGTTTTACTCGTTCTACGAGACGAAAGAACATCTGATGTTCGAGGTGCTCGACGAGACCAGACGTTCGATACAGGTAGAACTGGGGGATCGGCTGCAAGCTGCCGGACACGACACAAAAAAAATATCCTCCGCGCTATTTGATATGTGCATGGCGACAAAATCCTCCATCATCATCGATATTGTCAAAAACCGCGAGCTTGATTACCTTGAGCGAAAATTGCCGGAGAATGACATCAGGAAAAGTTTCGATGTGAATATGAAATTTATCGGAGAATACTTTTCCGGCTCTCTGTGCGACGGAGTCAGCAACGCCACGGTCGTCACTGCGATGGCCATGTTGTATTCGACGATGATGCATACGGAATTATATCCGCCGGAGGAGTTTGAACCGGCTCTTAAACTGCTGATCGACGCGTTTGTCAATCAAATCATCAAAAGATAGAAAGAAGGGTTCTCCATGGCGGAGACAATGAACAAAGTGGTTCAGACGAATGGGCCGCAGCACAATATGAGAAAGGCGTGGCTGGCGCTTATTGTTGTTCTTATCGCCACTTTTATGGGAATACTGGACACGACCATTGTCAACATCGCGATTCCCACGATTATGAGCAATGCGCATGGCGGCTTTAATATCCCAATTGATCATTAGGAGGAACAATCGCTATGAATATTTTTTCCATCATGACCATCGCAGCTGTGGTATTTGTGTTATTATCCGTTGCACTTATTAGTGTATGGGTATACAAGGATGCCAAGCAAAGAGGGCTGTCAGTCGGCCTATGGACGCTTCTCGTTGTGTTGAGCGGTGGTTTTATCGGGCTCATATTGTATTTGTTGATCGGCAGAAAGCAGAATCACAGCGTCTGCGGTAAATGCGGCGCGGCAATTCACATTCAGGGAAGCTTTTGCCCCGTCTGCGGAGAGAAGATTGACGCGCCGAAACACGTGGTCAAAAAAAATAAGGGGTTAATAAATGGTTGCATTGCCTGCATTGTGCTGACTTTTGTTTCCCTTGGAACGATTGTTTTTCTTGGCCTGACTTCGGAAGGGTTTATATTCCAGCAGCAATATAGCTACTATTACGACAGTTCGGACGGATCTGCCAAAAACACAGGCCAAAGCAGTTCTGGCAATCAATGGACATTTTCCTACGATGAGGCCTACAGCGGATACACGCTTACCCAAACGTACAATGCCAAGTCCAAGCCAGTGTCACTATTGGTAGACATCAGTTGCTCCGGGACTGTGCAGATGATGATCACGCAGGGTGGAGCGTCCATCACCGAAACGCTGGGCGAAGGCAGTTATCATTATGATATGGCGGATTTCAAGACCGGAAGAATCAGAATCAAACTGATCAATGTGGACGCGACCGATCTTTCCGGAAAGATCGTCATGGAAACAGGTAAATATCCACGTAAACCATGAGCAAACGGTTTATGCAAAGCGAAAGGATTATGATATGAAGATTATATGGATTGGCACCGGGCTTACTCTTGTTTCCCTTGGGACGATTATTTATTTTGCCTTAACTTCGGAAGGATTTTCATTTCTAAAGCTTTATAACTATTATTACGACAGTTTGAGCGGATCTGGCAATAAAATATGCCAAAGCGGTTCTGGCAATAAGTGGACATTTTCCTACGATGAGGCTTTCTGCGGATATACACTTACCCAAACGTACAACGCCAAGTCCGAGCTAGTGTCACTATCGGTGGATATTAGTTGCACCGGGACTGTGCAGCTGAAGATCATGCAGGTTGGAGCGGTCATCAACAAGACGCTTGGCGAAGGCAGTTATCATTATGATATGGCGGATTTCAAGACCGGAAGAATCAGAATGAAACTGATCAATGTGGACGCGACCGATCTTTCCGGAAAGATCGTCATGGAAACGGGTAAATATCCGCGTGAACCATGAGCAACCTGAAGTTCAAGCGTGATCAACAAGTGATCAACAAGATGGTTTTATAGGTTCCATTAAAACCTGAATTTACTAACATGGAGGAATTAGCATGTCAATATTATTATCATACCCCCCGTTTGTGTTTACAAACCTTCAGGACTGGAACATCATGGACGGCTCTTTCAGAATTGATGTTATGGAAGAGAGGGACGCTTATCTTGTCAAAGCCGAATTGCCCGGAACGAACAAGGAAGACATCTCTCTGACGCTGAAAGACGGACAACTGGTGATTGATGTCAGGGTCCAAGCCGAAGAAAATAGCAATACAAAGAATTATGTCCACCTGGAACGGCTTGATTATGTCATGCGGCGCATCGTACATCTTGATAATGCAAAGTCGGAGGGAATCACCGCCAAGCTCGACAAGGGCATACTTAAAATCACGGTCCCCAAAGATGAAAACACTAATTCAAGCGAAATAGTGATTGAATAAACCTTACCCCGTTCCTGTATACGCAATTCAATGGAACACTGATTGACGAATTGCCCAGGTTGCGGGGCAAACAAAAGCGGCGTGACTGTGTAGGATTCTGAGGGGAGGAGGGGCTGCGTGAACCATACAGAAACAAAAAGCGTATTCATCCTGCTCACAACAAATCCTGATCCTATATCGTGGCTTTTCCGATTGCTTACTTTTGGGAAATATTCTCACGCATCCATAGGGATTGAAGAACATCTCGATCATTTCTTCAGCTTTGTGACAAAAGACGGATTCTATCTTGAGAGACCGTTAAAAAGTAAAAAAGCTAAAAAAAGAGCACGGGAATGTGCTTTATATCGGCTGGATGTAGATGACGATAAATATGAAGCCATAAAAAGTAAGATTGAGGAGTTTCAAACGCACACAGTACAATTCCATTACAGCTATCTCGGAATACTGTTATTGCTTTTTAGAATACCTCATCAATTCAAAAACAGGTATTTTTGTTCGCAATTTGTTTCGGAGCTGCTGACATTGACGGGTTCGGCACAGCTTCAAAGAAAACCATCCGTTTACCGGCCGGACGATTTCAGATGGGAGCCTATGCTCCGGCTTGGTTATCAAGGAACGCTGGGCGAACTGGCGGAAGTGTTTTGAAAGTAAAACTATAGGATTTGCGAGGTGAATTTAATGAAAAAGATAATAATCGTGGTAATCGGGTTGTTGACAATCGTGGCCGCCGCGGCGGGAATTGTGATGTGGAAACATCATGATTGTAGTTGAATCAAATGGGATATAAGATAATTGCGGATAGCTGCTGCGATATGACACCCGAATTTATGCAAAGCCGCGTGGCATAAACCAAATGCTTGACAAACTGCTTTCGCTTATTAAAGACAGCGGCAAAAAGACGGATATTAAAAATCTGAAGAAACTTTTGAAATAAGGTATGCAGACCTCTCTCTCAACGGCAAATAGAGTGAGAGGTCTTTCCATATTACTATAACGACGCGATGTTGATTATATCCCAATACTGTGTCTCCAAAGATAATTTCAAGGAAATCAATTTGCGGGATTTAAAGTCGTCGCTTTCAAGGACGGGAGGCAATCTATATTCCTATACCGAATGATTACTTTGCTTCCAATGTCTTTAACCTGTCGGATGAGAACAGGCGGCTATGCAAATGTAAGCGCCGAGGTTTTGGCTTACGAGAGCTTAATCATTCAATATGCTGAAAAATACGGCATACCGCAATTTGTCGAGGTTATTAAAGCAATCATAATGCAGGAAAGCGGCGGGCGGCTCCTGGATGTAATGCAGTCTTCCGAATGCGCCTATAATTTGGATTATCCTAAAAGGCATAACGGAATAACCGATCGGGAATTCATTATTTTGCCGATTGCCTGAGCATGGCCGGCTGCACCTCCCCTTCAGACACATCAAAATTAAGCTTGGCGCTGCAGGGCTACAACTACGGAAGCGGATACATAACCTGGGCAAAGAGTAATTACGGCGGCTATACGGAATCAAACGCGCTGACTTTTTCAAACATGATGAAGGCATAGGCGGCGGAGGGACTACGGGGAAATCCACCGGTAATCATCTTCATATAACGATTATGGAGAATGGAGTTTGGGTACAAATCATTTCTTTATGAGATTTTCTTTATTTTTTATAAATACAAGTTTTGCACTTGACTTTAATAATAGTAAATACTATACTTAATAATATTAAAGGAGGTGAACCTATGCCAATTGAGATTATTCCAGAATGGATGATCAATCTTGAAGATGAAGATGTTGTTTTCATAAAAAAATTTCTGCAAGCATCCGGCTCTCTTAAAGAAGTGGCAAAGCATTACGGCGTTACATATCCAACTGTTCGACTTAGACTGGACAGGTTAATTCAAAAAATTCAAATTAGCGAGGATACTGCAAACGAACCGTTTATTGGTTTGATAAAACGAATGGTAGTAAACGAAAGGATAGATTTTGATACTGCTAAGATTCTGATTTCGGAATACAAAAAAGCGAAGGGAGAAAAATAACTTATGCGGATTATTTTAGCATTACTTTTATTTATAATACTTGTTTCTGCAATTATTTTTCTACAAATTTTACTTTCTAAGAAAGATAATAAGTGGCTGGGCTTTATTCTTCCAGCAATAACTTTACTCTTTTCCATCATTGTTGTTTCAGGGCTTGCCTTTTATATGCCAACTACATTAATCGCCGAATTACCCTACAGATTAAACAGATTATTGGGGCTTGTCTTTTATATGCCAGCTACATTAACAGATCTTTTGAAAGGATTATATATCTTTGTTCTATATAACATTCCTACAGCAATTTTACTTGGTATATATTATGCCTGTCACTTAAAGCTAAAAAAGAATAAAGAGATTGAAAAGATGACTATTCAAGATTTTGAATAGTAAGTGTATAAGCGTTTTTACCAAGAGTGAAACAAGATAAGGATAAAACTCAAATCGTGTTATAGACGGCAGGCACGACAATGTGGAGTGATCATTATTATTTGGTGGAATATACAAATAGCAAAATCAATTTTTAAGCAATCTGATTGAAGTGGTCATCAACAGGAGCAGTGGTGTAAATCCTATATTGATTTTAGAAGTAAAGTCTTGTATAATGATACAGGAAAAGAAATATTATCAGGCAGTTATCTGATTACATAACGGTAGACTATGTTTGTTTATAAATCTATACTTAAAATAAACAGCAAAATCAATAGGAGGAAAAGTAAATGAAGGAAGTCTATGATTTTTTAAAAAAGTGCGAAACATATTATATCGCAACGATGGACGGTAACCAGCCAAGAGTCCGTCCTTTTGGCACAGTAGATATTTTTGAAAACAAACTCTATATTCAAACTGGCAAAGTCAAAAATGTGTCTAAACAGATTAAGGCTAACCCCAAAATTGAAATTTGTGGTATGGCAGACGGTAAGTGGATTCGCATTGAAGCTGTTGCTATTGAGGATGACAGAATTGAAGCAAGGCAGCATATGCTAGATGCATATCCTGTATTGCAGCAAATGTATTCGTCGGACGATGGCAATACCGAAGTTCTTTATCTCAAAGAAGCCATAGCAACTATCTCATCTTTCACAGATTCACCTAGGATAATTAAGTTTTGATGATTTTATGATGTCTGACTACAACTATACACTCAACTCCAATAATCCTGATATACGGATAATAAGCATTTGTAAATACGCAACATAAAATGGCTTTCTACGTTGTAAAACACACAGTAGTTGTTAGGTTTCAAATTATGGTTTAAGAAGAGTGGCTCCTATGTCCTGTTTGCAAGAATAAAATCCGGATACTTTGAGACAAGATACAGTGCTTACGAATTTCCAACTATTCTGTCCGAAGTGCAAACAAAAAACATGAATATACGTTCACAACTGAATACATCCATTATCAAAGAGACAGACGCTAAGCCACAGAGCCAGTGAATTTGTGAAACATCACAGTTCATTGGCTCTTTATTTCCTTTATTTAATAATCTTTCAAATCATTTACGGCCGAAACTTGTCAACCAACATTACAACGCCCTGCTGCAACCCGTCAGCATTCAAAAGGACTTCGGACCTTCACACTTCCCTGTGTGGTTGATTTAATTGTGAGGAAGTCATCCGTTAATCAACAAACATTTCTCTCGCAAGAATTTTTATATTTTTATCAATAGGAACATTAACGTGTATTAAAATTTCTTTCACTCCTATTAGCAATATGTTAGAATATTCCCATAAAAAAATCCTCATGATAAATACATTGGTAACGAGCACTGAAATTGTCTCATCAATAAAAATCAGCCTACAGAGATTCGAACTCCGAAATACATGGTTCGTAGCCATGCGCCTTATCCATTTGGCTATAGGCTGTAACAAAGGGACAGACAGATTCGAACTGTCTCATCGGAAGTCAAAGTCCCGTGCGCTTCCAGATACGCCATATCCCTGAAAATGTCTTCAAATACTGCGGGTAAAGGAATCGAACCGATATCTACCGGGTCAGAGCCGGTCGTTCTGCCATTGAACGGGACCAGAGTGCATGTAGCAGGGTTCGAACCTGCGGTATACGGGTTAAAGGCCCGTTGCCATTCCACTTGGCTATACATGCATATTTATATTTTCCCAGGTTGAAACAACACTTCAACCCAAAGCATCGTACCGGAATCGAACCGGCCACGGGCAGTTTTGCAAGCTGTCGCCACACACGCAAAAAAACCGCCCATCCATCACAGATAAGCGGCTTGATCAGAATGTAATCCCGATATGACTAACACCAGGCAATCTCTCAATTGCCAAATTCATCATACAACTACACACCATCTTAATTTCCCACTATTCCGTAATGGCACCACAAGAGCACGCTCTTTACAAGCGCGTTTTTGTTTTTGCTGTTCCTTACGACGTTCCATCATGGTCATTAACATAGCATTCATTGCTTTACATTTCCTTTCCATTGTATTTTCTGTGACTCTTTCTGTGATTCTTTCTGTGCTTCTTCCAGCCAAATGTCCAAGGCAGGAATCGAACCCACATCAGAAGATTAGAAATCTTCTGTTCTATCCATTGAACTACTCGGACAAACGCTGCACCTGGGATTCGAACCCAGAAGCCAATCGCCTGACAACCGGTTTAGCAAACCGGAGGGGTACCAGTTACCTTTATAATGCAGCATAGCAGGCCCGGATGGATTCGAACCATCATTGCCGGTTTTGGAGACCGGTGTGCTTCCATTGCACCACAAACCTATCGTGTGACTAGAGGGAATTTAACCCTCGCAAGTGGATCCAAAAACTAATAATCTTGCCAATATCAACGTATAGCCACGATCCTGACAGGAAGATTCGAACTTCCGACTTCCCGCACCTCTCCGCCGAACGCAAGTGAGGGGGACTTTCCTTATCTCAGACGGGATCTCTAACCAACTGAGTTACATCAGGGTAACGCCTCCGGTGGGATTCGAACCCACACTCTTCCGATAGACAGTCGGACGGATTAACCATTTTCCTACGAAGGCAATGAACAATTTCCCTCACACATCCAGAGAAATGTATGACGCATACCACATAACACATGGTATGAATGGAGCCAGCGAGATTCGAACTCGCGACCTCCTGCTTGCAAGGCAGGCGCTCTCCCAACTGAGCTATGGCCCCGTAATATAAATATTTCAAAGTGGGCAGGACAGGATTTGAACCTGTAACGTTTCTAATGTAGCTGATTTACAGTCAGTTTGCTTCACCATTTGCATACCTACCCGTGTCAATATTCTGATTTTGCTATCATGCCCAAAGCAGGATTCGAACCTGCAGAACCTGCAATCTGAGTGCAGGACGTATGCCATTCCGTCATTCGGGCTAGTTGCAGGATATAGAGTCTCCCCGCCATCTTTCAAGCAACGGAGACGGGGATTTCCTTTTTGCAGCAGAAGAAATAGCCTAACAAACATTTCTTTCCACTGCTCCTGCATACTCCTGGCGGGATTTGAACCCACATGTACCAAAGGTACCCGGATCCTTAATCCGGTGCATATGCCGTTCTGCTACAGGAGCCTCAGTACACCCGAAGGGATTCGAACCCTTACTCCTATGGGGAAGCCGGGCTTAAACCGGCTGCGTCTGCCATTTCACCACGGGTGTCTGTATGATATTCCATTTTTAATCCTGTAAGTACGCCCGGTAGGAATCGAACCTACAATCGCTGGATATAAGCCAGGTGCAACGTACCGCATCACCTCGGGCGCTGAAGTCTGATTCAGCCTTCGGTATTTGTATTCGCTTGTTAATCATTCTAATGTTTCCTCTCATTAATAATTGACTTTATACCGGGTACCTACTTTCCATATCCTATATATGCTCTGACTGCAAATGGCACATGCTCTTAGAGACATGCTGCCCCATCTTTCGTCAGCCCATAACTGGGGCGTCCAGGTGTCGATCCTGACTCTCCTGCGCTTCAAGCAGGCGCTTTCACCGGATTAGCTTACACCCCTTTAAAATTATTCTCCTTTCTTTGATCTGCATTGTTTACGAGTTACGTGCCTGTTATTTTATTTTTAATTGTGTATCCTCCAATGAGGAAGCTCCAAGGACAGGATTTGAACCTGTAACCCCGCGGTTAACGGCCGCGTGCTCTGCCAATTGAGCTACCAAGGAATAAAATACGGGAAATACTGAAAAATAAGTACAAAAAAACCGCCTGTCAAACTTCCTGACAGACGGTGCGATCAACACATATCCTTCACCTCATTACCCCATGGCGTGCCTGTGCCAGGGCATAAAAAGATAAACGAACTCCGTCTGCGTATAGGATTTAATCATCTCTATGGCATGATAAATGCAATCTTGTAGGAAAAGTCCCCAAAATAAGCGTGCGAAATCAAACGCTCTATTATCCAGACCGTTCCATAGTTTATAACTATCAGTACTTATCATTCTTACAGTCGTGTTCATAGTCTTAAATCCCTTCCTCAAAAATTTCAAATAAAAAGCCTGCGCGAATCCACGACAAATAGTCGTAGACATCGGACAGGCACTTCCTTTATCTTTTGGTATAGTAACACATAAAAATTCTGTTGTCAACACTTTTTTGGAAATTTTAGCCGATTGGCCGATTTTAATTTTATTATTTTTCTGACACAGCTCATAGCTATCAGATTCCGGCTCAGTACAGTATCTGTGGTTCTGATAATACTCATGAAACCTTTCATCTCCTGATACGGTATGTCTTTATCTCATAAGGCTTAATAAAATCCTCAAATGACCTCCCGTCTGTATCAAGCTTCTTAACCAGTCGTTCCAGCAGATCACATTCCTCTGCTGAACTGATGTTAAAACCCAATGTGACCCGCAGACGGTTTCTCATATTGTGATGCTCATAGAGGCGAAGAATATAACCGTCCCCATCTTCAGCCTGCTTCATCATCTCCACAAAGCAATTCTTTTTATCAACCGTTACCATACTCCATGGCTTTTTCACCTCACGTCCGGATATAACCGCCGGCAGAAGGGGCGCGTTCAAATCATAGGCCATCTCAACGGTTCTGGCCTCCTGCCACCTTCCTTTGTGGGGATAAATGGAGTATGTGAATTCGTGCAGTCCGATATCCGCTTCCTCGTTGGGATAGATGCCGGATTTTATTAGTGTCAGCGCCATTTCACCGTCTTTTATGCTGTGACCGTATTTGCAGTCATTTAACAGACTGATACCCATACCGTTCTCCGACAGATCCGCCCACTTATGTGCACAGACCTCAAATTTGGCTGTGTCCCAGCTATGGTTGCTGGTAGTTTCCCGCTCCACATTTCCAAACTGTATCTCATAAGCAGCCTTAGAAGCATTTACAACCACAGGGAAATACACTCGCAGCAGCACATGATGATTCTTCCAGTCAGCACGTGTTTTAAAATCAATTCTGGGAAGTCTGTGATACATCACCACATCCTGCGTCACCACGGAATCGGCAAATCTGTGGGAAATGTTCATTACGATACGGACAGGCCCCCACTCTTTCAGAACGGGCTTTGTGGAAGAATCCGCCTCATAGGGCTTTCTGCGGTAATACATGTCCACATCCCAGTTATCCCAGTTCATTGGCCGGTCTTCAAAGCTCATAAGGCGGTTT